>OAUP01000593.1_pt1 | contig 7520 bp, 4 predicted proteins | sample 1476301 | NCBI WGS metagenome assembly OAUP01 (sample SAMEA2580055, study PRJEB22360) | human gut metagenome | biome: human gut; feature: human-associated habitat; material: faeces | place: Denmark | collected 2008/2010 | reverse complement strand
TTGAGTTTTTAAATTTATAAATTTAAAGTTTTTCTATTATGAACAAAAAATTTTTAAGTGCAATCCTGTTCGGAGCCTTAATGGTTACCTCAACAGGAACGTTTGTATCTTGTAAAGACTACGATGATGATATTGATGGCATCAACAAAGAGTTGAGTGAAATCAAGTCTCAGATTAAGGAATTACAAGATAAGGTAAATGCAGGCAAATACGTAACAAACGTTGCTGCATCAACAGATGGTTTGACCGTAACATTTAATGATGGTACTACTAGTCCTATAAAATTAAATGGTGCTGCCACAACTTTAACCTTGGATGCTAAAACCGGAGAATTTTCTATTGACGGTAAAGCTACAGGCTTATTTGCTACTAATGGTGAAGAAGGTACTGTCCTTGTTCCTTATGTAAATGAAGAAGATGGATATTGGTATTTTTATAATAAAGAAGGTAAAGCCGAAAAGTCAGCTTACAAGGCAGCTGGTAATGCTTATGCCGTAGTAGCTGATGGTGTTTGCACATTAAATATTCCTGACGCTGAAGGCAAGATGCAGACTGTTAAGTTGCCGACTATGGCTGCTGCAATTACTTCACTGAAACTTGCCCGGATACCTGCAAATGGAGAAATTAGCGCTCCCATGGCCTTTGCTACAAGTGATGATGCTCAAATGAGAAATGTTGCCGGTACAAAGTGGGCAAAAAAAGCAGTTGTTTCTACTTATAATTCCGATGGTACTAAGGGTGTCTATGTGGATGTAGTAATTGAACCAACCAATATAGATGTAAGTGAACTCACCTTTACATTGCAAAACTCTAAAGGCGTGACTGTATTTGCGGATGGTGTTGTAACTGAAGCTCCTGTTTTGACGACAAGAGCAGCAGGTACAGGTGTTCACCGTATTTATTTTGCATATAAAGACGGATTGACTAAAGATGATTTAACTGGTGATAATGCAATTGTTACTGAAAATGAAGTTTTGGCTGTTGCATGTGGAAATGTATCAACCGCTTACGAATTGAAAGAGACAGCCCATATCGCTACTCCTCTAACCTCTGCATCTGCAACTGTTACAGCTCAGAATAGTTATGTAAAACTGGGAGAGAAATATAGCATTTTTGGAAAAGGTTACAGTAGTGACCCCTCAAAAACCGGTGCTACGGCTCAGGATTTTCTGACTACATTTACAGGTGTTACAGACTATAAACTTTCTGTAGATGAAACAGTTGCTAAAACTTATGGTGTAACTGTGGATGGCGATTCATTCACTGTTTCAGGTGCGGATGCTTATGAAGCAGTCATTCCTTTGACTATTACTTATACTTCGGCTGCAAGTACGGGAACATCTGGTAGTGCGGCGCCTCAAAAGGTTATTTTCAATGTAACAGTTCAAACTAAACCGGTTGTGGGTGCAGTGACTTTAAAAGCATCTCATGTATTAAGTACTGCTGCAGATGCTAAATATGCATATATTCCATTGGCAGATCTTGCTAATGCAATTACAGGTGCAGATAAGATTGAATGGAACAAAACTGCCGTTGCAGGTTTGACTTACAAGACTATTGTTAAAAATGCAGAGGTTACTGGCGTGAGCATCCAATTGACTTCTTCCAAGAAATATAGCGGTGCCAATTTGTCTATTAAGGAATCGGCTGTGCCGAATACATCGACTGACGAATTGATTGCTCCAACTTTGGTTAAGGCAAATAAAGAAAATGCATCTACTTTGGCTGAAGCCGCGTATATCAAGGTAGAAATTAATCCGGCTAATGCAAATGTTACCGCTGATGTATATTCTGGATTGATTGAGTTTAACTTTGGTGGAAAGAAAGCTCAGGCAACAGTAGAATTGACATTGACTAATCCAGCAACTCTTGTTCGTATTTCTTCATTGTTTGATGGTGATAATGTTGTGGCTTACGGTACAGGAAATTCTGCTAATGGTGAGATTTTCAATGTATTGAGCGTATATAATACTGTAGGTGTAACATTCGGTAATGATCCTACTGTCACAGTTGCATCAGCTTCTGGTAAAACTAATTGGACATTAGGTACATATAACAACGGAGTATTGAATGTTACTATACCTTCTAAAGAACAGATGTATACTGATACTCGTAAAGTTACAGTTCAATATAATATCTTTGACGGCTCTACTAATAATATTTTCAAAGATGAAATTTATGTAACAGGTAAGAGCCCGATTAAAGAAGGTACCATTGAAGCGTTAAAGACTACTTTGTCATTAGGTCAGGCTAAGAAGGCAACATTTACAAATGCAGATTTCACAGCTAAGGATGTTTGGGGTACTGCTTATAATTTGTTTGGTACAGAAACTCTTGCTGATGCAACTACAACACCTGCTACTGCATGGAAATGGGATGCACCTGCAACTGCAAAGATTCAGAATGTTGATGTTACTGCCAATACTAGTTTGGTAACAATTGACAAAACTTACAGAACAACTAAAGATGGTTCTACAGTTGAAACGACTAAGGACTATACAACTATGACCGGTTTCACTGTAACAGTTGCTAATGATGCAGCATTACAGGCAGGTGACAAGGTTAAGGTTACTGTCAAAATTACCGACCAATGGGGTATGGAATTCACAAAAGATGTTGAAATTACTGTTGTGAAATAACATTCTTCCTTACTATAAAAAAAGCACCCACAATTATGGGTGCTTTTTTATTATACATAGGAGAAGCCTGTTACTTCTTATATTCAATTGTTGCCTGAGTCTTGATTCCTGCGTAGTCTGTAAAGGTTACTATCAATTTACCTGAATTGCCGGGAGCAAGTGCTTTCAAAGCGACACCAGTAGCAGTTAAAGGAGTACTTTCAAGTTCTCCCAAACTATTTTCCGCTAATGATAATTCAATTTTAACAACCCCTTCAGCGGCAGTACCCGATGCATCCAAAATTGTATAATTGTTTAATTTTTCGGTAGTAGTTTGACCTATTTTACCGGAATTTACAGCAAGTATCTCATCACCGTATTCTAATGCCAAACCATTATATTTATTATCTTTCGTTCCGTCTCCGGAAAGAGTAGCAATCACATTATCAACACCAACTGCTGCTACGGTTCCTGCAACACCGTCAGTGTAATAAACCAATTTAGCTTTGTTGAAAGCAGGAGCAAGTTTCATGGTAAACTCTTTAGATACTGAGATAGCATTGTCTGTTGCAACACCGTTATTTGTCAAAGCATTAACTGTTACAACTTCCTTGTTGGCTTTTACAGTATAGCTTGTAACTTTAAGAACACCATCTTTTACAATCTTCAAAGCATCTGTTGAGATATTATTGAAGTCTGAAGTAGACTTGCCACTCTGTGATGATCCATCGTAACCTGTGTACTTAAATGTATAAGCAAGGTTACCACTAGTCATCGGTAATCCATCAGCCTTCTTGTTGACAGTATACAACTTGTCAGACATTTCAACCTTAGGAGCATCCTGAGTTGAGTTATCAATTACAGAACTTAATATGCCTTCATTCCATCCTGCATATTGATTTGCAGTATAATAGTCATCGAATTCAGGTTTAGAAACTGTTACAGGAACAATTACCTTCTTCAATTCATTACCCTGAGCATCTTTCAATGTCAAAGTCAAATTGAATGTACCGTAGATGTTTGCAAGGTCTTTGGCTGCTGTTGTATACTTGCTGCTAGCATAGTCCAAAGTAATAACAGCTTTGGTAGCATTGCGTGCAGCAATTGTTGCAGCACCGCCATCTGCTTTCTTGAATGCAATAGCAGTGTTTTCAGCCACTTTATACAATCCATCACCAATAGAAGTTGTGCTAGTCAGAGCAAAGAAGTTGCCGTCTGCAGTAGTTACAGTTGTTTTAGTTGCATCTGCATTCTGAGCGATGTTTGCATCCAAGTTGGTAAAGATAGTACCCAAATCAACAGAGAACGAGTTCACTGTGCTGATTTTGATGCTAACCGGAGCAACAGTTTCTGTCTCAGATACAGAAGCACCTGCAATCGTAAGGATAATGTCCTTTTTAGCTATCTTGCCTGTGATATCAAGAATGTTAACAGTAACGCTTAAACCGGAAGTTGCAGCAGCAGTAGCAGGAACAGTAATGTTCATACCGTCTACCGTGATACCCTTGGCTTCGGCTAAAGTTTTACTTGCGCCTTCGAATGTTAAATAAGAATCATAAGCCTGAGCTGCAGTAGCGGCATTAAGTGACAAAGTAGAAGTTCCTAAAGCCACGTTTGCATTTGCCAACCCAATATTGGCTTTATTATAAGCCGTGTTAGTCTTGCTTTCGTTTACGGTCTGAGTGTCAATAACATATTCATATCCTGTCATTACAGTACCGTTCACAGCCAAAGCATATTTCACGTTTTTATCTACACCGTTTACTTTCTTGGTGAAAGCAGTGGCAATATTGTCAGCGGTAACTTCATCGGTCATTGCAATAGCCAAATTCCATTTTCCGCTAGGTGAAGCGGCACGATCGGTTACATAGTCGCCTTCTGCAGCTGTAGCTGTAACAGTAACAGGAGCTGTTTTGCCATCGATGTCCACCAAAGTCAATTCTTGTGCACCCAAATCATAAGAAGCAGGAGTAACAGTGGCAGTTTCACTTCCCAATTGACCAATCAAGAGTTGCCCTGCAGCCACATTGCCTTTCTTACCTGCCCAAGTTACATCGGCACCGGCTTTTGACCATGCGATATTTTTACCTGAAATCCAGTTGTTCAGAGTTGCATCAAGTGCTGTCAGAGCCGAAGAAGAAGTCGGCAGGGTAATTTCCTGCATCACGCCTGCTTCATTGGGGATGTGCAGAACCACCGAATCGCCTTTCTGTACAGCCCACGCGTTACCTGACGCCTTATATTCAGACTTCACGAATGCCTTGGTTGCATCATCATAGAAATACCAGAAGCCGTCCTTTACATAAGGAGCAGTGCTTTCGCCCTGGGGAGTAGTGCCTGTAGTGGCAAAGAAGCCTGTAGGAGTACCGTCGATGCTGATTTCACCTGTTGTCTTGTCGATGACAACCGTGCTGCCTGCAGGTGTGCCGGCAATAGTCAGATTGTAAGAAGTACCATCGCTGACAGATACTTTCAAACCGCCCTCTACAGATTCAATCTTGGTTACATAAGCGCCACCGGTGGTGACTTTCGATTCAAGGTCTGAAAGCTTTGACTTGATATCGGTCAACTCCTTGTTGATGTTGTCGATGTCATCGTCATAGTCTTTACAAGACACAAACGTTCCTGTAGAGGATACCATCAAGGCTCCGAACAGGATTGCACTTAAAAATTTTTTGTTCATAATAGAAAAACTTTAAATTTATAAATTTAAAAACTCAATTTGTTTATCGTTTTTAAAGGACTTGGTTTCATTGATTTATATGACCTGCTGTTGATGTATTTCATTCTTTTCCAATGAGTTTTCCATTGTCCCGGAGAGGCCGGAACAGGTTTCCGCAGCTTTTTCCCTCCGCTTCCGGTAATGTGCCGGTGGAATTCCCATTATTTTACCGAATGCATCATAGAACACACTTCTGGAAGTGAACCCGCAACGCTTGTCAAGCTCGGTGATATCGCACTCGTTGTTGTCTATCAGGTGCTTGGCGTGAAGGATGCGGTATTTGTTCAGCAAGTGTTTATAGTTGCATTTAAAGTAATGATTGACGACATTTGACAGGTAGGTAGTATTCGTGCCGGTTGCAACAAGAGGATATTACGTTGATTATCAGTGGTATTTGAGAAAGAGAGGCAATTCGGGATTTATCCCTTATTTTGTATAGATTCCATATAAGCATTCATAATCTTGGTTATAGATTATGGCAGAAGCAATCTTGACAAGGACTTGATTTTATGGCGGGAAATAAAACAAGGCGGAAGAAAGCTTCATGCTTCTCTTCCGCCTTGTTATGTTAAATAAAAGGATATATCCGGTCAATCCAACTGTTCTATTTCTTCGATGCTTAATCCGGTTGCAGCAGCAATGGCTTCAACGGACATTCCACCGGACCTTAAATTGCGGGCTACGGAAAGAATGCCTTCTTTGCGCCCTTCTTTCAATCCTTTTTCGATTCCTTCCTTCAACCCTTCCTCTCTTCCCCTCTTGAGTCCTTTATTCTCGGCAAAAGAAATCGTTGCCAGATTATCCCTGTATACTTTGATGCTCTCATCATACTTCATACGCTCCTCTTTACTCAGGGAAGCGATATCCACAATCTTCTCCAGTTTTTCAAAGACGGCTTTGCGCGCTTTGAAAGGAAGTCTGTTCAGCGTTTCCATATTCTTGAGTATATATATCCAACGTTCAAAATCCGTCTCGCATTCCTCTTCCTCCTTGTTGAAAGAAGGAAGCTCGATAAAAATAAACCGCAGCTTGTCCGAAAACACTTCGTGCGTATCACGGTCCGAAAGGACAATGTCCGTGCGGAGCTTGTGGGGAGTGTCCTCCAGACGGAAGTTCATGAAGAAGACACCGTAAACGGCCTTCAGGTCAAACTCCCAGCGGGCTCCCTTCTCACCCTGACGCGTAATGGTATGCGAAAGATAGAACAACGCACGCTCCTTAAAGTTCGTCTGCTGCCGGTTCTGCATCTCCACGATGATATGCTCCCCTGCCTCCGTGGTGCAATAGATGTCATAAATAACACCCCGGTCACCCATGTATTCGGGTAACAATTCTTTATCCAGAAAAGTGATGTCCTTTATGGACCTCTCACCCACCAGCAGGTCGTTCAGGAAGTCTATGAGCAAATCCTTGCTGACCTCCTGGCCGAATATCTTCTTGAAACCCACGTCCGTAAACGGATTGATAAATTTTCCCATGCCGCTTTATTTTTAGCAAAGATAATCTTTTAAGGGGAACCGGACAAGAAGGAGGGACATTTTATTTATGGGATTTATTTCCCTCTTTTACGGAAACATGATAACAACGAAAAACATTTTTTTATTTGACAGTATAACATTAGTGTGAGGATTGTATGTCTCTTTCGTTTTACTCTGATAACATCCCATTTCTTCCCTTGCCTGTTAATATTATTTTTTTTGATGAAATTGTGGAATACCTCCAATGCTTATATGGAATCTATACAAAATAAGGGATAAATCCCGAATTGCCTCTCTTTCTCAAATACCACTGATAATCAACGTAATATCCTCTTGTTGCAACCGGCACGAATACTACCTACCTGTCAAATGTCGTCAATCATTACTTTAAATGCAACTTTAAACACTTACTGAATAAATACCGCATAAGATATGCTAAACAATTAATATCCAATGAAGTATATTCTCCAAATGAACTTTATAAACCTTGCGGTTTTTCCTCTCGAAGCGCTTTTTATGCAGCATTTAAGAAAATTATGAGAGTATCTCCTTTATATTATCAAAAGTATTATAAAGACAAGCAAATATAGCAATATTGAACTCATATACAGTTACTTAAATCTTGAAAAAAACAATAACAATTCTATTTTTTTAAATTTATAAATTTAAAGTTTTTCTATTATGAACAAAAAATTTTTAAGT
>OAUP01000592.1_pt1 | contig 7524 bp, 12 predicted proteins | sample 1476301 | NCBI WGS metagenome assembly OAUP01 (sample SAMEA2580055, study PRJEB22360) | human gut metagenome | biome: human gut; feature: human-associated habitat; material: faeces | place: Denmark | collected 2008/2010 | reverse complement strand
CTGAAGCAGTGGAGCAAGTGAAAAAGCGGAGGAATAAAAGTGAGAATAACATTTCTAAATGAACTGTAATAAGTAGTAGAATATTTATAAGGCTATCTAAGAAACAAGTTGTTTACATCTTTCAGAATAGGTATCAGCTGAATAGTAATCTGCTAAGTTTGTGTCAAAACGTTGGCACAAACTCTTTTATATTTTACAGTTCTGCTATATTTTCTTTTGGCTATGCTGCTTTTTCCAGGGGCAGCGGATTTTTCCGGTTGGCAAGCTTTCCTTTAAGCGTATAGCCTAGCCAGTCTGAACATGAAGAATTTCAGATCAGCCACCCCTCTAAACTGGCTTCGAAGAGCTTTGATTTTAGCATTGAACGACTCCGCTGAAGCATTTGTCAATCGTTCTTCAAAATTTTAGGGGAAATACCTAAAGATACAAAAAGCCAACTAATTCGCAATACTTTTAGTATGAATTAGTTGGCTAATTTTATAGGATTTACTGAATATCCCCTAGTTAAAACAGCTATGCACAATTCCTTTTATTCCGTTTTCAGGTATATGGCATACAAATTGTCAATAATACCATCTGCTAAGCCAATGACCGGAACATGGATATACTCAGCTTTGACAATACCTGCAATTATCAGAAATATCTCAGCGGCGGGAACAATAACATCTGCACGGTCAGTTTTCAGATTAAATTCTTCCATGCGCTGTTATACCGGCACCACGAGTGACCGTTTCTCCGGATGGTATGAATTTGAAGTATCAACATAAAATCGGATTGTTATGGAAACCGTATGTTTTGAAAGGAAGGCGTTCGAGGAATTTGCCATGAAAATCGAACGGTTCATACATAGGGTGGAGGGAATCCCCATCTGGATTTGAAAGGCGTGAAGAGGACGGCTGGCTGGCTCGACCACCAGGATGTCTGCCTGAAGCTGAAAATCAGCAAGCGCACCTTGCAGACCTTGCGGGATAACGGCACGCTCGCCTATACCAAGATAGGCAACCGTACCTATTACCTGCCGGAAGACGTGGAGCGTATCGTCACGAAAGTGGAGGACAGACGCAAGGATGCACGCTACAGGGGGCACACCATTTGAAGGAATTGAACTGAAGTATCAACAAAAGACAAATGAGCAGTATGTATAATAGAGTTTATATCGAATAATTGATTAAAGCGTTCTTTGATTTATCTTTGTGATCTAAAAAGTTCAATTGATGTATTACGACAAGATTCGCCACCGTCATAGCCAAGTGCTTGCTGCGACAGGATTAACTCCTGCTGAGTTTGACGCTTTGCTAATAACTTTCAAGTACCATTGGGATGAATATTACAGCCATTTTACCTTGGAAGGTAAAGTGCGCCAACGTATATCTTACAACAGTGTTGTCTCTGATTCAGGACAAAATGTTCTTCATATTGGTATATCTGAAGACCAATCCCCTTCAGGAACTCCATGCTATTCAGTTTGAGATGACCCAGCCCCAGGCCAATAGATGGATTCACCTTCTTTCTGAGATTCTCCGGCGTACATTGAAAACGCTTGGTGAATTGCCTGACCGTAACTCCAAACGTCTGATACACATTCTTCAAGGGTGCGAAGAAGTCTTGTTGGACGGAACCGAGCGACCTATTCAGCGTCCTTTGGATGAAGACTGGCAGTCTGCATGCTATAGTGGTAAAAAAAACTCATAGCATAAAGAATAACCTGTTATGTACTAACAATCTTCGGATTGTATGGTTGAGCTCCACATACAAAGGTCATGTCCATGACAAAAAGATTTGTGATGAAGAACCTCTTCTACTTCCCAAAGGTATTAGGCTCTGGCAGGATACAGGTTTCATCGGACACAAACCGGATGGAGTTGAAATATGCATGCCCAAAAAGAAACCTAAAGGGAAAGAGCTTACTTGTGTTGAAAAACAAGAGAACAAGCGGATTTCCGGAGTTAGGATTAAAGTGGAGCATGCCATAGGTGGTATGAAAAAATGCCGTATTGTCAAAGAACGATTCAGATGCCATAAATTCGGTTTCGAAGATATGGTGATTCTTATTGCTTGTGGATTACACAACTTCAGAATCAGTCACAAAATGAGTCATATAACAAATTAATCTATATAATGTTTAATGAATTGAAAACGAAAGACGATGCGTGGATGCAGTCCATCCACGAGCGTATCGACCGGCTGTCGGCGATGATTGACGGCATTTTCGGAGATGGCGCGGTTCCGCCAAAAGAAGACGTGTACCTGTGCGACAGTGAGGTGGCGTGTATGCTGAAAGTCAGCCGCAGGACATTGGGCGAGTATCGGAGCAACGGCACGCTGCCTTACTATGTACTTGGTGGCAAGGTCTTGTACAAGAGGAGCGAGATCGAGCAGGTGTTGGAACGGGAATATAGGAGTGTCGGCAAGGCGCGGGGAAGCGGATGAAGATTCCATTTACCTGTTTTTTACGCACTTGTACAGGCTGCGGGCATTAAGACTGTCCGCATAAAGGCTGGACGTTTGCGTGCGCCAGCCACAGACTGTTTTTTAGAGGTGAGGGAGTTTGCCGTCTGGAAAAAGAACCTCTTTTTGGACTTTGGCACAAAGTCGTCCCCTGCCCGGTATCAGACTGTAATTCCTGTATGCAATCCTTTTCTGACTGTTCTCGTAACAGTCTGTTTCAATCCTGCCTGACCTTTGTTTACTTTTCATAAAGAGACTGTACCGCCTTTGTGACCGGGATATGAAACCGAAAGATTGTTTTTGACGGTTGCTAAAAAAGAAAAATCAAAGGTGTTTTGCATGTTCCGTAAAAAATCGTACCTTTACATAAAGTGAGTTGCACATCAACGCAATTGATGCAAGTATGTAGAAACCAGAACGGTTGCCAACTCGTTACCTCGTTTTTTGATGATCCGCATAAACTTTTATTCTTAGCGGATTATGTGATTCTTTCAAAAATAATCTCTATTTTGGGAATACGGCTTTCTGAATATCGGAAATTCTATGTGCCTGCCGTTTTACATCCCCTCCCTACAATCTACAACGACATGCTATCAGAACACTTCCCCATAAAATTTCTATTTTTCCTGTGAAATTATTCTCTTATTCAAAAAAAATAGTATCTTTGTCCTATAAAAGTTGTTCATAAGTATGAGACTGTAAAGTACTGAAATTAGCACAATCTCCAAATCGTTACCCTAGACTTTTCAGAACTTCCATAAGCGTTTGTCTTTCAAATTAATCCATCAAATTGATAAGAATTTAAAGTATTAAGTATTCTTTTTGAATTGTGCCGACCTTTGCATATCAGTAATATAATATTATTCTCTATAGAAAAATGGAACATTGTTTGTGATAATCTCTATCAGGACTATCCCTATCCATGTCTATTTTATAGTCTTCAGTACAATGATGAGAAACTCACTAAGTCTGTTAGTCAAAAGATATTATATTGTGACCGTTTGACTCCCTATCTTCCTAATATTGTAAAATCATTATTTGCATCGTTAGGACAATCTGAATGCCCTAATTTCTATCGGACTCCTATAATGAAATCTCTTTCAATACTATTAATCGGTTTGGATGCCAAATTTTGGAATAGTGATTTCACGAAGTTCTTTGATAAACTACAACCTTATGCAGAAAATGGGACAAGGAAGTATGATGATTTAAATTATTCACATGAGAATTTTTATGAATTAGTGACATTCGGATTGACCTGGACATCTGACAAAGATTTTAAACTTAGAGTTATTTCCGAAATCCTTCATACTCATGAAAGTATTGATAATTGGAAAAATCTACTAATAACAAAAGCCTTAAAATCTCTTACTAACGAAGACTTTGTGGCTTCAAAATATTATCAAGACATTTATCAGGATTTGCTTTGGTTATGTCAAAACGGGAATATCCCTGCACATATCTATGTAATATTAAACCTTATAACTTTACTTGATACTCAGACTGTGCAACAATGCTTGGAAAGGCTTCCAGAATCCTTGATAAAATCCGACTGTACTTTAATACAAGCTATACCTCATTATATCAAACAAGATTCGAATTTAGTATCAGTGATTAAACGAATAGTTTTGAAATCACCATTTTTGTGGCGTAATGGTATTGAGAAGAAGGGGATGACTATAGGATATTCATTTATTGATATTACAGGTATTTCAAACCAAATAGATTTTACTGCAACCGAAATGGAGGTACTTTGGGAAAAAATGAAAGTATCACTATATCAAATAAAAGAGGTATGTAATAATCAGAGAGAGGAGGAATCCACCTTCTTCATAAATCATTTTGCTACATTATTAGATGAAATGAAATCATTTATTGAAAGCAATACTTTTAAAGCAATCTCTCCCAAAGAATATGATGAAATCTATAACGAAATAATTTCATTAAGAGTATCCGTTGCGTCAAATGTATGTCACAGCATATATGATTTACTTATAAGAGATGAGACAAGTGATGCTATATCAATGCTTGTTGATATAAAACCGGAAATTCGTTTTCCTAAATACCAGGGAGAATATATATTATTGGCAAACAAACTTGTTTTAATGAAATCTCAACATCTCAACAGTTGTATGAATCATTTCTCTTGGATAGTTGATTCATATTCCGAATATATTCCACAAGATATATTCAAGTCTTTACTTGAGTTTATCCTAATTGCTTATGAACCATATTTTAATGATAAACAAAACTGGAATTTACCCTTTGCTAAAAAGGAGGATTTTGAAAGTGGACTAATTAAGATTTATAGTGTGTTCAAAAAATGGGGTGGCATTAATGTCTTTTGGCAATCATATAAACCTAGATTTATAAATCATTAATAATCATCCTTATTATAATAAAAAGATTTTATCAATGACAATTGACGATATAAAGAAACTGATAGCCTCTGACGAATCACAGACTTTGGAGCTAAAGAAAACTACTAGCGAGTTAAAAAAGGAAATCACTCGAAGTGTCCATTCCTTAATACAGAAAGAAGTTGGTTAATTTTCGGTGTAGCACCGAAGTCGCTAAAGATAATCGGGCAAGAAGTGACAGCACGCATTTTATAAAGTACACATTGTAAAGCCATCCACTCTTCCGTTACTTTGCCAACAAAAAGACCATGAAACGAATAATGAGTAAAGAAGAGTTCCTGTCAGTTTATGAAAGGCAACAAGCCAGTGGTTTGACCATAAAAGATTTCTGTGAGAATGAGACCTATTCATCATCCTGCTTCCATTATTGGAAGAAGAAATTCGGCCTGAGCCGTACTTACACCAGCCATCCGGATAGAGTTCCCGATGATACATTCATTCCATTGGGCCTGCATCGCAGGGAAAATCTCCCGTCCGGCACAGCACCTTCCAAGCGATTAGAAACCGAAAGTCTTGGTTCGGCACCTAATATTCTGTTGATAAAATCTGTAAACATAAAAATATGTTTGGTTTTAATTCAGATATTAGAATTTGAACCGGCAGGAATAGTATTTTAACGATTTGGAGAATGATTTCATTTCGTTCAAAACAATTCCGTGTCTAAGAGGTTACAATAAAAAAGGTTACTCATTCAACATCGGTTTATCGGTCATAACTTCACAGCCATAATCCGATAAACTGCATCAAACATTGCTCATTCAAATAATAAGTTTGTATTTTTGGATGAAATATCGGAAGGTTATGGATAAAAGAATGGTTTTGGATAGTATCATGGGGCTCTGCCTGAAGGAGAATGACAGGAGTATAGATATGTATATAGCAGACAGAAAAGGCAATACATATCCGATAACCCATGTATTTCTTGGCGGAAGCGGAGTTTTATATGCAACAAACGGTACTGCTTTGGTTGCCCTGGAAGAGCTGGACGATAATACCCTGAATGATATACTGTGTTTTCTGGGATAATAAAAAAACATGCTGGAAAAATTAAAAGAATCCGACCGGTCTTGAAACTATATTTATCACAAATCGAGAAGATAAGTCATAAACCAAACAATCCGAGCCAACCTTTTAGGGTGAATTACCAGCAAAGATAAAGGTTAAACTGTACATAGCCAATAAATATCAGTAAAACACACTCACAAAATATTTCCTTAACCATAATAATACCATACCCATGCTGTTTTATGTTCCATGGCAAATAGGAATGAAACTTATAAACAGCATTCATTAGCTTCATATAATTAATGTATATTCCCCCCATCCATACTTTATATAATTGCCTGAAAAATACTGAAAAAGCCACTTTTTTACGAGAAACTAAATTTTTTTATGAGAAAAATAGATGAGTTTTCAATAAAGTATGTATATTTGCAGCAAAATTAAGAGTTTAACCGTACTTGAATAAAGTTGGAACAGGGGAAATTTTATGGAATATCTATTTCTGAAACGTAAAAAGGCCTCTTTTGTTTCGCAAAGACAGAAGGACTTGCTTTTTGATGCTGCTGAAAAACAGTGGCGGAAAGAGTTTGTTGCAAGCGGAATTGAGACAAGAAAGGTGGATTTGGATATTTACAAGTCCCTTCTTTACTTCTTGGAGATAAAACAGGTTTTTCTTGACCCGAAACTGTCCCTGAAGAAATTGAGTATGATGATTGAGACAAACCAGACCTATCTGTCGAATGTGATAAACAAGTATTTCGGATGCTGTCTGAAGAAATTAGTGAACAGCTACAGGATAGAATATGCCAAAGAACTCTTACGTGCAGGAAACTGTCCGTTGAAGGAACTTCCCCAACGGAGCGGCTTTACATCCAAAAGTACTTTCTATGCCGCTTTTGGCAGACAGTCGGGATATACGCCGAAACGTTATATGACATACAAATGGAAAAATGAAATGTAAGATAATTAAGTCCTTTAAAACCAAATATGAACAACCAATTTTTATTTTTTTTAAATTTATAAATTTAAATTCATTATGAACAAAAAATTTTTAAGTGCAATCCTGTTCGGAACTTTAATGGTTTCGTCAACAGGAACATTTGTATCTTGTAAAGATTATGACGATGATATCGATAATCTGCAAGGACAAATTACTGCAAATGCTGATGCAATCAAGGCTTTGCAGGATCTCGTTGGTAGCGGTAAGTATGTTACTTCAGTTGCAAAAACAGCTATCCCGGGTTCGATTCCTTTTTTTTATCCCGATGGGAAATACCGAATTTTTAAATTTATTTCACTTTTTCGACTTCATCCGGTCATGTGTGCAAAATTACTTTTTCACACTGGAGATTGGAATTGTCAAACAATTGAAAAACAATGAAGTATGGTACATATTTATGGCTTTTTCAAAAGCCTTAAGAAAAGCCACTGAATTGGCGAAATCCAACTTCACAAATATGTAGCGGAATGCGTAGTGAGGGTAAAAAAAGAACCCTTGAACTATCTCTAATTCAAGGGTTTTCATGTGTGAAAAGCATTTATGTACTTTCTTTGGTGGTGCCACCAGGAATCGAACCGGGGACACAAGGATTTTCAGTCCTTTGCTCTACCAACTGAGCTATGGCACCATTGTTTCTTGTTTGCGGTTGCAAAG
>OAUP01000590.1_pt1 | contig 7529 bp, 6 predicted proteins | sample 1476301 | NCBI WGS metagenome assembly OAUP01 (sample SAMEA2580055, study PRJEB22360) | human gut metagenome | biome: human gut; feature: human-associated habitat; material: faeces | place: Denmark | collected 2008/2010 | reverse complement strand
GATGGTTCCGCGCCACGTATCGCACGAAGTTCGCGCCAATGAAGCCGCATCCGCCGGTCACTAGAATATTACGCGGCTCGAATACGCCGCTGCACGCCATGCTGTTCACCATTCCAGCATACCGTCGCATGCCAACGGCTGCGGCGTTCGGGTCCGGGCGCGGACGCTATCTTGCACGGATTCACCGGTAATGAGTCCAAGGAGAGGGCTTTGGACCCAGCTTTCTCCCTCACCGGCGGGCAGCACGCGCATCGACAATCCGCTCTCATGAGCCCGCACCGCCGTCATCAGGACTGCGGCAGCAGAATCTCCGTGGTGGAGGCGTCGTCCTCGGAGTTGCGACTCAGGTAGCCGCCCGCAGCCTCGATGATCTGGTCGATGTGGACCAACCCGAAACCGTGCCCCTCGTCTGATTTGGTGGTGCGGAAGCGCCACCGACCTTGCGCTGCTTGCCGCCCGAGGAAGCGTTGGTGAACGAGATGTACAGCTGCGTGCCCTTCATGTCCATATACACGCGAATCATGCAATCGGCTTCAGGTAACCCGTCGTTGGCCTCGATCGCGTTGTCGAACAGGTTGCCGAGGACGCAGCACAAATCGAGTTCCGAAATGCGCAGCTTGATCGGAATATGGGTATGGGCGTCCACGCGCACGTCGATGCCATGCGCCTGTGCAAGCGACATCTTGCTGCTCAGAATCACGTCGGCCATCGCATTGCCGGACTTGATCGGGGTATCCAACGTCTTCATCGTCTGAAGGTGATTACGGTAGTCATGCCGCCACATGCGCATCTGACGGTACATGTTCTCGACCTCGCGGTAATGCGTGTCGACCAGCTCGCGCTGATATGCCGCGATGGCCCTGTCGGCCTTGCCTCGCCCACGAAACCACATCGTGCCCCTCCTTTGCGTTCTGCCCCGTCCAGCCGGGGACGGCTTGCCGGCACCCTGCCGGCCGTGAGCCGGCCATGCGTAGTCTTGTCTGGTCTATGATTGTCCGATTCAACGGCTCGTACGCCCCACGAGGCAGTGGCGGCGTCGTCCCGTCGGTCAATTGCACGGACGACCTGCCCACGCAGCGGATTCGCCGCAGGTTCACGATCATCGCGCGTCCCACCTGGCAGAATCCGTCGCCGAGCTCGGCCTCGAACTCGCCCAGCGGGCGTTTCACCGTATAATCCCGGTCGGCGTGCACCGTCACATAATTACGGCGCACGTCAAGATAGCGGATGTCGGCCAGCGGAATACGCATCAGCCCTTCCGCGCATTGCAGATCAAGGCACCTGAAATCGCGGCGCATGCGCGCGACCGCCTTGTCGAGCACGTCGAACAGCTTGGCCGCATCCACCGGTTTCATCAGATAATTGAGCGCTTCGACGTCGTATCCTTCGGCGATGAAATCCGAATACCCAGTGACGAACACGATCTGCATCGTGCCGCCCGCCTTGCGCACGGCCTTCGCCAACGCCACGCCGTCCATCGCGCCCATTTCGACGTCCAGCAGCAGAATATCGACGTCACGCCGCCGCCCATAGCGCGTCAGAAACCGCTCTGCCGACGGGAATACGTCTATCTGGCTCCAGCTGCCGAGCGGCCGCCCATGATGCGGTCAGCGAGCGCACGTACTGGGCGTCGACATCGCTGTCATCGCATATCGCAACGTGAATCGTCATCATGACATACGAAATCGCATCAATGCGGCCCTACCACCGGGCCAGCAGCGACGAAATCCGAAAATCATGCCTTCTTGGGCTTGAGCGCGGCCGGCATGGGCATAGGAATCGGCTTGCGCGGCATCGGCTTGGGCTTCGGAGCCTGAGATTCAGGCGCCTTCACGGCCGGCATTTCGCCACTGGTCGCCTTCGCCGCAGCCTCGGCAGCCCACTTGGCGTACTCGTCAAGGTCATCCTCAGCGACGGATCCCTGCGTATTGTCCACGGCGGCGTTCGCATCATGAGAATACGAAGCCTCGATATCGGCAAACGGATCGGGCGACCCCTCGCCCGGCTCCTGCGTGCTCAGCTCCTTGGCGAGCTCATCGTAATCGGTATCGGTGGTCAGGTACTTGAGCTTCCGGGCTATTTTCTGCTGTTTTGCTTTCTGACGTCCGCGGCCCATGTGACCCCCTGGCATGTAAATGTAACTATCAATTCATCACATAAGAGAGTACCACTTGTTATGAGAGAAATGGTTGTCTGCTTGGACTTTTACGATAAAAGCGATATTTTCGGCGTTTTGAAGCAAGCAAAGGGCGACTTATGACGGACCAAGAACAGCAGCAACTGACCGCAGCGGGCAACGAAATGAGCGCCAGCTTCCTGGCCGCGAAGAAGCGTTCGGACGCCACGCTCGCCAAACTTGAGGCCGAGCCGGGCAAGTTCACGATGCTCACCGGTGACCGCCCGACCGGCCGCCTGCACCTCGGCCACTACTTCGGCTCCATCAAGGAGCGCGTGGCCATGCAGAACCGCGGCGTGAACACCAACATCATCATCGCCGACTACCAGGTCATCACCGACCGCGACACCACTGAGCACATCCAGGACAACGTGCTGAACCTCGTGCTCGACTACATGGCCGCCGGCATCGACCCGACCAAGACCATGATGTTCACCCACTCCGCCGTGCCGGCCGAGAACCAGCTGCTGCTGCCGTTCCTCTCCCTCGTCACCGAGGCCGAGCTGCACCGCAACCCCACCGTGAAGTCCGAGATGGAGGCCTCCGGCCACGCGCTGACCGGCCTGCTGCTCACCTACCCCGTGCATCAGGCGTGCGACATCCTCTTCTGCAAGGCCAATGTCGTGCCGATCGGCAAGGACAACCTGCCGCACGTGGAGATCACCCGCACCATCGCCCGCCGCTTCAACGAGCGCTACGCCAAGAAGAACCCGGTGTTCCCCGAGCCCGCCGCGATCCTTTCCGACGCACCGGAGATACCGGGCCTCGACGGTCGCAAGATGAGCAAGTCGTACGGCAACTCCATCATGCTGGGCGCCACCGCCGAGGAGACCGCCAAGCTCATCAAGAAGAGCCCGACCGATTCCGAGCGCAAGATCACCTTCGACCCCATCGCCCGCCCGCAGGTGTCCGCGCTGCTGACCACCGCCGGACTGGTGACCGGCCGCGACCCGAAGGACATTGCCGCCGAAATCGGCGATGCGGGCGCCGGCGCGCTCAAGGCGTACGTGATTGAGTCCGTGAACGAGTTCCTCGCCCCGCATCGCGAGCGCCGCGCAGAGCTCGCCAAGGACATGGACTCCATCCGCGACATCCTGCACGACGGCAACGCCCGCGCCAACGCCATCGCCGAGGAGACCCTTGACCAGGTGCGCGAGGCCATGGGCATGAAGTACTGATTTTCCGGCAGTCGAACGCAATGATTGCATCAGGCCCCCTTCGTCACTCCGCCCCGAGGCACGCGACGAAGGGGGCCTTCCCATAACGGTGTCGCCCTTCGGGACAGAAAGCCGTCTGCACGCCCCTGCCCCAACCCGTCGAACTCGCCGAGATAAGGCTATCTGCGTTTCGAGGGGTTGATTTGGACCGCGCCGAATATCTATCTACGTTTCGAGGGGTTGGTGCCAAAGTATAAACGCACCTCAAACCGCATGACCCCAATGGCATTTCACCGGCAATACTCCGGGTATCGCGTTTCGGCAACCCCCTGAAACGCAGATAGATGCCCAGAGGACACCCAATCAACCCCTTGAGACGCAGATAGCGTCACAGAAGACGCCATCCGGTCAAGGCGCAGCCAGCTACAGCCCTCCGCTTCTCTTTCCAACGCAATCACATCAGCGCAATCGTGCGATTCCGCACCCCTGCCTTCGATCACGCGATACCGTCAAGGTCATCCGCGTCAGGAAAATCGGCATTGGCGTTCGGGACTCGCGGCAGCAATGGTTCAAACCCTATCCGCTCGTACAGTGGCTTGCGTCTCATCGCTCTGGCATCGCACACCTGTTGGATGGTCTTCCGCGCAGTGACGGGCACGGGAATTCCAGTGACCTCCTGGATCTTATCCGCGATCCGTCTGGCTAAAGCTTCCTCACTCCATTCATCACCGAGGTCAAGCTTGGTGACTTGGATATACCGCCACTTCTCGTCTTCGATTGCCTGCCGCCGGCGTGCATCTTCCAGCCATTGACCGGCGTGATGCCCTCCGTCGAACTCAATGCAGATCTTGTATTCCGGGTAAGCGAGGTCAAGATATACGGCCCGGTTCAGACGCTTCACTCCAATCTTGTAATTGACGCAGGGCGCGTCTATCCCGTATTTGAGGGGAACGAGTCGGGTGCGCGTTTCCATCGACGAATCCGTCCCCTCCTGAATCACACGCAACGCACGCCGGCAATTGGCATATCCGCGAAACATATTCGGCCGGCGGCCCGTCTCTTCAAAGACCGCTTCCGTGAATTCCCGCGCCGAATCCAGATACGCCGTCAGCTCCTCAATGGTCGTCCTGCGCAGACGCCCATCCCGGCGCATCATTGACTCCGCCAGTACGATCAGCTCTTCGAGATTCAGCCATCCGGCGAACATCGCCCATGTGCAGGCCGGAGACACGCACAAGCATTGCTCGACCATGACGACATCAACAGGGAAGGACCATGTCACTTCGTTTATGCCGACGAGATTGCGCCTTTCATTGGCACTCGAGACGACAACTGTAATACCGTTCAACATGGCGCGTCCTTTTGGCAGGCGCGGTATTTCAATCGCCTGAAGCTCCAGGGCCGTGGTCAAGGCGTATGGCGGCTGCCACCTGCTGCGCTGCTGGAATTCAGCGCACTGCTTCATACGCTGGTGCTTCAACTCCGTCAATTGCACCAGTGCGATTGATCCGCCCATGGTCGGCCGCTCCTTTGTGACTCGAATATTGCCGTGGAGCCGAGTGTAGGGAACCGGGCAGTTCCCCGTCTACCGCGCCTCAAAAAATGTGGACAAATGTGGATGAATGTGCGCAACGCGGTGGATAACTCACCTCGGCTCGGCGGAGACCGCGCATGAGGAAATCACCGGCCGCCTTCTTTCGCACGACTGTACACACCGGCGGGTTCTGTTCACAGAAGACTTGCATGTACACTGGGAAGACGATTTAAACGTGACGCCGAAGGTGACGCCACACAATTAGGGGGTACGGTGAAGGGGATTGGTGTAACTGGCCAAGCAACCGAAGCGCGAACGGATATGTACGATGTTTCTGTCACGTGCGCCCATGACCTTCTGATCTGATGCAGGATGGCAGGTACAGGCGATTATGACGATAATCACCAACGCGCGGTTCCCGGGCAGCGCCCGCTGCGTAGACATCGCGATCAAGGGCGGCGCGATTGCGGCAATCACGCCCGCCGGCTCCCGGATCTCGGTGACGGCAACCGGCGGCGCGGCGACTGGGCCTGACCGTGAGGGAGTCCGGTCTTGTGGGCGAGCTCGAATGGTTCGACGCCTACTGCAAGCTCGACAATGCGCCCGGAGCGGCGGAGGAGACGCTCGAACTGATTCGCAAGGCCGAGTCGGATGCCGCCCGCAAAGGCGTGGTCGGCATCCGCGACTATGAGATGGCGGAAAACGTCGACACGTGGACCCGCCGGTTCTCCGCGGCGTCTCCCCGCCCGCGCGACGCTAACGATTCCGCTTGGACAGGCATCGATTGGGATGGCTCATTCACCCACGGCATCCGAGGATTGCGCGTGGAGGCGGGCGTGTATCCCGAACGGCTGGAGGATGCGATTGAAGCCGGTTGGAAGACGGGCGTCGAGCTGCCCGGCAGCGATGGACTGAGCCATGTCGGCACGATGAAGATGATCTCGGACGGCTCGCTGAACACCCGTTCGGCGTTCTGCTCGATGCCGTATTCCGATATATTCCCCGACTTTTACGGCACGCTCAGTTACGCACCCGACCAGATCGAGACGTATTTCCACGTGGCGACATGCCATGGGTTCGCCATCGCGTGCCATGCCATCGGCGATGAGGCGAACACCATCGTGCCCAACGCGGCGGCAAGCACACACGCCCACGGTTCCATCGAGCACGCCCAGATGCTGAAGCCGGCGGATATTCCCCGATTCGCGAAGCTCGGGCTGACCGCCAGCATCCAGCCACAGCACGCCATGGACGATCGCGATGTCATCACGAGGTTCTGGGCGAATCCGGGTGGAATCCCTTACGCATTCAAGGCACTGCACGATGCCGGAGTCAGGCTGCGCATGGGGTCGGATGCGCCGGTTGCGCCGCTCGACCCGTGGATGGCGATATCGGCCGCTGTGTTCGGCACGGAAAGCTCAGACCGCGAACCGTTCCAGCCGGAGCAATGCTTGGATGCGCGCACCGCGCTGGCGGCTTCCACAGCAGTCGGCCGCGACCGCCCTGAGCCCGGAGATCCAGCCGACCTGGTGCTCTTGGACCGCGACCCGTATGCTGTCTCCACGCCGGAGGAGATGCGGGCGATGCCGGTGGCGGCGACCATGCTCGCAGGCCGTTGGACGTACTCCTCTTTGCACGGCGAATGATTCCCGACAAGGAACGCATGAGGATTCCTCACACGAATCCCATCGGGAACCGTCCGCTGCGCAGGCAAGGCGTCAGACGTCATACCGCCATGACTTATCGGTGATCACGCGGGCCATCGCCAAACCTATCGGCAGGCAGATAATCACCATGAACGCTCGGAACGCCCAGTCCAGCGCGTGCAGCGTATCGAACTGTCCGAGGTAGAACATCGCCCGGTACATATACAGACCGGGCACCATGATGACGATGGACGGCACGGTCAGGCAGATGCGCGGATAGCCCAGATGCGGCGGCAGCAGGCCGTTGTGCACGGCGGTGCGCCATCCGGCAGCGAGCAGACCGGCCAGCAGCGCGCCGATGAACGCCCCGGCCTCGGCCGGCACCCCGAAATCGACCAGCGTCAGTCGCAGCGTGTCGGTGATCATGCCGATGGTGGCGGCGACCAGGCACATGCGCTGCGGCGAATTGAACATGATCGAGAAGCCCCACACGCCGAGGAAGGCGGTGACGGCCCGCAGCCCCGTGTTCACCCACGGATTGAGACCCAGCGGCTCGAACCCGGTCGGGTTCAGATGCACGATCATGGCCACTCCCCAGCCTGCCAGCGTGGCCATCAGGATGATGCACAGCACGTATGCCACTCGTTGGATGCCGGACGGGAAGTCGATCTTCGCCATATCGAGGCCGCCCGTTATCAGCGGGAAGCCAGGGATGACGAACAGCATCGCGCCGATGTACGCGGTGTCATGCGTCAGCGCGATCGGGTCGAGCAGGCCGATCAGGCGCAGAGTGCCCGTGCAGGCGAGCGCAGCCAGGGCCACGCACACGAACGTCACGAAGAACTGGTTGAGATGGCGGGCGAACAGTTTGCGGCGCAGCCAGTGGCCCAGTCCGGCGCCGACGAACGCGCCGATCATGTCGTAGGGGCCGCCGCCGAGCAGGAACACGAAGGATGCGCAGGCGACTGCGGAGGCGAAGCCGGCGAACGCCGGGGAATAGAGCGGCTTACGGCTCT
>OAUP01000589.1_pt1 | contig 7535 bp, 6 predicted proteins | sample 1476301 | NCBI WGS metagenome assembly OAUP01 (sample SAMEA2580055, study PRJEB22360) | human gut metagenome | biome: human gut; feature: human-associated habitat; material: faeces | place: Denmark | collected 2008/2010 | reverse complement strand
TTTCGCCTCTTTTTTCGTTTATGATCGTACCGTTGACAATACCTTCAAACAAATATTCTTTTCCATTCAAGATAAGAGCGATTACCGTACGGAAACGAGCTTTCCGGTTTTTCTTGTTTTCCATTTCATGGAGAAGTTTGTCCATATTGGCTTCCGAATCATGTCCGGGACCGGCATAACGTGCCGAATATACTCCGGGAGCGTTGTGTAGGGCTTCTACTTCAAGGCCAGTGTCGTCTGCAAAACAGTCATATCCGAAATGTTCTTTTATGTAACGGGCTTTTTGCAAGGCGTTGCCTTCTAATGTTTCTGCTGTTTCGGGTATATCCTCATGGCAGTTGATCTCTGAGAGGCTGACTATTTCGGTATATCCGGATGTGATTTTCCGGACTTCATCTAGCTTATGTCGGTTGTTTGTTGCGAATACAAGTTTCATGTTTGTTGAGTATGAATAAAAAAGCACTTCTATACGATGTGTATATAACGTATGGAAGTGCTTTAAATTGTTTGGATGATTGTTTTATGTTTTTATCTGGTCAAACCCTTCCCCGTATACCCCTCTGACGATACTTTGAGAGATGAAGGCCTGATGGTCGATTTGTTTTACCAGACGGAAAATGGAAACGGATTCTGATTTTTTTGCCAGCAATACAACGACCTTGACCGGTTTGCGGGAATATCCGCCTACACCGTCGAGAATGGTACAGCCGCGATCCAGGTCATGGATGATCCGCTCAGCTATTTCATCGTATTTCTGAGAAAAGATCAGGAATTGGACGGATTGACGGTTCCCATTCAGTACGGCATCTATGATATAGTTGCTTACGAACATTTCGACAAAACCGAACACGATCTTTTCAACATCATGGAAAAGAAAAAATGAGGAACCGATGATAATGAAGTCACAAAACAACAATGCACGCCCGATGGAGATATTTTTGTATTTGTTTACAATAGCTCCCACGATATCCGTTCCTCCGGTACTACCGTTTGCCGAAAAGACAAGTCCGAGACCTGCCCCGCAAAGGAATGCACCAATAATAATGGACATGAACGGTTGGTCATGTAGAAGTGGCTGTCCTTTCAGAAGCCATTCGAAGAATGACAAGGAGGCTGACAGGGAAAAAACTCCGAAAATTGTTTTTATCAGAAATTTAAGTCCTAGAATTTTTAAAGCAGCCAATAATAGAACAACGTTGATAACGAAGTAAGACACAGAAACGGGAATAATCTCGTTACTGGCAAAAAAGATTAAGGCACAAATACCACTGACTCCACCGGTGATGATTTCATTCGACAGAATGAAAGCGTTGAAGCCGAAGCCGTACAAGAGAGTACCCAACAGGATCATCAGGTAATCTTGTACAGCAAAATAGACTTTGTTGTTTATAAGCTTCATATAAATAAATTTAGATTACGATGTTTACAATCTTTCCTGGAACAACGATAATCTTTTTCGGAGTCTTGCCTTCCATCCACTTAGCCGAATTTTCATGGGCAAGAGCGGCTTTCTCAATCTCTTCGCGAGGCATATCGGCTGGAAGTTCCATGCTGAAACGAGCTTTGCCGTTGAAGGAGATAGCGTAAGTAAGCGAGTTTTCTTTCAAGTATTCTTCGTTGTAGACAGGCCATTCGGCATCGCATACGGTAGTATTGTGACCGCAGGTATGCCATAATTCTTCAGCGGTATGAGGAGCGAACGGAGCAAGCAGAACGATTAACTGTTCCAGGATCGCCCGTTTGTTGCATTTCAGGCTGCTCAATTCGTTTACACAGATCATAAAGGCACTGATGGAAGTGTTGTACGAGAAATGTTCGATGTCGTATGTCACTTTCTTGATCAGTTTATGCAGTGATTTCAGTTCGTCGGCTGTCGGTTCCACATCCGTGATCTGCAAGGTGTCCGTATTGCCGAAGAACAATCCCCAGAGCTTTTTCAGGAAGCGGTGTACGCCGTCGATACCGTTCGTATCCCACGGTTTGGATTGTTCCAACGGGCCTAAGAACATTTCATACAGACGAAGTGTGTCAGCACCATATTTCTCGACAATCATATCCGGATTGACCACGTTGAACATGGATTTCGACATCTTTTCAACAGCCCATCCGCAGATGTATTTTCCATCTTCCAATACGAATTCCGCGTCGTTATATTCCGGACGCCAGTTTTTGAAGGCTTCGATATCCAGTATATCGTTTGATACGATATTTACGTCTGCATGGATAGGAGTGACTTCGTACTGGTCTTTCAGGTTCAGGGATACGAATTTGTTCGTGCCGTTGATACGGTATACGAAGTTGGAACGTCCTTGAATCATACCTTGGTTGATCAGTTTCTTGAACGGTTCCTCTTCACAAACGATACCTAAGTCAAACAGGAATTTATTCCAAAAACGGCTGTAGATCAGGTGTCCGGTAGCATGTTCGGTACCACCGATATACAGGTCTACGTTGCGCCAGTATTCATCTACGTCTTTAGCTACTAAAGCTTGGTCGTTGCGCGGGTCCATGTAACGCAGGTAATAGGCGGATGAACCGGCGAATCCCGGCATCGTGCAAAGTTCCAGCGGGAAGATAGTCTTGTTGTCTATTTTGGAAACTTCCGTGACTTCCTGTTTTACGGTGTCCCATGCCCATTTTACGGCGTGTCCCAGAGGCGGTTCACCTGTTTCGGTCGGCAGGAATTTATCTACTTCCGGCAATTCCAACGGTAATTTGTCTACCGGTAACATCTGAGGCATACCGTCTGCATCGTAATAGACAGGGAACGGTTCGCCCCAGTAACGCTGGCGGCTGAAGATAGCGTCGCGCAGACGGTAGTTCACCTTTACACGTCCTAACTTATGTTCTGCCACGTATTTCTTGGTGGCGGCGATTGCTTCTTTTACGGTCAGACCGTTCAACGACAGGTCGCAATGAGGCGTTACGTCCGGTTTCGGTGAGTTGCAGACGATTCCTTCTTTCGCATCGAAACTTTCTTCGCTTACGTCGCAACCTTCGATCAGCGGGACAATCGGCAAGTTGAAATGTTTGGCGAATGCATAGTCGCGACTGTCGTGTGCCGGAACGGCCATGATGGCACCGGTTCCGTAACCGGCCAGTACATAGTCGCTGATCCAGACAGGCACGGCGTCACCCGTGAACGGATTGATTGCGTATGAACCGCTGAATACACCGGTAACGGAACGATCAGCGATACGTTCACGCTCCGTACGTTTTTTAGTACGGTCCAGATAAGCGTCGACTTCTGCTTTCTGGGCGGGAGTGGTCAGCTGGGCTACCAGATCACTTTCCGGAGCCAGAACCATGAAGGTCACACCGAACATGGTATCTGCACGGGTAGTAAAGATGGTAAATTCGAGATCGCTGTCTTTTACTTTGAATTGGATTTCGGCACCTTCGCTGCGGCCGATCCAGTTACGCTGTGTTTCTTTCAGCGAGTCTGTCCAGTCGATCGTCTCCAGTCCATCCAGAAGCCGTTGTGCATAGGCGGATACGCGCAGGCACCACTGACGCATGATCTTTTGTTCCACCGGATAGCCACCACGTTCGGAAACGCCGTTCACCACTTCGTCGTTGGCCAGTACCGTACCCAATGCGGCACACCAGTTTACCATCGTTTCGCCTCGATAAGCGATCCGGTAGTTCAACAGGATTTCCTGTTTTTCTTTATCGTTTTTGGCTTTCCATTCACCGGCAGTGAAATGCAATTCTTCGCTGCAAGCTACATTCAAACCTTCCGTTCCGGACTGTTCGAAAGCGGCAACCAGTTCGCTGATGGGACGTGCCTGCTTTTTATCGTTGCAGTAATAGCTGTTGAACATCTGGATGAATGCCCATTGCGTCCATTTATAATATTCGGGATCGCAAGTACGGATCTCGCGGTTCCAGTCGTAACTGAAACCTATTTTGTCCATCTGTTCCCGATAACGGGCGATGTTTTTCTTTGTCGTCACTTCAGGATGCTGTCCGGTTTGGATAGCATATTGTTCTGCCGGCAGTCCGTAGGCATCGTAGCCCATCGGATGCAAAACGTTGAAGCCTTGCAGGCGTTTGTAACGGGAATAAATATCAGAAGCGATATAACCGAGTGGGTGGCCTACATGTAGTCCTGCTCCTGATGGATAAGGGAACATGTCCAAAACGTAATACTTTGGTTTGTCGGCATTTTTTTCGACTTTATAAACCTTATTGGCAATCCAGTATTCGTGCCACTTTTTCTCAATTTCTCTGAAATTGTACTCCATGATCGTCTATCGTTTATTTTATCGTTTTCTATTTAAAGCCACAAAGTTAGTGAATTTTGTAATACATAAAGAGTTGAAGCGGCAAATTGCAAGGACGGGCAAAATAAAATTTCATTCTGGAGGTTGTGGATGTCAATCTGGAAATTACAATATCCTCCTTTAGACCTCAAAATATATAATAAATTCTTGGTTTATAGCAGAGTCAATCCCTTGACTGTGGATGAAATGCAAAATTTTGAAAAAGGGAAGAGTATTACAACCAATGCCGATAGAACCCTTAAAAGAAGTATGCGCCGTAATTTGCAACGATACAAATTACGGCGTGACGTGTTAATCGAGCTTTTGAAAAAAGTCGGGTTTATGTCGGAAAAACAATGAACTATATCAAAGAAAAAACAGAACCTTATCATATAAGTTTTTCCCATTTCCTCTGTCACTGTATCACTGATTCCTTTTTACCAATTGATATTCAACCTGTTTTATTCGTGATATATGCCCGTTTTCTCTATCACTACTCTATCACTACCCTATCACTACCCTATCACTACCCTATCACTAGCAATTTGATAGGAAGACAGGCATCACGTTTATATACAACTGTATATAAGTGCATTGTAAATAACATAAACGATAAACACTCTATTCCCATCCCTGTAAATCACTCGATTTTTTTATGTAAAAACGGCTATAAAATAGGTGAAACCGGGTGGTTTTCATTGCTCGGCAAGGCACTTTAGTTGCCGGACACCCCCATGTTACCCCCTTTTACACCCGGATGTACCGGCTCCCTACACCCGGATGTAAAGGATGGCAACATGGGGGTGTTTACGGAATTATCTGCTTGTTTCTGCTAAAAAAAGAGAAGGCTTTTGTGGAATGAAGAACCGTATTTTGTCAATTTAATACCTATTATATTCGTTTTTACATTTGTTTATTCGATTATTTTATATGCTTTTTCAAAAGTAACAGAAGGTAATATGTAGGTTTCCAATCATATGATAAAATGTCCTGTTTCAGGAGTGATAGAGGCAGTGATAGAGGAAAACCTCCTGTATCACTGCCTCAAACGATTGAATATCAATAGCTACAACCTTCGTGGTGATAGAGTGATAGAGGATTTGCAGGAAACTTCGTATGTAATGCTTTGAAAATTCAAAGGATGTAACTAATAGACAGTTAGAGTCCATTTGTATCCTTATTCAAAATAATATTAACATAGATATTTTATATTCATCTCAATGTAAACATCAAATTTATATGCAGTTACATCCATATATCAAGATTAAATGAAAGAGCCATGGACGAATACCAACCATAATTTAAAACAAAATATGAAGTAGCGAAAAATATCAGAATAATCAAAATAAAAGTTTGCAACTCAGTTGCATTAATTTTGTTGTACTTTTACCGTATCGAGAAAAAGAGTAAAGTCATGTCAACAAAACAATGCGAAGAGAAACTCAAAGATAAAGGCGTACGCCCGACAGCCGCCCGAATTCTTATATTGCAGAAACTGTCGGAACAAACATATCCCATTTCCTTGCTCGAATTGGAGGCACAACTGGAAACATTGGACAAATCGACCATTTCACGCTCTTTAGCGATCTTGTTGGAGCATCACGCCATCCACGCTTTCGAGGACGGAAGCGGGTCGATGAAATATGAAATCTGCCGGAGCGACACCGAGACGTGCTTTATTGAAAACAGGCATATCCATTTCTACTGTGAGGTTTGTCACAAGACCTATTGTATGGATCATATAAAAATCCCGGTCGTGCAGTTGCCCGAAGGCTTCATCATGGATACGATCAACTACACGGTCAAAGGAATCTGCCCGGCATGCAAGTCCCCAAATCTGTAAAACGCAATCGAGTTGCAAAAATATCTTCGGTTCTTTGCATCGGAATAATAAAAACAGATTGAATCATGGAAGCTAAAACAACTTGCCACTCAGGATGCGGATGCAGTTGCGGACATAATAAAGGAGAAGAACACCCGAACGTGGTATTGCCGATCCTGTCTTTCATCCTGCTCATTGTGGGGCTCATCTTAGACCATACCGGACAAGGCTGGTTCTCGCCGACAGTAAAACTCGTCTGGTATCTGGCTGCTTTCCTCCCAGTAGGACTGCCTGTCATACGGGAAGCTTATCACGAGGCTTTGCGAAAAGACTTCTTCACCGAGTTTACATTGATGTCGGTCGCTTCGACCGGAGCTTTCAGCATCGGCGAATATCCGGAGGCTGTAGCTGTCATGCTTTTTTATACGGTTGGAGAAATGCTGCAAAACAGGGCTGTCGAACGTGCTTCACAAAATATCAGCCGTCTGCTTGATGTCCGTCCCGAACGTACGGACGTATTTCGTGAAGGTAATTATATCAATGTCTCCCCGAAAGAGGTACGGACAGGTGAACGAATCGAGGTAAAACCGGGCGGACGCATACCGCTCGACGGGATTTTACAGGAAACCGAAGTATCGTTCGACACCTCCGCCCTGACAGGCGAAAGCATGCCCCGCATACTTCGGAAAGGGAATGAAGTCCTGGCGGGAATGATCGTACTGGGACAAACCGTCCGCATAGAAGTGAACCGTCCCTATGAACAAAGCGCATTAGCCCGCATTTTAGTGCTGGTGAAAGATGCAGCCGAGCGTAAAGCTCCAGCCGAACTGTTCATTCGTCGGTTCGCACGGTTCTATACGCCTGCCGTGATCGTGTTGGCTTTGCTGATCGTCACGGTTCCGGCATTTACCGGATTGATGATGCCGTCTTTCCAATACGTTTTTCATGACTGGTTGTACCGGGGATTGGTCTTTTTAGTTATCTCCTGTCCGTGTGCCTTGGTAATCAGCGTACCGTTGGGATATTTCGGAGGTATCGGAGCGGCGTCACGTGCCGGTATCTTGTTCAAGGGTGGTAATTATCTGGATGCCATCACCCGGATAAATACCATTGTATTCGACAAAACAGGTACATTGACCACTGGCTGCTTCGACGTGACGGATATACAGGCGCATAGAATTTCCGAGTCGGAACTATTGACCTTGCTTTTATCCGTCGAACAGAAAAGTACCCACCCGATCGCACAAGCGATCGTCCGCTACGCAAAGAAACAGAATATCTCTGCAGCAAGCGTATCGGAGATGCATGAACTGGCCGGACACGGCGTGGAGGCCGTCATCGGTGGACAGGAAGTGCTTGTCGGGAATATCCGCTTAATGAAAGAGCGCGGGATTTCCATCCCCGAAGAGTTGTCCGACCAAGTAGCGACCGTAGTTATCTGCGCCATC
>OAUP01000580.1_pt1 | contig 7786 bp, 6 predicted proteins | sample 1476301 | NCBI WGS metagenome assembly OAUP01 (sample SAMEA2580055, study PRJEB22360) | human gut metagenome | biome: human gut; feature: human-associated habitat; material: faeces | place: Denmark | collected 2008/2010 | reverse complement strand
CAAAGAACCTTGCAGAGGCGTTCGAGCATTATAACGAATGGCATCCGCATAGTGCACTGGGTTATCGCTCGCCACGGGAATATCTACGGCAGCAAGCCAGTAATGGGTTAAGTGATAACAGGTGTCTGGAAATATAGGGGCAAATCCAAACAGATGCCCGATAAGACATATACACACTACATTCACAAACACACTCTTTTTATAAAAAGAACACCTATTAAACTATGAAAGTGTGATATAAGTCAAAATTACTGACGCAATCAATTGATAATGATTATCTCTATCATTATCGTGATATTCGAGAATGAAAGGGGAAGTAGTCATTATAAGCCTTTTATAAATCGTCATAGTAGAACACTTTTTATATGAGTTGCTATATGAAAATATACTGGACAAGAAAAAGCATTCCTGAACTTTCAGCACTTCCACCTTCATTAAGAAAGAAAAATTTTACTGACGCATATAATGCTGCATCTTCTCATATCGAATACTGGATAGGTGCTGGCGTCTCATTTATCTCGATGATGATTTTATTCAGAGTATATGACTTTTTTTTACCCGCCCAAGATACTTTCCCGGGTGATATCATCAGAAGTTTATGTGTTATGTGTCCATCCATATTAATCTGGTTTCAGTTTTCGGTATATGTCATGAGGAAATATTACAGGCATATTCTGGTGCGAGGAAAGGAAACCGAAACTATTTCAGAAAGGTTGATACGTGAGGCTGATACACGAGAATATGAACTATGGCGTCCGGTCCGTCGCTTTTTCTCCATTCTTTTTCTCATTGTTCTATTAGTTTGCATTCATTCACTGATAACAACTATAAAATAAAAGTTATGGCTGTTCTGATACCGGAGAAGAAACGTTCATGCTATGGTCTCCTCTTCCTGTTATATAAAAGAATTTAAAAAGACAAATAAGGGAATATAAATAAAAACAACAAAAATTAAAAATGCAACTATAAAAAACAGTCATCAACCAGCTGTTTTTCAATGTTTACTTTATTATTCGCTATTACTCTTATTCCTGCATTCCTTACAAACAGGAACTTATATCCAAGGGGCTTCTTGTTCCTGTATATGAAGAGATTGTATTTCGAGGGTGTCTTTTTAACTCTTTTAAATTCTGGTTCCATGATAATATTTATATCCCTGCAATTGTAACATCAGTTATAATCTCTGCGTTGCATCTACAATATACATACTTTCGTACATTTTTGATGTTATTTCTGGTATCGTTAGTTCTTATTAGTGAAAAAATAAAGTCGAATGGCCTGTTAATGCCTATATTACTTCACATGGCGATGAATGTAGCCATAGCAGGAATACAATATCTGGCTTATATCAATTATACCCGTTAGCAAGATTTTTTGTTAAACAACCCTACAACAAAAATGAAATGGAATCGTTATTATGCTGTGTCTTATCAACACAAGGTAGCCATCATCTCTTATGATATAATGAAGCACCTGCTATAGGCGCTTCATTAATATAATATTTGGCTCTCTCAAAATATATGCCTGATATTACACTGACTGAACCAGACTGACATGAAAAATCTATACTAATAGTAATATATGAAGGTTTGTTACTGCAATATCTCCCATAAACACATTATACTTATGATAAGACTTATATAATATATTTATATTAAAATATCTTTATATGGCTTTAAAATGTTTTGTTTATACCAAGTTTGTAGAACATGCGATTTTTGTCTTCAGAATGCTCTCCATAATAGTTTTCAACGTTGGTTGTTTGCCTGTATATTTCTCCTACCAGTTTTACAGAAGGGATAATTTTATAGGAAAAGCTGGCTCCAGTTCGAATTTCTTTATTATTTTTTGATAAACCATTATTACTTGTGCTTTCGAGGTTTTTTTCTCTATAAGAGAGGTCATATCTTATGAATGGACTCAAAATAAACTCCTCTGTAACTTTAAAATCATAGCCTCCACGCAATTGCCAGCGATCATATTTTGAGGAATGTTGATTATATTTTCTTTCATTATAGACTGATGCCCAGAGCGTATTATCATTATTAAATTTATATCTGACACCCAGAATCTGGAGTTCCTGATAATAATCGTTGTTATAATGTTTCGCCCCTAACTTACCCTTTACATAATTGTTATCTTTTCTCGACTCTTGTTGTGTTTTAAAAAACACAGGGGCAACAAAACCATTCATATATAGGCTTAACTGGTCATTGAGTTTATAAGTCATATTAGGATAAAAGCGTAGTTCCAGTTTCCACTTATCCTGCTTTTTCGGATTATCGTAGTTTACATCCCATGACTCATAACGGAAACCTGCGGAAGGAGAAAAAGAATATGCTCCCCTATTTAAAGTATAACCTTTAAGATAGAGCTCTATGCGATCACGATTGGTTTTAAATCTGTCCTCAGATGTTTTTTTATGTTTTTTCCCATATTGATCCTGATACATATAGGTGAGTGACACATTCAAAGCAGAATCAGTAACAGGGTTGAAATTACTCTTAATATACGGCATGAAGACATCTGCAGAACGATAAGCATAATTATATTGCTCATTTTCAAAACCTAATTCTACAGTTGCAGCAATTACGTTGCCAGAGAATAACGTTAATATAAATATCGTTTTCTTCAACATCATAAAATCCCATAACAAAATTTTATATTTTTGTCAACAAAGACATATTACTGCCAGTGTCCATTCTGGAATAACCTGCTTCCGGTAGGCAGCAGGTTAATGGGCATTGTCTAATTAAATTTATGAGTGATATTAAGAAAAAAATCAGGATAGATAATATTTCCACTATCATCTCGGGTGAAAAATAAATCTTTTTGTACCGGTCCTGTTTCATGTGAAACAAGCAATTTATAATTCACACTGTTAACTGTATCACCCAAGAAGTCTTTTATTTTATTTCCCCAATCATCTCTGATTGAATAATTATTGTCAAAAAGGATGGATGATGGGAATTTATATGGGTTAGTTCTTAAAATATAATTATAGCGTGCATTGTTCATTGCTATATTATTTCTAATTATCAATGACCCAGTATTAAAATTATCAGTAAATCCATCCATATTATTATTAATAGCAATGGAATTAATAACTTTGTGATTTACTGGTTGACCTTCACCACCTAATTTAAAGCCATTGCCAATACTCCCTTTTAGGATATCCGCTTTATTGTATGGCAGGCCATTTTCATAGGCTACAGAATTCTCAATAGTAACAGATGCATTTGGACCATCTTCAATTTTGTTAAATAGATCCCAACCATCATCTGCATTATTATGTGCAATGCATCCTCGAAAAATGTTTCCCGGTCCGACACCTAATTTTGCTGCAAAGCCATCGGCATTAATCCCTGATAAATCAAGATTATTATATGAATCTGAGTTCAAAACTAAGTTATGAGCTGGCCAGAGCAAACGGTCTTTATCTTTCGCTGAAATAGAAATTCCCGTATCATCATTATTTCTGGCTATCACATGCTCAATAATATTATAGCTACCGGCTATACGCAAATATGCTGATTTATTATTTCCATTATCCACATTGCCGTCAAAGACCACGGATTTTAGATGCCAGTAACTTGCATCCAGATTGAATGTCTTGTTTATAAAAATGGCTTTATGTGGATTAATGGCGGAAATTGTTTTATACTTGCCAGGTATTCCACTTAATTCCCGATCTAAGGTAATTCCATGATATTGACCATCGTTAAGGTATATATTACCGCCGGGGGCGACAAATTTTACGGCTGTCTGTAAATCTACAGGATCATTTTTGCTGCCTCTGGCCTCCTGTCGACAATCACTACATACGTAAATCTCATAAGGATCGATCAGGTTTGATTTAACCTGCTCTATGCGTATAGCTTTTTTTGATATATTCCCATCAACGTTAAAGTTGACGGTGAAGTCATTATGTTTTTTTTGCAAAGTAACTGGAAACTGTACCAGTTCACCCGCCTGCACCTGCTTAGTCTGCTTCTCATTATCAATACTGACTATTCCAGCCTGATTGGCCAAAAATTGAAGAGTTGTCGAGTTTCTTACAACGGATTGAGGTGAAGCAAGAAAAAGTTCAGGGGCTTTATGCCGGACACGACTGAATTGACGTGAAGTTAATTGTTTGTAATCAACCAGTGGCTTGCCCGGTTTAAATGATGCATTTTTCACCCTTAGTTTCGCATTTCGTGCGGCAAAAAAACCAATAGCTAAACTATTATTATCCAGTTGATTCATAAAGCCTGAGTAATCAGAAAATTGCCATGACTGATTTTCTTTACGATCGGTATCAAAAGCGGTCAGGATGAACTTCTCTGGTAGTCGCTCGATCGTCATATGAATATTTCTTTTTTGCGTAAAGTTTATATTCTCAATGATCGGCTGTTTCTTAATTGTAATACCTTCATTACCCCATGTTTTTATTACTCCTTCACGAACAATTGAAGTAATCTGTACTAAGTTATCATTCTTTTTATTCTGTGTAATAAAGGCATTCATCAATATATTAGAGGCCTGGGGATATTCTTCTGTTCCAGCTGACTGAGGTTCCTGTCGCTGAGGACCGATAATATCTCTGACAAACAATCCAGCTCCCTCCTGTCCCGCTGGTGATTTTCCATTCACCTCCGGACCAATCTGTTCTAATGTCAAATCAGCCTCCAGTCGGAATGTCTGAGTAATCGGAACAATAGTATAAAAGACGGTCATACCGTCATGGGAGTTAGCAATTTTTCCCCCACGACTTTCAATAAAAAAATCTGTTGGTAAAGTGTAAAATTTTCCTGCTTCAAGAAAATTATTGTTTCCCGCAAGCCAGGCATTATTCCGTCCAATCTTGGCCGAATTTATCAGCGATGAAAAGTTGAGGTCCGTAGACTGACCAAACGTCGCCACCTGCCAGTTTTGAGCAAAAACGGGAGTACAAATCAAATTCAGAAAAAGAGCAGTCAGTAATAGTGTGTGCTTATTCATTCTAGAATGCCCCTGCTTTGTTTTCAAATTTAAAGCCAACATTGTTATTACCGAAGCACTGGTCATATTCATAACCAGTCAGTTGCTTAACAAGTTTACGAATTTCCGGTGTAGCATCTTCTTTTCTGCCACCTTTTTTCAGACGCTCTAATTCTTTAGTTATTTCGGCGTGAGATGCTTTATCTAATTTCATTTTTACAGAGAAATAGATACCTATTAACGCCATACCAGCCACACCAAATATCATGACGCCATTAATTGCATTTACTGCACTGGCTGGTTGATGATGAATGCCTGACTCAAAACCAAACAGACTGAGGACAACCCCCAGACAAAATACTACAGTGGCTCTCATTAACTTACCGGCCATAACCATTGCACCAGCATAAAGACCTTCACGACGACGACCGGTTAAGACCTCATCAACATCGGCAAGGAATACATATACACTCCACGGAATGTAATATACCCCCCCCGTCCCCAGACCAAACCAGATAGTGATGCCAATAATGAGCCAGGTCATATGGGGAATATTAAGATAGTACACACCAACATAACCAATCACTGAAGATACAACAATTAAGATAGCAATGATAAATGGGCGTTTAAATCCTCGTTTGGCACACCACATCATAAAGAATGCTGTAGAGAAGAACTGACAAATACTGCTTAATGAGTTCATCTCAGAAACAAATGTTCTCGGTTGTTCAAGGTTGAAAACAATGAAATAGGTAAATGTCGCTGTAAATAGCCATTCAGCGCCGAAACCAAATAGATACATACCAAGATGGGTTCTGAAGGTTTTTAGCTTAAAGGTTGAGAAAAGATCGGTAAAAAGTTTATTAAAGCCCTCCATAAAACCATGCGTTGATTCATCAACTACATCATCAGTTGGACGTTCCCAACTGTTGAAATAGAGCATTATTAATGAAGTGATCATAATAATAGCATAAGTTAAACCGGTCAGGAAAAATGGGGTGGCTGAATCTTTATTGAAGAAGTAAAAATAGATACCAGGAATAGCGGCTGCTAAGAAATTAGCTACTTTACCAAACATAGCTTTAGAACCTGTCAAATAGGTCCTTTGATTGAAATCCTTTGTCATTTCAACAGGTAAGGTATTATACGGTATCATAATCATAGTATATACCACTTCAAAAATGATATAAGTAGAAAGATAATACCAAAAACTCATACCATTTACCCAAAGCAATGGATAGATAATCATACATGGAATGGCAATTAATATGAAGAAGCGACGACGACCAAAGCGACGACCGAGTTTTGTCTGATAAAAATTATCCGTAATAAACCCCATTAGTGGATTCAGGATGACATCCAGATAAGTAGCAATGGAAAATATTACAGTGGCCTGAAAAACTGTCAATCCACAAAATGTGGTGTAGAAATAAAGTAACCATGCTCCACTAATAGCCAGAGCTCCACTGCCGATAAGATTTCCACTACCATATGAAAAACGAGTTATGGCTTTTATTCTTCTGTTTTCTTCAGTCATTTATGATACCTCTTCCACAACAAAAGTCCATTTCCATCTCTTGGAAAAGATGGAGTATATTATTGAAGTAACATTACACTGTTATTTAGAAAATAAATTTATAGAGTCTCACTGTATATGTGTTTTTCCTGAATTATTTAAATTAAGTATATTGATACAACAATATGTTCACTCGACTTTATCGAATTTAACTAAATATCCGGATAATCAGATTCTATTATTCCTAAAATTTCCATTTAAAAGATAATATTTTTCAGATTAAAGCTGTCTATGGCAGAAAGAAAAACAATAGATAATTAGTTAACTATATCAATATGTAGCGCATTTTATGCGCTACCATTTTAGTTCATATTAATACTGGGTATTTACTTTAAAAAATCCTGACGTTGAGGTGTAAATATATCAAGCAAAACTCCTTTTTCTAGACATTTGCACCCGTGCACAATGTTGGGCTGCTTATATAAAGTATCACCAGTTTTTACTGTACGCACTTCATCGCCGATGGTAAATTCAAAAATACCTGACAAGACATACGTCAACTGTTCATGTTGGTGGTGATGTAAAGAGCCGATAGCCCCCTTAGAGAAATGGACCTCTACTGCCATCATATTGCCACCATGAGCCAAAACTTTTCTTTTGACCCCGTTGCCTAAATCTTCTATTGCTGTATCTTCATTAAATACAAACATCACCACCTCTCTGAAAATATTTAAAGTAGTACATACACTTATGACTGAATATAACTAAGGCTGTTTGCCAATGTAGGCCAGAATGCCACCATCGACATATAAAATATGACCATTGATAAAGTTTGAAGCATCCGATGCTAAAAATATAGCTGCACCAGCAAGATCATCTGGTTTACCCCAGCGTCCAGCTGGCGTTTTTGATATAATAAACTGATCAAATGGATGGCGGCTGCCATCTGGTTGAATTTCACGTAACGGTGCTGTTTGAGGTGTAGCAATGTAGCCTGGACCAATACCATTACACTGAATATTTTTTTCACCAAACTCAGAACAGATATTTTTAGTCAGCATTTTTAAGCCGCCTTTTGCCGAAGCGTAGCCTACAACGGTTTCGCGACCCAATTCGCTCATCATGGAACAGATATTAATGATCTTGCCATGTCCTTTTTTAATCATTGAAGGCAATACCGCCTTAGCCATAATAAACTGACCTGTCAGATCAATATCTATTATTTTGCGATAATCAGCTGCTGTAGTTTCTAGGGAAGGTGCGAACAAGTTCCTGATATGAGATCATCATATTCATCCGGAGCGCATC
>OAUP01000571.1_pt1 | contig 7994 bp, 10 predicted proteins | sample 1476301 | NCBI WGS metagenome assembly OAUP01 (sample SAMEA2580055, study PRJEB22360) | human gut metagenome | biome: human gut; feature: human-associated habitat; material: faeces | place: Denmark | collected 2008/2010 | reverse complement strand
GGCATTATTCACCTCTCGCAGCCTTGCGCTTATCTTCTTTAATCTTGAAATAAAGGTTTGTCAGGTACGTCAGCAGGCCAAATACCAGACTACCCAGCACACCGATTGCAGCCCACTGTGACGGAGTTACTCTATCGAGCAACTGTAAAAACCAGTAGCCAGCACTGCCTGCGGAGGTGCCGTAGGCAATGCCTGTTGAAATTTTGTCCATGGATTTCATAGCCTCACCTCCGCACGGAACGGATGGCATAGTTATTATGTGTAGGCTTTCAGACACATCAATCAGAGCCTTAATTGATATATATGCTGGAGACGATGCAATATAAAAAGCTCGCCGTAGCGAGCTAATAAAATGTATTTCTCTGATATTATGTTTATTTGTATTAGCTCAGACTTGACATCACAGGTTTCGTATATAGAACATCATCAAATCTGTCAGTTTGCTATGAATGAGATATAGTAATTGAAGAGCTAACCTCGCATGTCAAAGCCAGATTTCTGAAAATCTCTGTAGACTTCCGGATTGTTGAAGGCCGGAAATTTGGCTTTATGAGCTGCGGACTTTATCGCTTCGCAATAGGCTTTATCACCGTTACTGGTAGATATTTTTAACGCCGTGCCATCCTGAGAGAATTCCATATGCAACCTGCATTTTTTCCCTTTCCAGTTATGCGGCTCATCAAGTTTGGCATTAATTGCAGCTCTGATTCCCCGCGCTTGCGCCCCCCATTCATCCTGATCATCCCAGCGTCCTGAACTGCAACTACCTGTAGCAGTAGTTTTGTGGCAATCTGAAGGGTGTAAAGGTGTGCATCCCGCAACAAAACCGACCCAAAAAGTCAACATAACGATTTTCTTTAATCCCACTTCTTGCTCCTCAATCCATTAAAATCTCAGCAATAGTAGTTGTTACGTCCGCCACTGGCTCAGAGCTGACTATCCGCTAAATTTAGCTCAGTGCCGTAGCTGTGTCAGAACAAACCTAAGCCGAAACCGTTTATTACAAAACAATAAATATCAGGGTTTAAAATCCAGCACCCCATTTTGAAATACTTTATATACTTCCGGCGAAGGGGGGGCAGGTATATCAGCATTCTTTATCGCATTCATCGCTTCACGACATAAATCGAGGTCTCCACTTTCTCTTTTAACCTCCAGTAGAAGGCCATTCGGGGCCATATGCATTCTCAGTGTACACTCTTTTCCTGAATACTTACTCGCATCCCCGAACTGTTTTTCGATGGCGCTCTTGATTTGATGGGCATACAGACGGATATCCTCACTAACATCAGACGTACGTTCAGATGAACTCACATACTGTGTCTCTATTGCTTTATCGGAGTAATATGATGTACGGTCATGATAATTTGTCGATACAGCATCAGTGCACCCGATAATAATCCCACTAATAATCAACGTAAGAATTGATGCGCTACGAAAACCCATTTTTCCTCACATATGTCATATAGTAAAGGATTATATATACCGTTGTTTTGGACGCTCAAACAGCGAATCAGATCAAATAAAACGCACATTTGTTAACATTTACACAAAGTCTGCGTGGGATATTCTGAAAGAATATCCATAATGTGGAGAGAATCTATTGAAGTGCATGGTGCCGGGTGCCTCCCGGTGAACAAAATGTTCGTGATACCTGTCGGCGACAGAAAAGGTTAATGGTATCACCCCACCGCACAGGGGGATTCACCATGCAGGAGTTTTCTTAGCAAACTCACTGCGCGCCCGGCAACTCCCAACCACATAAAATGCGGAGTTTGTGGCATTTATGCATATAACTCGCAGGAATTATCTTAAAAAACTGATGTCGATCCGGATTAAAAAGAAGCAGGTCATCATCAGATGACTGGAAAAAAGGAAAACAAAAAATACTCATCATACAGTTTTGATTGCAGGGATGAGCCTGCTATGCACAATATGCAGAATATAAGCAAGATAAAAATATGCAGGCATATTATTTCGGATTTTGTTATTAACACAACCTTTTTAATAATCATTTGGCATACAATAAACCAGCCCAAAAAGAACCGCCTAAACAGGCGGTTGGTCAATACAAAGGATGCTTCGTCTTTATTATAGTAATCTGAGGCGTCGGGTGTCTTGTATCAGACAACATATTGTCCCGCTAAACAGCGAATTACAAACCACCCTGCAATGATCTCTCATCTCATTTTATATGAGTTGACGACATCAGGATAACGCATCATCAGCCCCTGCCAAGAAATATCAAAACTCCCGCCAGCAATGTGTTATCACAATATTGTAAAAAAAACACAGCACCGAAACTATAACTGGTCTCTGTTATAATTTGGAGCAGAAAGACCAGTTGCCCAACTAGCAGCATTCTCCCCTGCTTTCCTGACGTAAAAAAACCGCATTAAGCGGTTTTTTTACGATGTCCATGTCTGCAATCCGCCTCGCGATACAGCTTTGCGAAGCATAGCAAAATTGAAGCAGTTTATACGTAAGAAATCAAGCCATTTTCTCAGCAAATGATTCACGCATGGGAATATATAGGGCATACTCAGCAACAGCTAACCAATTAGCAATCCGTTTTTCGCATGTGCTAAAACACCACTCTGGGTGTGCATCATTTAGCAATTCAGCCATTTTGCGCTTAGTCATCCCCCGCCCTTCATAGCGTTGCCGGAGAATGCAAATCAATCCTGGATGCTCTGCCAGCACCTCACTTATGACTCGATCAATACATAACGCCTCTGCATCAGTACAATGCGCCAGCCAGCTCTTTTGCTTGCCGTTGATCATCTCTCGCAAAAACGCTTCCAGCTCAGCTTTCTCTATTCCCGCTTTTTTCATTCTGCGCAGGGCTTCATTAATGGCTGTTTTCGTCAGTTTTTTGTATGCCAACAACTGATTGAACATATTCCCTGACCTGCCACCGCCAATATACGACCAGCGCCCCCACATACGTAGTTTTCCCTGAATCCAGACACTTTCCAGCGTGGTGAGGCGAAGGTGTTCTCCGCTTTTTCCTGTATTCGTTGGGTAAATCATAAATGACCTTTCTTTCTCCAGATTTCTTGTGTGCGAAAAACCCCTTCAGCATGCATCAGGCGCAATTCTTCTTTGGTGTAATCGCTGGTTTTTACCCGCCCGTCGATTAGATCGTGGCATGAGCTACAGGCTATCGCCGCCTGCATATCATGTGGTTTTGTCGCTGTTCCGCACGTCCCCGCCAGCCTGTAATGCGCCAGCACAGAGGTTTCGGGATTGTGATTGCAGTAGCCAGGGATTCTGATCTGGCACATCTGGCCTTTAGCCGCTTTACGTAAATTCACCATTACGCAAACTCCAGTAGTTGTGCGGCCACATTTTCAACTTCCTCCTGAGAGGAGAATTTACGGAACAGAATCCAGTTCCACAGCACATTCAGTACAGATTTATAAACCTGCTGAAACTCGACTTCGTCCATATTCGCAAAAGCGATGGATTTTGCCCGACGCCCACGGCTACCGTCCGGATAAATATGCTCGGTGTAAAATCCGGCCTGAATGGTTACCCACTCGCGGAAAGCCTCAAACGACTTTAGCAACGCCGTATCCCGGGTTCTACGAGTCGCAACGGTGTTAAGGTATTGCTCTGCGGCATCACTCAGGGCTGGCGTGTGTTCCCGACCAACTGATTCGCACAGGTAATCAACGAAACCAGACAGCAGTTCTCGTTCGCGAGGCGTGATCGCCCCACCGACCGGAGTCCAGTAATCGAATCCCAGTTGCAGGAGTTTGAAAAAACGCTTGTGGAATGCGTAGTTACGCACACGCTTAAAGTCTGCGTGTATCCACTCACCTATTTTGATTTGATGCAGAAAATCGCAACTCTCCGGCGTCGCCGGGAGAAGTAAACCAGAAGAGGTTTGTTTGACCAGTTGTATATGCGCCATTTCTCAATCTCTCGATGGCGCAGCGCAGCAGATGCCAGTTGTTCAGGCTGACGAATAAAGTATAAATAAACTGGCTATGGTGTAAAGCCCCACATAGCATGAACAAACACTACATATCAAATAGCTGGTACAAGGATAGAAATACGACACTTATTATTAAAAACGATTAGATAAATTACATTTTAATGTTATGCAAAAGTTCTTTTTTATCATAACATTTCAATAAAAGCATTACAGATGCAATCATCCCGTCATCATCAATTATTTAAGGTGGTTAAACATGGAAAATAACAAGTTCGCACATCTCGCTCCTTTTTTATCCGTAATCCTTTTCGCTTGTTGTTTTATATGGGCATTATTTTTATAAAGTAGCCACATGATAAGTTGCTGGAATCATATTTCCCACTCAAGTCATTAACATTTGATAAGATATATCTAAAAGGACGCTTTTACATTATTTATGCGTATATAATTTATTTATATACACAGTAAAGGTATCCTGGGAAAATATTTATCGTTAAAAAATACATCATAAATAATTAAGCTGAAATTTCAGAACACAACTAATACACACAATAAGGTTCAGTAACAGTAATCTATGTGGACTACATCGAGATTTTTTGATTAAACTTTAATAACTTATTCCTAACACACAGAATGCATAAACTAAAAGTAAAACAAATAGTTATACGAAAAACAACCATATTTATTCTATCTTCTCCTCTAATCAACATATCAATTATGTGTTTCATAACAGCTTGACATAACCCTCCAAAAGATGCATTTTTAATGCATCTTTTGGAGGAGGTGGTTATGACACACAAGAGAATTCCTAAAGATTGGGTAATCAAACGCTCAACTCCGTTCTTCACAAAAGAGAACGTACCTTCAGCGTTATTAACACATCATAATACAGCAGCAGGTGTTTTTGGGCAGTTGTGCGTAATGGAAGGCACTGTAACATATTATGGTTTTACTGATGAGAATGCTACTGAACCGGAGATAAAAGTAGTCATTAATGCTGGCGCTTTTGCAACAAGCCCACCACAATACTGGCACCGTGTTGAACTAAGCGATGATGCTCAGTTTAATATTAACTTTTGGGTCGCTCCAGACTTTTCGGGCGAAAAAGTCTATAGCACCAAAAAATAGATGATCATATTAAAAATGCTTTAACAGTCAGACCCGGCAGGGCTATCCCCGACGGGTCTCATTTTTGTAAATATATTGGTTCTACATTGACAGGAGACTTCAACCATAAGAAGTAATCTGAATACTTGAGCAATAAATTTACTTAAGATTAATGAGCGCACCTTGCCGGACAAAGATAAACCAAGGTAACACCTTTTTTCTAGCCAGTATGTAATCAATCAGAAAGCCGCTCCATAAGAACAACAGCAAGACAATAAATTGCCATTACAGCCGCAATAGCCAGCGCACATTTGAGAACCAGCACGACAACCCCCTGTATTAGACGCACACCAGTCCTGATAAATATGAGGCTGTCTCGTCAGTGATTCAATACAACTATTGGGTATAGTTTCTGTGATTTTATTCTGTAGAAATGGAACACAACAACCAGTCACCACCAGCACTTCCTTAAATGCTCTAAGTCAGAAACAAGCCAACATTTTAGTCCGCTTTGAGCGATCTGCAGACATTGCTAGCAGCCTTCTGTGTGAATTCTCAGGGAGCAGGTCGGCATAGCATCACGTTGAGGCTCTTACCCTACTTGTTCACACCAACCCTAACTCCACAGACTGATTCATAAATTAGTAATCTGCGTGTTTCGCACTTTTCAGAAATGCTTTCATATTTTCATTAGGTCGCTCAATTTCGAAGTTACTTCCATATAACTCTTGTAATTTTGGCCATAACTTACTTAATAACCCTCTCCTGCGATAAAATGGATGTATCCAAACGGTAGATAGGTACGGAGAATTTGCATTTGAATTGTTTATTGTGACCAGCCCAACTAAACATTGTCGATAACCACTATTATCCATTGATTGTATTTCTTCGACGAATGGATACGCGATTACATCAGTCCAACCATGATCGGTTGTATCCCATTGCATTCCGTCATGACATTCCTTCGACTGATAGCGGCGTAAAGCTACACACGCGAGCTTTTGCCAATCTGGAGAATTAATTGTGATCTCTTCATCGTATGACGCGCCTATTGGAGCGGGTATTGGTCTGATTAATCCAGCATGGCATTCATCATAGAACTTCATGTTTCCCTCAGAAACGTTGTGTACGTTGGGTTGCTCCATGTGTGCGCCATTCAAAAATAGCTCTGATAGTAGTGTATCTACACTGTAATCTTTATTGATTATTGTCGGCTTAGAGTTTTTCTTATTAAGGCCGCGAGTAACGATTTTTTGATCAATGTTAACAACATGGAATAATCCGTCGGGGAGGCTAGCGAACCACGATGGGGCATCGGACCAGAATAGCATGCCTTTTGTACTTCTTAAGTAGTTTAATTAAGTTAATACAAGCTTCTTCACTAGTCTTGCCGTTGATGCGAAGTATGTTAGGACTAAAGTAATATTCATCCATATCAGGGAATGCAGCTTCGCAAAACTCCTGTACATAATTTAGCACCTGGATTCTACAGAGATCATCATAGCTGGTAATAACTAAGGGGGTATCTTCATTACTATTATGATTATCAATAATGCAATCTATAGCGAGACTTACTGCTTTGCGTATCACTTCAGTTGAATCTAACGACTCTAAAAATTTTGTCTTTCGTGTGCGAATATCCATGTATGACCTGCGCTATTAAAATTCATGAATGAACGGTTTGTCATCTGGTTGCAAAATGGTGGTTTTATTCGTTGCTACATTTAAACTGTTGTAGAGCATAATTGCCAGGTTCGATGCATTTTCAATCAGCGTTTCAAGATCCTGGTCTGTAATCACTACGAGGTTCCCTTCTTTATCCTTTCCACCACGATGCACTAAGTGATTTCGATTGAGGGTTGCCAATTCAATAGCTTCTATGGGACAGTCTTTTTGTACTTTTATATCGAATGTAGCTTCATAGCGGTCGATTACCTTTTTAGTGCTATGCCAGCTTGCACTGATCAAGTGTTCCTTGATTGACCTGATTAGCTCTCCCCTAATTTTCTCGATGGGTTCACCCTTGAAAGGCAACGCAGCAATATCTTTGCTTACTTTAAATTCAGTCTTACCTTTTTCTATACAATTGGCTATGTAGACATCATCTTTCTCTATAGAATTAATGAATAGCTCAACATAAAGCGTTTCCAAAGCTGTAATAACATTCGTGTAGAGCAAACTAAGCAAGTGGTTTTTTTGCTGTTGTTCAGTTTTATCTTTTGCAAGTTTTTTTATTTTATCGATATTATCAATGAATTTTAAATACGGATTACCGGAAGACGTTACAGCGTCGTAGATATCATCATCGTACCAATCATCTATATTATTTGAGTTTCCAGACCAGTCAAAACATTGTGTTTGTAATTCATCTACTAATTCCTCAATATACTCAGATTTAACATATTGACCGAAGATGGATTGTAGTTCTTCGCTCGCATCATACGGCCCGCCATATATGTAAGCATAGCCACCTTCTCTACTTTCATACGGACAAGCATTTGCCGGATCTTCAAAGTTTTCAAAGAACCAGTTTTTCATTACTTCGAGTTGATCTTTTTTGCTTATGTATTTTAAAGATTTTAGTGGAACTTTCTTTCCATTAACCTCGAAAACAATTTTCACGATGTAACGCTCCCTTGTATCAATTGCGCAACTATTATACCACAGCGAAATACAGGGCATAACCTGCCTCCTTAAACTAACATACCATGAGCCAGCAATGTCCGCTATTGGCACAAAGCGGACAACCACGCTAGCTCTCCCCTAGACTGGCCCCCTGAATCTCCAGACAACCAGTATCACTTAAATAAGTGATAGTCTTAATACTAGTTTTTAGACTAGTCATTGGAGAACAGATGATTGATGTCTTAGGGCCGGAGAAACGCAGACGGCGTACCACACAGGAAAAGATCGCAATTGTTCAGCAGAGCTTTGAACCGGGGAT
>OAUP01000563.1_pt1 | contig 8140 bp, 10 predicted proteins | sample 1476301 | NCBI WGS metagenome assembly OAUP01 (sample SAMEA2580055, study PRJEB22360) | human gut metagenome | biome: human gut; feature: human-associated habitat; material: faeces | place: Denmark | collected 2008/2010 | reverse complement strand
ATGGTGGCGCAATTTTCAACTGGAATATTGGCGCACTTTTCAATTAGTATCTACAAGTAATGAAACATTCGTTGCATTCGCAACACAGAAAGGGGGCATCGGCAAATCCACCGTCACGGCACTTGCCGCCAACTACCTCCACAACGTGAAAGGACACAATGTCGCCGTCATAGACTGCGACGCCCCGCAGCACAGCATACACGGGTTGCGTGAGCGTGAAACGGGACTTATCGGCGGAAGCCTCTATTTCAAGGCACTCGCGTGTGACCACTTCCGCAAGATAAGGAAGAACGCCTACCCGGTCATCGCAAGCGACGCCCTTAACGCCCTCGATGACGCCGAAAGGATGCTTGCCGCAGAAGAGGTGAAACCCGACGTCGTGTTCTTCGACATGCCGGGAACCCTGAAAAGCAACGGCGTGGTCAAGACCCTCTCGCAGATGGACTACATCTTCGCGCCCATGAGTGCCGACCGTTTTGTCGTGGAAAGCACCCTGCAATTCGCCGTGATGTTCCGCGACAACCTCATGACGACGGGACAGGCGAAAACAAAAGGGCTGTACCTGTTCTGGACGATGGTGGACGGCAGGGAGAAGAACGGGCTTTACGACCTGTATGAGGATGTGATCGCCGAGATGGGGCTTCCGGTGCTGTCCACCCGCCTGCCCGACAGCAAGAAGTTCCGGCGCGACCTCTCGGAAGAGCGCAAGAGCGTGTTCCGCTCGACCATCTTCCCGATGGATGCGTCACTGCTGAAGGGGAGCGGCATCCGTGAGTTCTCGGAAGAGATAAGCCGTATCATCAGACCTCAATAATCATGGGCAGCAGGAAAGTGAACACCGAAGGCATTGACGAGGAACTGTTGATAGCCTCCATCGGCAGACGCAGGCAGGACGGGACCCTGTACCACGCGCAGGAGCCGCCCGCGCCTGCTCCCGAAGAAGAAAGCGTCCCTGAAACGGAACCGCCTCCCGTACAATATACGGCAAAGGAAAAGCCGCAGAGGGACACCGTCCGCCGCAAACGGCAGGAGGACGACTATTCCGGGCTGTTCCTCCGCCGCAACGAGATAAAGACGCGCCAGTGCGTCTATATCAGCCGCGATGTCCACAGCAAGATTCTCAAAATCGTGAACGACATCGCCGGGCGGGAAATCTCGGTCGGCGGTTACGTGGACACCGTGCTGCGCCAACATCTGGAACAGCACAAGGAGAAAATAAACGAACTGTACAAGAAACAACGTGAAGACTTGATTTGAATATGGAAAAGAACCAGAAAAACAGAAGTCCGCAGCATGACGGCGGCGGTATGCTTGCCCAAGTGCAGGCGAGTGTGGAAATCCTGTCCCCCGTGCCGTTAGGCGGCAAATGCGGAGAGAAGTACTATGAACGGCTGTTCATCCGTGAAGCCGAAGTGAAGGCACGCGAGGGAAAGATGGCGTATGTGCGTCCGGAGTACCACGACCGCATCATGCGCATCACCCGTGTGATCGGGCATGACCGGCTGTCGCTGTCCGCCTACATCGACCATGTGCTTACGCACCACTTCAACCAGTGCGAGGAGGCGATAAAGAGCCTTTACGCCCAAAATTACGACGCAGTATTTTAATCCTAAAAAAGTAACAGACATGAAAGGAAAGAAGAAAGATTATCGCGCCTTCCTGAAAAAATCAGGCATCAAGGCGAGAGAGGGAAAGCAAGTGTACATCAGTTTGGCAAACCACAGCGTGATAACCGAAATCACCTATTTATTAGGTAAGGGAAACCTGACCATCGCCGACTATCTGGACAATGTGCTTAACGAACATTTCCAGACACACCGTGCCGAAATCAACCGTATGTTGGATTCAGTCCCCAAAGTAGAGCTATGAACATGACTATGATTCTGCTGACCGTATCGGTCGGCTGCAACCTGTGGTTCCTGTTCCTGCTCCTTTATGACAGGATCATGGAAACCAGACTTGTCCGCTTCCTCAGAAGCATAGCCGGAGTGTGGCGGTCGTTGGGCGGCACGGCGGCAAAGTCCGAAACGGCAAGGGAAACACCGCCCGCAGACACCCCGGACATCATCGGCAAGAGCCGTTTCAGGATGGCATCGACCCGGACAACCGCTGCCATACCGACGCAAGAAGCCGCCACTTCGGAAAAAGGCATTGAGCTGACGGAGGAAGAGGCTACTTTTGACGACGGAAACACGGAAACCGTATCCCGTCCCGCCCAAGTCCCGGAGGATAAACTCGACGAAACCTTCACGAGCCTCACGCCTTCGGAACTGGAGTTCGGGGAGGACGAGCCGGAGGAAGAAACGCCCGACGCGCCGAGGGCATCCGGAAGCAGCTTCGACGAGATAGACGATGCGGTCAGAACCGCCAAGAACCCGGAAGCGACAACGACGGAACGGGAGCGGGCGGCAAAGGTCTTCACCGACATGGAAGGGACGGAGCTGTACGAGAAGCTGATGACCGGCTCGTCTGAAATGAGCATCCGCATCAAGGGGCTTATCGAAATCCGGCTGAAGAAACCGAAAAAGGATTTTGTCGTCCCGGACAGTATTGAGGACTTCGACATCCGCAACTATGTATAACGAGTAAAAAAGAATGAGAATGAAAACGTAAGACGGCATCACCCACGCGCACGGCGGTACAAGGTACAGCCCATCCGTAACGGACACACCCAAGTCCGTAGAAACAAACGGGCAACCCACTAAACCAAAGTAAAGTAACCGAGTATCAACCGCCCGACAAAGGACTATCCACCCTTTGGACGGCACAAAACAAGAACAGTTTATGAACAAGAACATCAGACAAAAGTTCATCATCTCTGCGGCACTTCTGGTTGCCGCAACCGCCTCCGCCTTCGCGCAGGGAAACGGCATGGCGGGCATCAACGAAGCCACCTCTATGGTGAGTTCCTATTTCGATCCGGGAGTGAAACTGATTTACGCCGTCGGTGCTGTAATCGGTCTTATCGGAGGCGTAAAAGTGTACGGAAAATTCTCGTCCGGCGACCCCGACACCTCGAAGACCGCCGCAAGCTGGTTCGGAGCGTGCATTTTCCTGATTGTCGCCGCGACTATCCTGCGTTCATTCTTCCTTTAATAAACAATGTATGGCTGAATACCCGATAAACAAGGGTATCGGCCGTCCGGTCGAGTTCAAGGGTCTGAAGGCACAATACCTCTTCATTTTCTGCGGAGGTCTGCTGGCTCTCTTCATCCTGTTCGTCATCCTCTACATGGTCGGCATCGACCAGTGGGTATGTATCGGCTTCGGCGCGGCATCGTCCTCCGTCCTCGTATGGCAGACCTTCGCGCTGAACGCACGGTACGGCGAACACGGGCTTATGAAGCTGGGAGCGGCAAGGAGCCATCCCCGATACCTTATCAACCGGCGGCGGATCACCCGATTATTCAAAAGGCAACGAAAGGAAGAAACGACATGAGAAATACATCCAAAATGACGACACTGGAAAACAGGTTCCCGCTATTGGCGGTGGAGCATGGCTGCATCATCTCCAAAGACGCCGACATCACGGTGGCTTTCGAGGTGGAGCTGCCGGAGCTTTACACCGTGACGGGCGCGGAGTACGAGGCGATACACGGCTGCTGGTGCAAGGCTATCAAGGTGCTGCCGGACTTCTGCGTCGTCCACAAGCAGGACTGGTTCATCAAGGAACGCTACAAGCCGGAACTGCAAAAGGAGGACATGAGCTTCCTGAGCCGCTCCAACGAGCGTCACTTCAACGAGCGTCCGTACCTGAAGCACACCTGCTACCTCTACCTGACTAAGACGACGAAGGAGCGCAACCGGATGCAGAGCAACTTCAGCACGCTGTGCCGGGGGCATATCATCCCGAAGGAACTGGACAAGGAAACCGTCGGGAAATTTATGGAGGCCGCCGAACAGTTCGAGCGCATCATGAACGACAGCGGCTTTGTCAGGCTGCGCCGGCTCTCCACCGACGAGATTGTCGGCACGGAGAAGTCCGCCGGGCTGATAGAGCGTTACTTCTCGCTTATGCCCGAAGGGAATGCGACCTTGCAGGACATCGACCTCTCGGCAAGGGAAATGCGCATCGGCGACAACCGCCTGTGCCTGCACACCCTCTCCGATGCGGAGGATATGCCCGGAAAGGTGGCTACCGACATCCGCTATGAGAAACTCTCCACCGACCGCTCGGACTGCCGCCTCTCCTTCGCCTCCCCGGTGGGGCTGCTGCTCTCCTGCAACCACATCTACAACCAGTATGTGATTATCGACAACAGCGAGGAAAATTTGCAGAAGTTCGAGAAGTCCGCAAGGAACATGCAGTCGCTCTCCCGCTATTCGAGGAGCAACAGCATCAACCGCGAGTGGACGGACCGGTACCTGAACGAAGCCCATTCCTACGGGCTGACCTCGGTACGGGCGCACTTCAACGTCATGGCGTGGAGCGACGACGCGGAGGAACTGAAGCATATCAAGAACGACGTGGGCAGCCAGCTGGCAAGCATGGAGTGCGTGCCGCGCCACAACACCATCGACTGCCCGACGCTCTACTGGGCGGCGATGCCCGGCAACGCGGCGGACTTTCCTGCCGAGGAAAGTTTCCATACGTTCATCGGGCAGGCTGTGTGCCTCTTTACGGAGGAAACCAACTACCGCAGTTCGCTCTCGCCCTTCGGCATCAAGATGGTGGACAGGCTCACGGGGAAACCCCTGCACCTCGACATCAGCGACCTGCCGATGAAGCGCGGCATCACCACCAACCGCAACAAGTTCGTATTAGGTCCTTCGGGCAGCGGCAAGTCGTTCTTCATGAACCACCTCGTGAGGCAGTATTGGGAACAGGGCGCGCACGTGGTGCTGGTGGACACGGGAAACTCCTATCAGGGCTTGTGCGAAATGATCCGGCGCAAGACAAACGGGGCGGACGGCGTGTATTTCACCTATACGGAGGAGAAACCGATTTCGTTCAACCCGTTCTACACCGACGACTACGTGTACGACGTGGAGAAGAAGGACAGCATCAAGACGCTGCTGCTGACGCTCTGGAAGTCGGAGGACGACAAGGTGACGAAGACCGAGAGCGGCGAGCTGGGCAGCGCGGTGAACGCCTACATCGAACGCATCAGGGCTGACCGGAGCATCGTCCCCTCGTTCAACACCTTCTACGAGTACATGCGCGACGACTACCGCCGCGAGCTGGCACAGCGTGACATCAAGGTGGAGAAGTCCGACTTCAACATCGACAACATGCTCACCACCATGCGGCAGTATTACCGGGGCGGACGCTACGACTTCCTGCTCAACTCCACGGAGAACATCGACCTGCTCGGCAAGCGGTTCATCGTCTTCGAGATTGACAGTATTAAGGAAAATCGCGAGCTTTTCCCGGTGGTGACCATAATCATCATGGAAGCCTTCATTAACAAGATGCGCCGTCTGAAAGGCGTGCGTAAATTGCTGATAGTGGAAGAGGCTTGGAAGGCTCTCTCTTCAGCGAACATGGCTGAGTACCTGCGCTATATGTACAAGACGGTGCGCAAGTATTTCGGCGAGGCGATCGTGGTGACGCAGGAGGTGGACGACATCATTTCCTCGCCCGTGGTCAAGGAGAGCATCATCAACAACTCCGACTGCAAGATACTCCTCGACCAAAGGAAATATATGAACAAGTTTGATGCCATACAGTCCCTTTTAGGTCTGACGGAGAAGGAGAAGTCGCAGATACTCTCCATCAACATGGCGAACAACCCGTCAAGGCTCTACAAGGAAGTCTGGATCGGGCTGGGCGGCACGCAGTCGGCGGTCTATGCCACCGAAGTTAGTGCTGAAGAGTATCTGGCGTACACCACCGAAGAAACGGAGAAGGTGGAGGTTTACCGTCTGGCGGAAAAGCTGGGCGGCGACATCGAAGCCGCCATCCGGCAGCTTGCCGAAAGACGGAGAAACAAGGAATAGGCAATAAGTAAAACAGATTCATCAACTAAAAACAGAAAATGCGTATGAGTATATCAAGAACGAAAATGCTGCAAGTCAGCAAGTGTCTGATCGGGCTGGCGGTCATGGTGCTGCAATCCTGCGAAACCGTGGACAACCGCCGCGACCTGCTTTGCGGGAACTGGGAGAGCGTGGAGGGGAAGCCCGACGTGCTTATCTACAAGGAGGGTGAAGCCTACAAGGTGACGGTGTTCCGCCGTAGCGGGCTGCGCCGCAGGCTGAAGCCGGAAACCTACCTCTTGCAGGAGGAGAACGGCAACCTTTTCATGAACACCGGCTTCCGCATCGACGTGTCCTACAACGAGGCGACGGACGTCCTGACCTTCTCGCCGAACGGGGACTACGTGCGTGTGACCCCGAAACCGGACCATCCGGCAAGCGGAGAATAAATAATGAAACCCACTAAAATCCAAAGTAACATGAGAACAAGAATGACACTTATTATCTGCCTGTGCCTGTTTGCAGCCGGCAGGGCAAGCGCACAGTGGGCGGTGATAGACCCGTCCAACATCGCGCAGAGCATCGTGAACACCTCGAAGAACGTGGTGCATACCTCGACCACCGCCCAGAATATGGTGAAGAACTTTCAGGAAACGGTGAAAATCTATGAACAGGGCAAGAAGTATTACGACGCCCTCAAATCCGTGAACAACCTGGTGAAAGATGCCCGCAAGGTGCAGCAGACCATCCTGATGGTGGGCGACATCACCGACATCTACGTGACCAGCTTCCAGAAGATGCTGCGCGACGACAGCTTCACGGTGGAGGAGCTGGGAGCCATCGCCTTCGGCTACACGAAGCTCTTGGAGGAGAGTAACGATGTGCTGACGGAGTTGAAAAATGTGGTGAACATCACCACGCTCTCCATGACGGACAAGGAGCGCATGGACGTGGTGGAACGCTGCCATTCCAAGATGAAGCGTTACCGCAACCTCGTGAGCTATTACACCAACAAGAACATCGGCGTGAGCTACCTGCGGGCAAAGAAGAGGAACGACCTCGACCGCATCATGGGGCTGTACGGCAGTATGGACGAAAGATACTGGTAGCCTATGGAGTTCGACAACCTTCATCAGATCCTGCGCTCGCTCTACGGGCAGATGATGCCCCTGTGCGGTGACATGGCGGGCGTGGCAAAAGGCATCGCCGGGCTGGGCGCGCTGTTCTACGTGGCATATCGTGTATGGCAGTCGCTGGCGAGAGCCGAACCGATAGACGTGTTCCCCATGCTCCGACCGTTCGCTATCGGTTTGTGTATCATGTTCTTCCCCACGGTGGTGCTTGGCACGGTGAACAGCGTCCTCTCTCCCGTGGTGCAGGGCACGGCGAAACTGCTGGAAACGCAGACGCTGGACATGAACCGGTACCGTGAGCAGAAGGACAGGCTGGAATACGAGGCGATGGTGCGCAACCCCGAAACCGCCTACCTTGTGTCAAACGAGGAGTACGACAAGCAGCTGGAGGAACTGGGCTGGTCGCCCGCCGACATGGTGACAATGGCGAAAATGTACCTCGACCGGAAGATGTACGAAATAAAGAAAGGCATCCGCGACTTCTTCCGCGAGATACTGGAACTGATGTTCCAAGCCGCCGCCCTCGTGATAGACACCATCCGCACCTTCTTCCTCGTGGTGCTGGCGATACTCGGTCCGGTAGCCTTCGCCATCTCGGTGTGGGACGGCTTCCAAAGTACGCTTACGCAGTGGTTCTGCCGCTACATACAGGTCTATCTGTGGCTTCCCGTGTCGGACATATTCAGCACGATACTCGCCAAGATTCAGGTGTTGATGCTCCAGAGCGACATCGAGCGTATGCAGACAGACCCCAACTTCTCGCTGGATTCCAGCGACGGGGTGTATATCGTGTTCATGATAATCGGCATCATCGGCTACTTCACCATTCCGACGGTGGCGGGCTGGATTATCCAAGCCGGGGGCATGGGCGGCTACGGGCGCAACGTGAACCAGATGGCGGGACGCGCCGGAGGCATGGCGGGCAGCGTGGCGGGTGCTACCGCAGGCAACGCGGTGGGACGCATCGGCAAGCTGCTGAAATAATCAATGTGCAATTATAAACAGAAAAAGTAAAATGGAATTCAAATCACTTAAAAACATCGAATCATCGTTCAGGCAGATACGCCTGTTCGGTATCGTCTTCCTCT
>OAUP01000560.1_pt1 | contig 8211 bp, 9 predicted proteins | sample 1476301 | NCBI WGS metagenome assembly OAUP01 (sample SAMEA2580055, study PRJEB22360) | human gut metagenome | biome: human gut; feature: human-associated habitat; material: faeces | place: Denmark | collected 2008/2010 | reverse complement strand
CGGGCGAAGGCACGCAGGGGCTCCAACACGCGCTGCAGATTGTGGCCGACTGGATGGAACCCGCCTACGGCTTCCACTCGCTGTTCAACTTCAAGCGCAAGTTCCAGCCCACCGAAGCGCCGGTCTACGTGTGCTACCCGGACCCGGCGGCGTTGCCGCAGATCGGGCTCGCGGTGGTGCGCGCCTACGTGCCCAGCGTGACGCCCGCCGAAGTAGCCGGCATGCTCAGCACGCTGCGGTCGTAGGGTGCGGGGCGGACCCTGACAATTGTGCTCGCGGTTGAGGCTCTAGGCCGTTTGCCTGTTCGTTCACGTACGGACACGGAGACTGACCGATTCGAGCCCAAGATGGGGCTATCTGCTTTCAGGAGGTACATTTGGCCTCTTGCGGACAGCTAACTGCCTTCAAAGAGATACCTAAACTCTGAAATCCCGAGTATGAGCGTTGCAATGACGGCGTTTGTACTCGGGGTTTCCCGTATTCAGTACCTCTTTGAACGGAGAAAGCATTCTGCAGAAGCCCGAATGTACCTCTTTGAGCGGCGAAAGCCCAGCGAGAAGGGCGCAGAAGGCGCTATCTCCGTTTCGAGGGGCTGATTTGGCCTCTCCGGGAGGTCTACTCCCGCTTCGAGGGGCTGATGGCCGAGTATTCACGCTCCAAAATCGGCGGAATGGCGTTGACGCGGATGGGCTTTTACATGCGGTCTAGCTGCCGACCAGCCCCTTGAAACGGGAGTAGACCTCCTGCGAAGGCCGAATCAGCCCCTCGAAAGCGGTTTTGCCGGTGCAGAGGTGTCGTTGACTGCATCGCGAGCCGCCTCGACGTAGTAACGTGGGGCGCATGAGCGAACGTAACGAACACAATGACGGCAATACGCAAACCGCATACTTCGCCGGCGGCTGCTTCTGGGGGCTGGAGCGCTACTTCCAGAACGTCGACGGCGTCACGGACACCACGGTCGGCTACGCGCAATCCACCGTCGAATCGCCGACCTACGAGCAGGTATGCGCGGGCGGCACCGATGCGGCCGAAACCGTGAAAGTCGAGTTTGACCCGGCACAGGTCAGCCTGCGGACGCTGACATTGCTGTTCCTGGAGGTCATCGACCCGTTCTCCGTGGACCAGCAGGGCGAGGACCGCGGCCGGCAGTACCGCACCGGCATGTTCTACACGGACGAGACGCAGCGCGCCGTGTATGTGGCGGCTCTGGAGCAGCTGGTCGACCGCCAGCGCAGCGCCCGGCCGTACTGGTCGAACCGCTGCGCAACTTCTACCCGGCCGAGGCACACCATCAGGACTATCTGGTGAACAACCCCGGCGGCTACTGCCATGTACCGATCGCCGCAATCGCGAACGTAAAACGCCGTCAGAAGTACGTGGAACGCATCTGGGATCTGACGCTTGAGCAGTTCGCGGTCACGCAGAACGCCGCTACCGAGCGCCCGTTCGTCAACGAGTATGACGAGGAGTTTGAGCCCGGCATCTACGTGGACATCGTCAGTGGCGAACCGCTGTTCTCGTCGCAAGACAAATTCGATTCCGGCTGCGGCTGGCCCGCGTTCTCCCGCCCGATTGCCGGTGACTTGCTGACCGAGCATGAGGACCACCGCATTCCGGGCCGCGACCGCATCGAAGTGCGCACGTCGGACACACAGATTCACTTGGGCCACGTGTTCACCGACGGCCCGGCCGACCGCGGCGGCCTGCGCTACTGCATGAATTCCGCCGCCCTGCGCTTCGTGCCGCGCTCGCGCATGGCCGAGGAAGGCTACGGCGACTGGATTGCGGTTGTGGATGGGATGATCAGGCATGAGCATGGAGAATATCGCGGGCGCTCGCAAGCCCGCCAAGCGTGAGGATGAGCACACGGTCGCCGGCGAGCATCGCATGATGCGCCGTGCGGACTGCGGGGTGACCGATCCCGAGCGGATCGCCGCGATCATCGCCGCCTGCGACATCGTTGAAGTGGCCTATGCGGATGCCGAGGGCCTGACTATCGTGCCGCTGAATTTCGGCTTTGATTACGAGTACGACGAGGCGACTGGCAAGCTGACGCTCTGGTTCCACTCCGCGCCGCGCGGCCGCAAGCTCGACGCGATTCGCGCCGCCGCCGGTGGCCGACTGCCCGTGGCTTTCACCATGCAGACCGACTGCGAGGTGGTGGCGGGCCGCACCACGTGCAATTGGGGTGAGGCGTTCAAGTCGATCGTCGGCAATGGCACGGCGTCACTGGTCGAGGATCTGGATGAATGCCGCCACGGCTTGCAGACGCTGATGGCACAGCAGGCGCATATGCCGAATGTGGAATTCACTGATGCGCAGGTCCGCAGCGTCACAGTGTGGAAGATCGAGGTCGATTACTTCACCACCAAAGTCCGCACCAAGCCCGCGCCCGCGCACATGCATCAGCGTTAGCCGGGGATAGTGTGTACCTCCCGCTGGTGGGAGACAGCGCGCGCCGCCGGCGGGTGGCCCAGACGGTCCGCCCGGAACGCATCATCATCGTGGACGATGGATCCGATGACCACGCATCCGTCGAGATGCTGAACGCCATTCTTGACGACTGCCGGCACAGGGCGATGGATACGAATGGTGTTGCCATCGACCTCATCGGCCAGGCGAACGCCGGTCTTTCCGCCGCGTCGCGTGGGAGCGCTGCGGCGGCTACGACGAGTCGATGCGCAGCGGCTTCGAGGACTGGGATTTCTTCCTGTCGCTGTTGGAGCGCGGATTGGCTTCGGAAGGCAACACCGGGGAAGGCGCGGCTCATATCGGCATCGCCCCCGAGCCGCTGGTCGAATACCGCACGGCCCCGGCCTCCTCAAACGTGACCAGCATGACCAAGCGCCTCGACCTTATGCGCTTCCTGATCAACAAGCACTGCGACCTCTACGCCGCTCACCTCGCCGATGCCATTCTCGGCGTCGAAGCCATCTCCATGAGCCGCCTAGCCATGTGGGAATCGTTGATGCGCGGCGACACCACCGTCAGCCAAGCCTTCATGACCCACCCCACCTACGGCGACGGCGGAATGGCCGCTGCCGTCCGATTGCGGAGCTGATGGTCAGCCGACCAGCTCAAATAGGTGCTCCACCGTCGCCAACCTACCAGCTTTTGGCCGGCAAACGCCGCTGAGAGCCTTTTGGCGGTGTCAAGTTGCCAGTGCTTGGCGTAATGGCATCGCTGAAGTGGCTCTTAGTGTCGCCGTCCTGCCATGAACTGGCAGCTCGTCACCACTGAGCCATTATTAGTGTTGCCATTCTGCCAGTCTTTGTCCGCTTGGCGTCGCTGAGAAGGTTGTAGCGTTGCCGACCTGCCAGTGCTTGGCCTATTGACTGACTGCTTGCGGTCTGCGAAAGATTCGGTCCGAGGACCCCTCAGACAGTCAAGAACACGTGTTTCTGGTGGTATTCGATGAACTCGTGCGAGGGCAGATTTGAAGAAGGCAATGTGATATAACGCCCTTCAAACTGATACAGCCAATAATCATTGATATCGGTGTGCGGAACCCGAGCGGATATATGTACTCGATAATCATCATCGATGGTCATGTATCCGCGGTCAAAGGCTTTGTCGTGGAATGCATTGAGCAACAAGCCGTTAGCTGCATTCGTTTTCTCAAACCCGGTCGAGGCCTTCCACGGTTTGATGTGGCTGACGATTAGCAGCGGGTCAATATTGATGCCGGTCAGGCAGCAAGTGTCATGGTAATTTGCGACCAAGGCATTGCGAAAGTAGCTTTGATTGACCCGCGATAATGCTGTTGTCTCATGTTCTGATCCGAGCGGAGCCATTGTAGTCTGCTGTTGTCCCGAGACAGTGAGCGGTCTCGAAGCATCAATTAGAAGGCTGGTCGTCTCTTCTACCAACGATTTCTGCAGAGTAGAAGACGAGTGCATTGTTCGACGAGTGCGTGAATTCTGAGTTGGTAGAGGAACTTTCTCAATGAAATTGACATAGCCTTTCAAAGCCAGAATGAGTAGCTTGTCGCTCTGCTCCTGATATTCTTGCCAAATTTGTATTTCGAGTTTCCCGCTATGGGCCAAGCCTGATACCCCTCGTGCGCGTTCGTTGGGATCGTGGGCCCGAAGATTCATGAGTTTCATATAGACCGAGCCGGCGGTACGATTCAGTCCAACAGCAAGTTGCGCGATATGAGGACTATTCTTGTCGTTCCGCTGTCGCTGATCCAGCATCATGTACAGACCAAACGCGGCAAGAGTCTCGTCATAAGACCATTTCGGTCCACGTGTTCTACTGCCACTCTGCATGTTCATGCTGTCTAGGATATCTCCTCGGAAAGTTGATGAACTAATGGTATAGCAACTTAGTGGGTGTCCAATTTCGGCATTTGGGGGTGCAAGCGGAAAGCTTGCGTCGGTTAATGGGGCTGCTGATTCACTCACCTGTCAACGGCATAGGGAGGTGGGCGTAAACTGCCGCGCGAAGAAGTGTGTCGTTTATGTGTTGATTCGGTGTGGAAGTCAACGTTTTTAAGTAATTTTAGAGGATCTTTTGTGATCATTTGTGAGTATATTAGTAGAAAAAGAGGATTTTGTGACTATACGCATAGCCGAGCTTTTTGCTGGCGTCGGGGGCTTCCGCCTTGGATTGGATGGCTACCATGATGCTGCGCATGCCGAGTTTGATATGAAGCCAGCTGGCGATTTCAAGACCGTGTGGGCGAATCAGTGGGAACCCAATGGGCAAGAGTCGAAGCAGTTTGCTTGGCGGTGCTACGAAAAAAGATTCGGTGAGGGAAGCTGCGTTAATGAAGATATCGCCGTTGTACTACAAGAAGTCAAGGACGGTAAGAGGTCAATTCCTGAGTTTGATATGCTAGTTGGAGGTTTTCCGTGTCAGGATTATTCGGTAGCGAAGCCTCTTGCTCTTGCCTCAGGTATTGAAGGTAAAAAAGGTGTGCTTTGGTGGAGTATCAACGAGCTTCTTGAAATGCGACACCCGAAATATGTGCTACTGGAGAATGTTGACCGTTTGTTGAAGTCGCCAAGCTCTCAGCGTGGGCGTGACTTTGCCATCATCCTATCTTGTCTGTATCGACTCGGTTACTCCGTTGAATGGCATGTGATTAATGCTGCTGAATATGGGATGCCGCAGCGTAGGCGCCGCGTATACATTTATGCAGAGTTAGATGCTCCAAAATGGGATATGGAAGAGCGTCTTTTCCATAGTGGAGTAGAGGCCCGTGCATTCCCGATTGTGGCTGATAGTCGTTTCGAAGTAGAGCGTTTTCGTATTGGGAAAGACCCCTATGAGATGACTCATACATTCGGCAAAGGCATGAAAGTATCGCAATTTAAGGATGTAGGTGTTATGCAGGATGGTGAGGTATTCACCTGTCGAGCGACGCCTGTGTATAGCGGCAAGCATTCGGTTTTGGGTGATAAGCTTGTTTCGATTAGCGAAGTGCCATCAGAGTTTTTCATCGAAGACAATTTGAGTTCATGGGAATATCTTAAGGGTGGTAAAAAGGAGCAACGAACCGCTCGCAACGGATATGAATACACGTATTCTGAAGGGCCGGTGGCTTTCCCCGATGCTTTGGATAAGCCGAGTCGAACCATTCTAACTGGAGAAGGCGGCCGTGGCGCCAGCCGGACGAAGCATGTCGTTGAACAAAATGGTAGATTGCGTCGGCTTGTGCCGGATGAACTCGATCAGTTGCAGATGTTTCCTCGTGGCTGGACTGACACTGGTATGACGGATGGACATCGGGCCTTCTGCATGGGGAATGCCTTGGTGACAGGCATCCCCCATCGTATTGGTGTAGTGATTGCTGCAGATGCCGGTGTTTCACGTTCTGAGTGAGATGATTCACAGGTTACTGGCAATGATTCTGGCTATATAGCGGCGATCGAGCCAGAAGCACTGCTTGGTAATAATTTCCCCATTCGGCAGGATGGACCGATCCTTCGCACTCCCGTTATCCTTTCCTTTGCTCGCATGAGGGCGGAGGTGGAACACTGAATTGAAAGATGATCCTGGAATGAGATTCTTACCGCGAATCCCGTAGCTCAACGGGGTGTGCGCAACCAGCAAGGTATGCATTGTCTCCCAAACGGGTTTCACGTATTGTTCGATATCGTCTTCAGGCATATTCCAAAGGAATGCACCTTTGAAAATGTCTTTCGCTTTGTCATGGCCGGATTGATACGGTATCGGCGATTTTGAAACCATAATAAGGAACTTGCTGGTTTCGAAGAAGTCGCGTACGAATGACTGCTCCCATTTAGTTTGGGGATTGGCCCATTCTTCCCATTGGCCATCCGTAATGGCCTTAAATGACATATGCTCGCGAGGTAAGCCATCCGGGTATATGGTTACTGACTTAAATTGGCTGATATTAGCTTTCGAGAATTGTTCGATCTTACTAATTGATGATTTTGAGGCGCCCAACATCGCAAAGGCGAGGCTCGAATTATAGTTCTTGGCTGTTGGCGCTACTGACACTTGGAGCTCGAAGGCGATGTCTCTGCTTGATTTGCCGGTGTAAGGAATGAATCTGGCTGCCACGTATTCATCAAGGTTTTGTTCTTGTGGTATCGGCAAGCGAACGGTTTCGCTCTTTTGATCCAATAATTTCCGCGCAATTGCAGTCATGTATGAAGTTTTCAGACTGAATGCACGCTGTTTGGCAAATATGGTTGCGGTGTTCGCGCCCGCCGGTGCTGGTGCCTCTCGAAGTTGTTTGGAATTGGCGCCTTTTGTACATGCAGCTAAATAATTGGTGTCGGATTCGCTGAGCGAATCAGCGTGGCCGGAAGCGACTTTATCTCGAATGACATGCCAATCGTTTTTGATTGTAGCAAGATCATCTGCTTCATACTTCATGAGATATGAAGCAAGCACTTTGCAGTCGATGCGCAATTCCTTTTTCTTATCGGTGCGATCATCGTAGTAGTAAACGAGGATGATATTCTTCGCTTTATCCCACATTTTTGAGGATTCGAAGTCGGTCTCGTCAGCGAGCGTTAGATAATTGATGATATCGATGACTAAGCGCTCTTTAGCTGAGGTTTGTTTGCCTTTTTTAATATGCTTGAGTGGGGTTACTTTTAACTCATAACTGGTATCGCCAATATGAATATCGGGTGCGGCGTCGGAGTTGATGGCATATTTTAAGACTGACTCTTCGATGATTTGGCCGAGAGAACCCTTGTTTCCTCCCGTTAGAGCTCTTCCCGTTTGATCGAGTTCGCGGAATGATTTCCCCCTTGCCGTCAGCAGTGTGTTCATCACTTCTTCAAGGCTCGAGTATTCTCGTGCATTGTTGAACTCCGGTTCTGAACTGCTCATAGTATCCCCCTGTTGCTGGTGCATCGTTGCTTGTTGCCCCTAATCATACAGTGATGCATATGCAGCTGACGATAGAATGACGATATCCAAGTAAGTGCCGACAAAGGAGCCTCGCCATGATTCTCGTCACCACCACCCCGTCCGTCGACGGATACACCATCACCAACTATCAGGGCATCGTCTTCGGCGAAGTGGTGTCCGGTGTGAACATGTTCAAGGATCTTGGCGCGGGCCTGCGTAACATGTTCGGCGGCCGCAGCCAGGGCTATGAGGAGGAGCTGATGCGTGCCCGCAACGAGGCCATCGCCGAGATGCAGCAGCGTGCGGAGGCGATGGGCGCGCACGCCGTGGTCGGCGTGGACATCGACTACGAGGTGCTCGGCGCCGACAACGGCATGCTGATGGTCACCGCGTCCGGCACCGCCGTGCAGATCGCGCGTACGGCCTGAGCTCATCGAGCACAGGCCAAACCTGGGCCAGAACTCGTCCATCAAGCCGCACTCTGTCGGTTATCGTGACGCATTACACTGGCGCTCATGACCATACGAATCGAAGCATACGACCGGCTGCCCGACGCGGCCCGCGCCATACGCGAGCAGGTGTTCATCCGCGAACGCGACTGGCGGCCGGAATTCGATGAATGGGATGCCGTGTCCGTGCATCTGCTGGCGTTCGATTCGAACGATGCGCCCAATCGCCCCGGCCTGTCCGCGCAATCGGCCTCGTCTATTCAGTCCGGCCAGCCCGACCAGAATCGCCCCGTGGCGACTTGCCGGTTCTATGCGGACCCCGACCATCCCGACCAGCCCGGGCGATACGTCATCGCGCGGCTCGCGGTGCTGACCGAAGCGCAAGGCAGGCACATCGGCTCGCGGCTGCTGTCCGACGCCGAAC
>OAUP01000541.1_pt1 | contig 8533 bp, 8 predicted proteins | sample 1476301 | NCBI WGS metagenome assembly OAUP01 (sample SAMEA2580055, study PRJEB22360) | human gut metagenome | biome: human gut; feature: human-associated habitat; material: faeces | place: Denmark | collected 2008/2010 | reverse complement strand
AGAAGAGCATACATTAAACAGTTGAAAGGGAAGAGTTGAAAGGGGAAAGTGATTCTTTATTCTTTTATTCCCAGTCTTTCAATTTTCAACTTTCAATTTTCAAAATGGACGAACTAAATTCAACAATGCAACAGCCGACAGCGTACAACGATGACGATATCAAGACGCTTGACTGGATGGAACATATCCGTCGCCGTCCCGGTATGTATATCGGGAAATTAGGAGACGGTAGTTATGCCGATGACGGTATTTATGTATTGCTGAAAGAGGTGCTGGATAACTCCATCGACGAATATATGATGGGTTACGGTAAAACCATAGAAGTGACCGTCGAAGAAGGCACCGTCTCCGTACGCGACTATGGCCGCGGCGTTCCGCTGGGCAAGGTAGTCGATGTCTCCAGCAAGATGAATACCGGAGCAAAGTACGATAGCAAGGCTTTCAAAAAGTCAGTCGGATTGAACGGAGTCGGAATCAAAGCCGTAAATGCGTTGAGCAGCTATTTCCTGATCACCAGTTACCGGGACGGCGAATGCAAGCGGGTAGAATACAACAAGGCAGTCATCACGGAGGAAGCCCCGATCTGCCCGACGGAGGAGGCAAACGGGACGCTCACCTATTTCATCCCGGACAAAGAGATATTCAAGGATTACCAGTATAAAGACGAATATATCGAGAGTCTGCTGAAGAATTACGTGTTCCTCAACTCCGGACTGACAATTGTCTTCAACGGCAAGAAGTTCCATTCACGCAACGGCCTTGTGGACCTGCTGAACGAGAACATGACGACAGAGCCTTTATATCCGATCGTCCACCTGAAGGGAGAAGACATAGAAGTGGTCATTACCCACAGTAACCAGTACGGAGAAGAATATTACTCGTTCGTCAACGGCCAACATACAACACAGGGAGGTACGCACCTTTCCGCCTTCCGCGAAGCGTTGGGACGTGTCATAAAGGAATATTACAACAAGAACTTCGAATACTCGGACATTCGCGCCGGCGTGGTGGCAGCCATCAGCATCAAGGTGGAAGAACCGGTGTTCGAAAGCCAGACAAAGACCAAGTTAGGCTCGAAAGACATGGGACCGGACGGACCTTCGGTCGGCAAGTTTGTCGGGGACTTCATCAAGAAGGAATTGGACAACTACTTGCACAAGAACGCAGAGACATCGGACGCCCTGCTGCGTAAGATCCAGGAATCGGAGAAAGAACGCAAAGCGATTGCCGGTGTGACCAAGCTGGCCCGCGAACGGGCAAAGAAGGCGAACCTGCACAACAAAAAATTGCGCGACTGCCGTATTCACCTAAACGACACGAAAGGCGACAATCTGGAAGACAGTTGCATCTTCATCACCGAGGGAGACTCGGCAAGCGGTTCTATTACGAAAAGCCGCGATCCGAACCTGCAAGCGGTATTCAGCCTTCGCGGCAAACCGTTAAACAGTTTCGGACTGACGAAGAAGATCGTATACGAAAACGAAGAATTCAATTTGCTACAGGCTGCATTGAACATAGAGGATGGATTGGAAGGCTTACGTTACAATAAGGTGATCATTGCGACCGATGCCGATGTGGACGGTATGCATATCCGCCTACTGCTGATCACCTTCTTCCTCCAGTTTTTCCCGGACCTGATCAAGCGGAACCATGTCTATATCCTGCAAACACCACTGTTCCGTGTACGCAACAAGCAGAAGACCTGGTATTGCTACAGCGAAGAAGAGCGTGTGAACGCAATCGCTGCCGCCGGAAAAAACGCCGAGATCACCCGGTTCAAAGGTTTGGGAGAGATCTCACCGGATGAGTTCAAGCATTTTATCGGAAAGGATATCCGCCTGGACCCGGTAACCATGAAGAAAGAGGACCTTGTGAAAGATATGCTGGAGTTCTATATGGGCAAGAATACGATGGAACGACAGAACTTTATCATAGATAACTTAGTTGTAGAAGAAGACGTTATCAATTGATAATTGACAATAAATTGAGAATATGGATAATACGATAAAAACAGGGGAGGGACAGGAATCGACCGATAATTGTCAATTGTCAATTGCCAGTTGTCCATTAAAAAGGATCGCTCTTTTCCCCGGAACGTTCGATCCTTTCACGATCGGGCACGAATCGCTGGTAAGCCGAGGACTCGAACTGGTGGACGAGATCATCATTTCGATCGGTATCAACGACACGAAACGAACCTATTTCTCACTGGAGAAACGGCTGGAGGCGATCCAAGAGCTCTACAAGGACGAACCGCGCGTACGGGTCATGTCGTACGACTCCCTGACGGTCGATTTCGCCCAACAGATGAATGCCGGGTTTATCCTGCGCGGTATTCGTACGGTGAACGATTTCGAATATGAAAAGAGCATAGCCGATGTAAACCGCAAGCTGAGCGGGATCGAGACATTTATTCTTTTTACGGAACCGGAACATACGCATATCAGCTCCAGCATCGTGCGGGAGTTGCTGCGTTACGGCAAAGATATTTCCCAGTTTGTGCCGAAAGGGACAAACCTTTATTAAAAAATAAAAACAATGAAACGAATTTTACTTCCACTCCTTATATTGAGTGTATTTGCCGCCTCGATGTCGGCACAGCGCGGTAACAACATAGATGCCCGCAAGCTCCAGTTGGCCCTGTATGCCATCTCCAACCTATATGTAGACTCTACAAGCGAAACGAAGTTGGTGGAGGACGCCATCGTCGGCATGCTGGAAAAGCTGGACCCTCACTCTACCTATACGGACCCGGAAGAGACGAAAGAGATGACGGAACCGTTGCAAGGTAACTTCGACGGGATCGGCATCCAGTTCAATATGCTGACGGATACTTTATACGTGATCCAGGTAATTCCCGGCGGGCCTTCGGAAAAGGTCGGCCTGATGGCTGGCGACCGCATCATCATGGTGGACGACACGCTGATTGCCGGCGTCAAGATGAAGAATACGGATGTGATGAAACGCCTGCGCGGTCCGAAGAATACGGAAGTGCGGGTAAAGGTCCTGCGCGGCGGAGTGCCCGACCTGATCGAGTTCAAGATCACACGTGGAAAGATTCCGGTATACAGCCTGGATGCCGCTTACATGGCGGATAAGGCTACCGGATACATCAAGCTGAACCGCTTTGCCGCTTCGTCGGCCGACGAATTCCGGGAAGCACTGGAGAAACTGAAGAAACAGGGAATGAAGAACCTGATCCTCGACTTGCAGGGGAACGGCGGGGGATATCTGAATATCGCGATCGACCTGGCCGACGAGTTCTTAGGCAAGGACAAGCTGATCGTTTATACCGAAGGAAACAAACAACCGCGCGAGGAAGCCAAGTCTTCGGCCCGCGGAGGGTTTGAAGAAGGACGTTTGGTTGTGCTGGTAGACGAAACATCCGCATCCGCCAGTGAAATCCTTTCCGGTGCGGTGCAGGATTGGGACCGTGGCGTGGTCGTAGGCCGCCGTACGTTCGGAAAAGGGCTGGTACAGAAACCGATCCCGATGCCTGACGGCTCAATGATCCGCCTGACGGTTGCCCGCTATTATACGCCTACAGGCCGTTCTATCCAGAAACCGTATGTCAACGGCAACCAGGAGCAATACAACCATGACTTGATCGACCGCTACAACCGGGGCGAACTGATGAGTGCGGATAGCATCCATTTCCCCGATTCGATGAAGTACAATACGCTGGAGACGAAACGCATCGTGTATGGCGGCGGCGGTATCATGCCGGATGTCTTTATCCCGGTCGACACGTCGCGCTACACGGACTATCACCGTAACGTCGTAGCGGCCGGCCTGGTGAACCGCATCGCCATGAATTATCTGGACCGCCATCGTGCCGAACTGAACAAGAAATATCCGAAGTTCGCCCAATACAAACAGAACTTCAACGTGACAGACGACATAATGCAAGAACTGGTCACACTGGCTAAAGACGACAAGATCGAATTCAACGAAGAGCAATACAACCGTTCCAAGCCGCTCATCATGCTCCAGATCAAGGCGCTTATCGCACGCGACCTGTATGATATGGCCGAATACTTCCAGGTCATCAACGACGACAACGAAAGCTTCCAGGAAGCCTTGCGCCTCATCAACGACGAACAGCGGTACAAAAAAGAATTGGGACGGTAAACCTATTATCGATAATACTTCCTATATTTGTATTCATCAACGAAAAGAAAGGAACACAAAAGATGGACACAACGATGAAAACGATAGAACTTACTTTGCCGGATTCGGAATTGTCTTTCATTAAGACAATAGCGAAGAAATTCGGATGGACTCTGACAACCAAACACACAAAAACTCAGAAAAGTCTTGATGAAGGCATTGCCGATATCAAAGCCGGGCGTGTTCGCGAAGTTTCTACGGATGAATTAAAACAAATGATGGGATTATGAGTTCATACACGATCCTAATCACTAAACGATTTGAAAAGGACTTGGAAATATGTAAGAAGAGGGAACTAAAACTTAGCCTCCTCTATACTGTAATAGAGCAACTCAAATTGAACGGGACATTACCAAAACAATATCGTGCCCACAAACTAAGTGGTAATTATGCTAACTATTGGGAATGCCATATTAAAGGCGATTGGTTATTAATATGGGAGCAAAACGATGATGAACTCATTTTGATATTAACCTCAACCGGAACACATTCAGATTTATTCTAAAGGATTATGTACTGGACACTTTTTCTGACATTCGTCAAAATAGGGACTTTCACTATCGGGGGAGGATATGCGATGCTGCCCCTGATACAGCGGGAAGTGGTAGATAAAGGATGGCTTTCGAAGGAAGATTTCATCGACCTCTTCTCCGTAGCCCAGTCCTTGCCCGGCATTTTCGCCGTGAACATCTCTATTTTTGTAGGATATAAACTGAAAAAAGTGCCGGGTGGTATTGTTTGCGCTTTGGGAAGCATCCTTCCCTCCTTCTTCATCATTCTGGCTATCGCGCTGTTCTTTACACACGTGCAGGACAACGTATGGGTAGAGAAGGCGTTCAAAGGATTGCGTCCGGCGGTCGTCGCCCTGATTGCCGTGCCTTGCCTGACAACGGCACGTTCGATCAAGATGAGTTACAAAGAGCTGGTTATCCCTATCGCTGCCGCACTGCTGATCTGGCAGGGAGGGTTGTCTCCTGTGTGGATTATTCTGGCGGCTATCATAGGAGGACTTGTTTACGGACTGAAAATAAAGAAAGACTGATATGATCTGGTTGCAATTATTCTATGTATATCTGAAAATCGGGATATTCGGTTTCGGTGGCGGCTATGCGATGCTCTCCCTGATACAGGCAGACGTGGTGGACCGCTACGGATGGATTTCGTCACAGGAATTTACGGATATCGTCGCCATCTCGCAGATGACCCCCGGGCCGATCGGGATCAACAGCGCCACCTACATCGGATATACAGCCATCCACAATGCCGGCTATTCGCCCGCGATGGCCGTATTAGGCTCCTGCCTGACGACATTTGCCGTCTGCCTGCCCTCTTTCCTGCTAGTGCTGGCCATCTCATACGCCTTTGCCAAATTCAGGAACAACAAATATGTAGCAGCCGCGTTCTACGGCCTCCGTCCGGCTACGGTCGGCCTGATTGCGGCAGCGGCTTTGCTATTGATGAATAGCGAGAACTTCATCGACTATAAAAGTTTCCTGATCTTCGGGGCTGCGTTCATCCTCACCTGGAAGTTCAAGATCAACCCGATCCTGATGATTATCCTGGCAGGAATCGCCGGGATAGTTCTCTATTGGTAAATTTTACCGCAAAAGTCAAGACTTTCGTAACAAGAAGTCAGGACCTTCAGAGTAAAAAACCTGGACTTCCACAATCAATATTCAGGGCTTTCTCTCAAAAAACACCCTTATTTCAAGTCAGGCTTTCATCGATAGAAAGTCCTTCTTTGTCGAGGAAACGCTCCTCTTTTTCTAATCTGATTGTGTAGGCTTTCATCCTGTTGTAGGCTTTCATCCTGTTGTAGTTTTGCTTTCGAAAAAAGGTTACAAAACGAAAGCATCATGAAACAGATTTCTTCCCTACTCCTCTCCTGCCTGCTTCTCCTGCCCACCGGGATGAATGCGGAGGAAGACACACCCAAACAATGGACGCTTCGCGATTGTATCGATTACGCCCTGGAGCATAACATCACCATACAGCGGAACCGCATCAGCGCCGAGAGTGCCCAAGAAGACGTAAAGACAGCCAAGGCGGATTTCCTGCCTTCCTTGAGCGGGAACATCAGCCAGCGCGTCGTCAACCGCCCGAACAGTGCAAGAGGCACCATCATCAGCGGCGATAACATCACGACAAGCGAAAGCAAAACCTCGTACAACGGCAGCTACGGCATCGACGCCAACTGGACCGTGTATAACGGCAGCAAACGGGTGAACACCGTCAAGCAACAGAAGCTGAACAACCGCATCGCCGAACTGAACGTGGACGAAAGCGAAAACTCGATCGAGGAAAGTATCACCCAACTGTATGTACAGATCCTCTACTCGGCCGAAGCTGTCAAAGTAAACGAATCGACACTTGAAGTAAGCCGGAAAGAGTTTGAACGGGGACAGGAATTGTTCAACGTCGGCAGTATCGCCTCAAGCGATCTCGCCCAACTGGAAGCGCAGGTCAGCAGCGACAACTACCAGCTGGTGACCTCCCAGGCTACCCTGCAGGATTATAAGTTGCAATTGAAACAGCTTCTCGAACTGGACGGGGACATCGAAATGGACCTCTACCTGCCGCAACTGAGCGACAGCAACGTCCTGATCCCGCTTCCCGAAAAAGACGATGTCTACAACACCGCCCTCAGCCTGCGTCCCGAAATAGAAGCAGGAAAGCTGAACGTGGAGAGCTCGGACCTGAGCATCAAGATGGCACGTGCAGGATATCTCCCGACCTTAAACCTCAGCGCAGGCATCGGAAGCACGAATGCCAACGGCAGCGACTTCAGCTTCAGCGAACAGGTCAAGCAGAACTGGAACAACTCGCTGGGACTGACCCTCAGCATCCCCATCTTCGACAAGCGGCAGACGAAAAGCTCCATCAACAAGGCCAAGCTGCAATGGTCAAAGTGAACCGCAACCTCGAATATGCGACGATCACCAGCCCGATCGACGGTGTCGTGATCAACCGTGCCGTTGAAGAAGGACGGCCCGTAGCCGCCGGCTTCGAGACTCCGACCCTGTTCACCATCGCGGCAGACCTGACCAAGATGCAGGTGATAGCCGACGTGGACGAAGCCGACATAGGTAACGTAGAAAATGGGCAACGTGTCTCCTTCACCGTCGACGCCTACCCGAACGACGTATTCGAAGGCACGGTCATGCAAATCCGCCTCGGCGACAGCGAAAGCACCAGCAGCTCTTCTTCCACCTCGACCTCGACGGTCGTTACCTACGAAGTGGTGATATCGGCCGATAATCCCGACCTTAAATTGAAGCCGCGCCTGACAGCCAACGTGACGATCTTCACACTGGAACGCGATAACGTGCTGACAGTCCCGACCAAGTCGCTCCGCTTCGTACCGGATGCCGGGATGTTGACGCAACTGGGCTACATCGTCTCCGAAGCCGGCAAGGAAACCCCTGCCGGGAAACGTCTCGTATGGATCAAGAACGGGCAGGAGCTGAAGCCGAAAGCCGTTACCGTCGGTTCCACCAGCGGAAACATGATCGAGATAACCGACGGCCTGAACGAAGGTGAAGAATTGGCTGTCGATCTCGAAGCCTCCTCCATTACTCCGGCAGCCGAAGCCGAAACGGAAAGAAGCCCGTTCATGCCAGGCCCTCCGGGAAGCAATAAGAACAAGAAGAGTGCCAAGTAGGGGCAGGCTTTATATATCTGCCCTCCAAACAAGGAGTACAACAATATGAAAGAGATAATCAAATTAGAAAACATCAAGCGTGACTTCAAGGTCGGAGACGAAACGGTCCATGCCTTGCGTGGCGTCTCCTTCACGATCTACGAAGGCGAATTTGTCACCATCATGGGGACATCCGGCTCAGGAAAGAGTACCTTGCTGAACACGTTAGGTTGCCTGGATACACCGACCAGCGGAGAATATTACCTCGACGGCACATCGGTCCGCACGATGGGTAAGAACGCCCGCGCCACCTTGCGCAACCGCAAAATCGGGTTCGTCTTCCAGAACTACAACCTGCTGCCTAAGACGACAGCGGTCGAGAACGTGGAGCTGCCCTTGATGTACAATTCGTCCTACAGTGCAGCCGAACGACACAAGAAAGCAGTCGAATCGCTGGTTGCCGTAGGTTTGGGCGACCGCCTGATGCATAAGAGCAACCAGATGTCCGGCGGGCAGATGCAGCGTGTCGCCATCGCCCGGGCGCTGGTAAACGACCCCGCCGTCATCCTCGCCGATGAAGCGACCGGAAATCTCGATACCCGTACCTCTTTCGAGATACTGGTTCTTTTCCAGAAACTGCATGCCGAGGGACGTACCATCATATTCGTGACCCACAACCCGGAGATCGCCCAGTACAGCAGCCGCAACATCACGCTGCGCGAC
>OAUP01000535.1_pt1 | contig 8649 bp, 8 predicted proteins | sample 1476301 | NCBI WGS metagenome assembly OAUP01 (sample SAMEA2580055, study PRJEB22360) | human gut metagenome | biome: human gut; feature: human-associated habitat; material: faeces | place: Denmark | collected 2008/2010 | reverse complement strand
CAAAGAACCTTGCAGAGGCGTTCGAGCATTATAACGAATGGCATCCGCATAGTGCGCTGGGTTATCGCTCGCCACGGGAATATCTGCGGCAGTGGGCCAGTAATGGGTTAAGTGATAACAGGTGTCTGGAAATATAGGGGCAAATCCATTGTCAGCGCCAACAATGTGGGCTGACATGATAAAGCTGTCTAGGAAATCGTTCGCCTCCTCAGCGGACAATCCAAATGGTGATTGTCTCTGTTAAACGTTTATTTTGAAGGTCGACTGAATAAGGTGATGACGCTGTAGAATTTTTCACGTGCCACAGAATTTTGAACGCTTTCTCTTACAATATTTCAATGTTTCTATCAGTATTCGCCGGAAGAAGTCATCGACCAAATCATCCCAGTCGTCTCGCACCACTGACCATTCATGGTTGACATGTGGTGGAAATCCGCTTCTACAGTAACCATTTTTTATTCGCAAAACCGAACACGCCATACGGATAGCTGTTAACTGGCATGCCGAGGCAGTCGTTATTTATATTTGGTTTTGTCAATAATCTTTATTTTTTGTAAAAAGTAAATATAAATTATTCTCATTATTGTTTGTATTTGTGTATTGTCTTGCCGGTTAACATGATCGGAGATTAGTAATATGCGAATAACCACTCTGGCTTCCGTAGTCATTCCCTGTCTCGGATTTTCAGCCAGCAGCATAGCTGCTGCAGAGGATGTGATGATTGTCTCTGCATCCGGCTATGAGAAAAAGCTGACTAACGCAGCCGCCAGTGTTTCTGTGATTAGCCAGGAGGAATTGCAGTCCAGCCAGTACCACGATCTGGCGGAGGCTCTGAGATCAGTAGAGGGTGTGGATGTTGAAAGTGGTACGGGTAAAACCGGTGGGCTGGAAATCAGCATCCGAGGAATGCCAGCCAGTTACACGCTGATACTGATTGATGGTGTTCGTCAGGGCGGAAGCAGTGACGTGACTCCCAACGGTTTTTCTGCCATGAATACCGGGTTCATGCCCCCTCTGGCCGCCATTGAGCGTATTGAGGTTATCAGGGGGCCGATGTCCACACTGTATGGCTCTGATGCGATGGGCGGTGTGGTGAATATCATTACCAGAAAGAATGCAGACAAATGGCTCTCTTCCGTCAATGCAGGGCTGAATCTGCAGGAAAGCAACAAATGGGGTAACAGCAGCCAGTTTAATTTCTGGAGCAGTGGTCCCCTTGTGGATGATTCTGTCAGCCTGCAGGTACGCGGTAGCACACAACAGCGTCAGGGCTCATCGGTCACATCACTGAGCGATACAGCAGCCACGCGTATTCCTTATCCCACGGAGTCACAGAATTATAATCTTGGTGCACGTCTTGACTGGAAGGCGTCGGCGCAGGATGTGCTCTGGTTTGATATGGATACCACCCGGCAGCGTTATGATAACCGGGATGGGCAACTGGGGAGTCTGACGGGGGGATATGACCGGACCCTGCGCTATGAGCGAAACAAAATTTCAGCTGGCTATGATCATACTTTCACCTTCGGAACATGGAAATCGTATCTGAACTGGAACGAGACAGAAAATAAAGGTCGTGAGCTCGTACGCAGTGTACTGAAGCGCGACAAATGGGGGCTTGCCGGTCAGCCGCGGGAGCTTAAGGAATCGAACCTTATCCTGAATTCATTACTGCTTACCCCTCTGGGAGAATCTCATCTGGTTACGGTGGGGGGCGAGTTTCAGAGCTCGTCCATGAAAGACGGAGTTGTCCTTGCCAGCACAGGTGAAACTTTCCGGCAGAAAAGCTGGTCGGTATTTGCGGAGGATGAGTGGCATCTTACGGATGCACTTGCGCTGACTGCGGGCAGCCGCTATGAACATCATGAGCAATTCGGGGGACACTTCAGTCCGCGTGCATATCTGGTCTGGGATGTGGCAGATGCCTGGACGCTGAAAGGCGGTGTGACCACGGGATATAAGGCACCCAGAATGGGGCAGCTACATAAAGGGATTAGTGGTGTATCCGGGCAGGGAAAAACAAATCTACTTGGTAACCCCGACCTGAAGCCGGAAGAGAGCGTCAGTTATGAGGCTGGGGTGTATTACGATAACCCCGCCGGTCTGAATGCCAATGTCACAGGTTTTATGACTGACTTCTCCAACAAGATTGTCTCTTATTCCATAAATGATAACACCAATAGCTATGTAAACAGCGGAAAGGCCCGGTTGCATGGTGTGGAATTTGCCGGCATATTGCCGCTGTGGTCAGAGGATGTCACGCTGTCACTGAATTACACCTGGACCCGAAGTGAACAACGTGATGGTGATAACAAAGGTGCGCCGCTGAGTTATACCCCTGAACACATGGTGAATGCGAAACTGAACTGGCAGATCACCGAAGAGGTGGCATCATGGCTGGGTGCCCGTTATCGCGGGAAAACACCACGTTTCACCCAGAATTATTCGTCACTGAGCGCTGTACAGAAGAAAGTGTATGATGAGAAAGGAGAATACCTGAAAGCCTGGACGGTGGTGGATGCAGGTCTGTCGTGGAAGATGACGGATGCCCTGACGCTGAATGCTGCGGTGAATAACCTGCTCAACAAGGATTACAGTGACGTGAGCCTGTACAGTGCCGGTAAGAGTACGCTGTATGCCGGTGATTACTTCCAGACGGGATCATCAACAACAGGATATGTGATACCTGAGCGAAATTACTGGATGTCGCTGAACTATCAGTTCTGATAATAACAAAACGCTATCACTGACGGTAGAATACGTTGCCACTGCAACTCCTGGCGGAACAGTGGCAACGTATTAGGTTAAGTGCATTTCCGATCCGCTAATGAGATTTCGTTACCAACAACTAATATCGTCACAGGAAATGCACGGATTATTTTTAACTTGTCATTTACATACTTGTCCAGAGTGTAAGCGCACCGTGAAGGACGTGGGGTAAAAATTAGTGTACAGAGAGAGTGACGTTCCAGGGCAACAACTCTTTCATGCGGTTGGCAGGCCAGGTGTTGATTACACTGATCACGTGGCGTAGCCACGTTTCCGGCTCGATTCCGTTAAGTTTTGCAGCTACCGATCAGGCTGTACATCACTGCCGCACTATCGCTCGTCATCTCAAAGTCCGGTCTCGTCAGCAGGAAGGTATCATTCTCTCCCGCCATTTTTCCGGGGGCCCGGTCAGATAAGTCCCTTTGTCTATCGCTGACTCCTGGCTCATAACCCGGTTAGCAGAATGCAGGGTCACCACCTCGCCACGACCAAATCCGGATAAGTCAATTGCACCTTCTCAATCGCCATTTTGTCACAATTAAGTTTGATAAATCATGTCACCTCTGCACTGAATCTGCTCCAGTGCCTCATTGGTCTCCGTCCACCCCTTTAAACTGCCGGATAAGACTGCTGCACAGCGCCTTCCCCGGAATCAAATCACTTTCCCTGTCCGCCACAATCCGCTTCATGCCACCTCGTATTTTGTTTCAGAGACCGGAATCTGCCAGAAAGTGACTACGCGTGCACATATCGGTTTTCTGGGTTACATGCATCGTGTTATTTTCTGAAATGCAAAATAATAAAAAACAAGGACACATAATGAAGGATGAAATACACAGTACCAGCATCAACCCGGATGTTGTTGAGCAGTTTCTGGCCCTTATGAACACACATTGTAAATCCTCAGAAGAGGCGCTCGCCATGTTGAGTACGCTTTGTTACAACCTGATGGTGACATGTGGTATCCATTCCATGGACAGCCAGATGCTCAATGGGCATGGGATATCCATGCAACTTCAGGGGATTGATATTGCCGAAAGGCCAGGTAAGAATATTCACTAACCTGAACAGGGTCTGAAAACGCTGTCTTTTCAGGCCTCTGCAGGCAAAAACTGATGACAACAAAATTTCTGCGTTTGTACCCCACCGATGAAAAAGACAAAAACTCACACCGGGCTTCTAGCCAGTAAAGATAAAACCCGACGTGTCAGCCTCTACGAAACGCCAACGGCATGGTGTATCAGGGGGCAGGAGTGCTACAGCAAAAGTACAGGACGCCGCTGTGGCAGCCACGACAGTCTGAGCAGACTGCGCCTGGACAGCATTAAGCCTGTTGAATGAGTGGTGGCACCATGAAAGATAACAACACAACCGCCACCCCAGAAGCCTGGAAAATGCGTTTTCTGGCCAACGGGACATCCGGCACATGGTTTTACACTGACGACATTACAGTCACTGACGCGTGGCTTCGCGCGCACCCGGATGATGTGGAGGTTATCCCTCTCTGCCGGATACCACCCCGTCAGCATTCCCATGAACAACATATTGAAGAACTCCGTGCAGCCCTGGCCCGGATGCTGCATATGCATCATATGATGCTGGAAACCACGCATTACAGGGAAAACATCACCGATGCCCGTTGTATCCGTGAAATGCATGAAGCTCCATTACAGGCGCTCAATATTCTGGCCAGATACCCGCATAAAAAGGACGAGGTGTGACGCATGTGGCTACTGATTTTCTGGCTTTCATCTCCCTTTAATGTCTCTTCCGGTGATGCCCGGCAGCCCACACTGGCGGTGCACAGCCAGGCATTTCATACCGAACGGGCCTGTCGCGATGCATTGCACGCCATTAAAAAGGAGAATGTTGGCGAATTTTCTCTGCGGGGCGTTTGTGTTTCTGACGGAAATACGAAGGAGGAAGCTGAGAGCTCATGACGGATATTACTGACAGACATACACTTCGCCGTATGTCCTGGTCGGAACTCTTCACGGCAGCACAGGAAGCGGAATTTCAGCGTGATTACGAGCGTGCCAGAATAGTGTGGTCATTCGCCTTACATGTTGCAACAACCACGATTAACAAAAATCTGGCCATAGCTCATATTCGACGCTGCAATACTTTGTTGCATAAATCAAAAACAGTACCCGGAAACAACACGGGGGGCCGGTCAGTGTGCCTGAGACCCCAACATCCCCGGAGATGACTGACATTCCGGACTGACGCAGTTGCTGCATATCTGTGGCAATACGTTGTATCCAGCCAGACAGGTTATCCCGCGTAGTGACAATTAACCCGCTTTCCTGCACCAGCTTCAGCCGGGCCGTCGGGGATTTTACCAGCCGGAAATATCAGTAAAACAACATATCATTATGCCATGGTGTACGCGGCCAGTGTACGCTTACTTAAGGAATGAGGGATAAATTGGATATTATTACTTCACTTTGCTTTTTTATGAGATTCATCACATAAGTGGGGTTTTACTGTTAAATAATCTGAATTTATTTGATATCCGTAAAGCAGATGTCTCAGTTCGCTGTTTCCAACTTTTGTTATTCCTCTGGGGCGAATGCTGTTTCCGCTGGAATATTCACCTGGCACCAGTCCCAGAAAAGCCATGAGCTGTTCAGGATTGGAAAATCGCGAAAAATCACCCAGTTCAGCAACCAGGGTTATTGCGATTAGTTGACCAACACCTTTAAGAGCCTGCAACTGGCAGACCAGATTGCACAGAGATCACTCAGGTAACAGGCGAGATATTTCCTGATCGAGTTGAAGTATGCGATCTTCAATCTGCTCCAGATTCTGACAATAATGTTGAAAGCAATCTGTTGAGATAGCAGACCAAATGATTGAGCGAGCGTTAGTGATGACAAACGTATCCAGGTACTTCTTATCTCATGGTGTTTTGGTGGATTTCTTGAGGCGGCAGCCGGATACGGTACAGCGGTAGCAATCCCCATTGGTATACTGATTGCTCTGGGCTTTAACCCACTAAAAGCAGCGATTGCATCACTGGTTGCTAATACAGTCCCTACAGCGTTTGGGGCAGTAGGTATACCTGTCTCTGTACTTGCTGAACAAGTTAATTTACCTGTAACCACACTCAGCGGGACAATTATTCTTCAACTGGCACTGTTCAACATTCTGCTTCCTTTCGTCATCGTCGCGATTATCGGTGGTGGTATGAAGACTATACGAGGCGTTGGACTAATTACCCTGATGTGTGGTGTCAGTACATTAATTCCCCAGTATCTGGTGGCTGTTAATCTTGGCGCGGAACTCCCGGCTTTCGCGGGTAGTCTTGTCAGTCTGATAGTAATAGTCTTTATGGCGAAAAACCGTAAAGAAAAAACCGCCCCTGAATTGGGGATGCGGACGATTTCCTGGACTGCTTTATTATGCCAGCCCACATTGTTGGCGGTACATTTCAGGGCTGACTGCACCCAGCGATAATTTTATACGCCGCTCGTTATACCATCTGATGTAAGCATCTACATGCTGCATGAACTTTTCTGGCGTGATGCCCGACCATTTACGCCCATAATACATTTCCGTTTTCAGTCTGCCGAAAAAACCTTCGCATGCGGCATTATCAGGTGAACATCCTTTACGGGACATTGAGCGAATAAGACCTGCTGCATTCACTCTTTCCAGCCAGCCTGGCCAGCGATAATGCCCACCTCTGTCACTGTGTATCACCGGTCGTTCGCCAGCATTTAACGTTTCGACAGCGCTATCCAGCATAGTGTTGACCAGCTCAGCATCGGGGCGTGTACTGAGAGACCAGCTAATAACTTTTCCATCGAAGCAGTCCACCACCGGTGACAGCCAGACTTTACCTGCAGGGAGTTGGAACTCCGTGATATCTGTCAGCCATTTCTGATTAGGTTGCTACGCCTTAAAATCTCTGGCGATAAGGTTATCCGGAGCCGGTCCGATTTCTCCGCAATATGAGTTGTAGCGACGACGACGGTTACGGCTGACGACAAGCTGTTCCTCCACCATAAGTCTGCGTACAACCTTTTCTGATAGCCGCCCCCCCTCATGCCTGAGCATCGCATGCAGGCGACGATAGCCATAACACTGGTAATTACTGTTAAATATATCTGTCAGCATCGTACGTATCGTGGCGTATTTATCACCGGCTTTCAGTGCAGCCCGGTGATAAAAATAACTGCTACGGGTAAGGCCCAGAACATGAAGTAATTCTGTCAGGGGATATGTTTGCCTCAGGGCATCAGCGATCTTTGTTTTTTCTCTGTTGTTCAGGTGACTGATACTGATGCCCGGGTCTTTTTTTATGATTTCCTCCGCCTTTTTCAGAATATCCAGCTCCATCTGCCGGCGGCGTATTTCCTGATTCAGTCGGGCGACTTCCTCCCGCAACGCATCGCGTTCTGCCTCCAGGGAAGGTTCGTTATGTTTACGCATAGTCTGGTAAGCACTGTTGCCGATAATTTCATCTTTCTATTTATACAATACCGCACGACTGACACCAATACGCCTGGCGATCTCACTGGCTGATACTTGTCGTGTACAGAGTGCCATGACAGCCTGACGTTTGACTTCTGGTTCAAAGGGCGCAACCGGACTGGTCTTACTGGTAAATATACGTCGTCTGTCGGGATAAAGTTCATTAACCCAGCGAGCGGGCACATCACTGCTGGGATAACCCAGAGTTCTGCTGGTAAACACCAGGCAGCAGCCGTGGTTAAGATAATGTTCAACGGCAACCTGTTTTGCTCATCTGTGTAACGGGCCTTATGACGAATGGATTCTTTTGCTCCGCCACCGGCTTCCCATGAACGGAGCCAACGCCGCAGATTTCTTTTCTAAGGGTAGCCCAGTTCGCGTACGACGGGAGCCAGCTTCTTACCATATTTGAAATAAAGCTCAATGGCGCGGATTTTTTCTTCTTCAGTAAACATGTTTTATCTCCTGAGAGTCCAGGAAATCGTCCACATCCCCCAACGAGCTGCTGTTTAAATTCGGGAGGATAATTAGGGCAGCCTTTTCGCCTGCCGGGAGTCACATTTTTCTGCATATCTGACACTTTGGTTCCCACTACTTATTTGGTGGACACCACTTTGTCTAATTCGTCAGATTCTGACCAGACGGTTCAGGCTGTACGCTTACAGTTGTTCAGGAGTAATAGTCCAAAGTATCGGGAATTTTCCAGACAATCCTGATAATACGCTTATGAACATTACAACACGCTCATGCGGAACCTGGATGGGGGAAGGAACGGTGAAGCTGTTAGCGAATGACTGGCGTTTGTATAAACGCCGGTCATGATGAATGATATTTCAGAATATACCTCGGGCTAAAATACCGGGACAGAGATCAGGCATGATTAATCTGCAGCATTTTTAATAACAGAAGTACTGAGCTTACTTTACCTTTGATGATGGAATAGTTATTTCCGTCGGTACTCATTTTTCCCTGAAATAATGTCACGGATGTTTCTTCCTGCTGATCCTGCAGGCGCAGTCGTAAGGTCATATTTTTAATGAGCTGAGATCCGGGTGGCAAGGGGTATTTGCTGTCAGATACTGGGCGACTGAGTCTGATGTGGCGCGTATACAGCCCGTTTTCGTACAGGGTGGCCTCTGTTATGGTGTCAGTGACCAGCATGTGGGAGACAATGCTGTATTCTTTTTTAAAGCACCCACCAGAAACGGTGATTGTAATGATAATGGTCTTCTCGATCGAGATGTAAATACCCGTTTCGTTATACTGTCCGTATCGGAACCATGAGAACTCAGTTTGAGGTGTACTGGCAATAGCGGACACAACCATTTGTTCTTTTTTTAAGCAGCCATCTGATGATATTTTTCCCTGAAGGCTGCCGGGGAGATATTCCCCAGACGAGAG
>OAUP01000529.1_pt1 | contig 8793 bp, 7 predicted proteins | sample 1476301 | NCBI WGS metagenome assembly OAUP01 (sample SAMEA2580055, study PRJEB22360) | human gut metagenome | biome: human gut; feature: human-associated habitat; material: faeces | place: Denmark | collected 2008/2010 | reverse complement strand
CGGCGTCGGGGTCGCCGCCGCCGAGACCAGCACGCTGCCGCAGACGCTTGCCGGAAAGACCGTCGTCGTGACTGGTTCTCTGGAGGGATTCTCGCGTGATTCCGCCAAGGAGGCCATCATCGAGCGCGGCGGCAAGGCTGCCGGCTCGGTCAGCAAGAAAACCGATTGGGTCGTCGTCGGCGAAAACGCCGGCTCCAAGGCCGCCAAGGCCGAAGAACTCGGCATCCCCATGCTTGACGAAGCCCAATTCCGCACCCTCTTGGAAACCGGCGCCGTGCAATAGACTGCCGCCCCCCCCGCTGACGGAGGGCTGTCGCGGAGCGACTGGGGTGGTCCATGCCTATAAACCCGCCCCTCAGTCTCGCTTCGCGAGTCAGCTCCCGCCGGCGGGAGCAAGTACCCGCCCCGCGCTGTGCGGCCCATTTCACAGGGTGGATTTCACGCCGCCTCTGGCACGCCATCGATTCACACGCTAGTCTGGTACGCGGCAATAAGGAGGATAGGATACATGACAGACGCACGCCACATCGAGGCGCAGATCTACGAACGGCTCAGCAAAGTCATCGACCCGGAGCTCGGACGCTCCATCACCGATCTGGGGATGATCGCCGCAATCAACGCGGTGGGCGTCACCTCCCAGGGCGACGGCGACGTGCCGTCATATGACGTGACCGTGCATGTGGAACTTACGGTCGAGGGCTGTCCGCTGTCACAGACCATCACCAATCAGATCAACGGCGCAATCGTCTCATATCCCGACGCGAAGCTCACCCCGCACATCGAGGTCTCATCCATGAGCCATGACAAGCTCGCCGACCTGGTGGCGGGTCTCAAGGCGGAGCGCAAGCAGAATCCGTTCAACAAACCGGGCGTCAAGACGCGCATCTTCGCGATCGCCTCCGGCAAGGGCGGCGTCGGCAAATCATCGGTGAGCGCCAATCTGGCGGCGACCTTCGTGGCGCTCGGGTACGACACCGCGGCCATCGACGCGGACATCTACGGTTTTTCGCTGCCGAAGCTGTTCGGCGTGCACACGCAGCCGACAAACCTCAACGGCATGCTGATGCCGGTGACCGCATGGGGTGTCAAGCTGATTTCGATTGGCATGTTCGCCGGTGCCGACCGTGCGATTCTGTGGCGCGGGCCTCGTCTGCAGCGTTCGCTGGAACAGTTCCTGTCGGACGTGTGGTGGGGGGATCCGGACGTGCTGCTGCTCGACCTTGCCCCGGGCACCGGCGACATGGCGATTTCGGTGGCTCAGGCGTTGCCGAACGCGGAACTCGTCGTCGTCACCACTCCGCAGCCGTCGGCTTCGGATGTGGCGGTGCGCTCCGGTCTGGTCGCATTGCAGGTGCCGATGAAAGTACGTGGCGTGGTCGAGAACATGAGCTGGTATGAGCATAAGGGCGAGCGACTGGAGATCTTCGGCGCGGGCGGCGGTCGGCGTGTGTCCGATCAACTGACCGAGACGCTTGGCTATGACGTGCCTTTACTCGCCCAGCTGCCGCTCGACCCCGATTTGCGCGAGGTGGGCGAGTCCGGCCGTCCGGCGGTTCTGAACGAGGACGGCGCACTGCGCTCGGATGCTCTGGGGCGCACGTTCCGGGAGCTTGCCGAGGGTCTTCTTCGCAGCGAATGATTCTCAATAAGAAAGGTGCGAGGATTGCGCACAAATACGCACAGTCGCACATTCCTAGGAGTGGCGGAATAGAGCCGTTTCTGCATATTTCATGTGCGTTTGGCCGGCAGTCGGACTCGCACCTTTCTTATTGAGAACCGTTCGCTGCGAGCCAGTAGTGCAAATAACGCTGCCGGTTGACGATGTCCCGCACCATCTCGATGAAGGCCCGCCTTGATTCCTCCGTCCGCAGGTCATTCGCGGTGACCATGATGATGGTCCAGCCATTGTGCTGCAGCTCGTTGAACCGCGCGGCGTCCTTGCGCATCTGCTCGGGGCTCGCATGATATGCGCCCTGATATTCGAATCCCACCTTGCAGTCGGGGTAGGCCATATCGATCAGTCTGGTTCCGTGCCTAAGCCTCACTCGGTAATTCGCATATGGCCTGCCGAGCCCCGAATCCAAGAGAATGCCGAACAGAGGTGTTTCGGGTGGTGAATCCGTGTCCTCGACGATGTACGGGAGCGCCTCCTCGCATTTTCTCTTCCCCGCGAAACGGGGACTCGCGTCGAGGTATGCGGCGAAGTCGTCTTTCCTGGCCTTCTTCCTGCGTTCCTCGCGGCTGGCAAACGCCGAGGCTATCGTCGCCAGGGCTTCCGTGTCGCAGTAGGTTGCCATCTGCGCCCATGCCATGGCGGGGGAGGCCATCCAGAACCGTTCATATTCGTATTTGCAGTATTCCTCCTTTCCGGAGAACACATGGAATGTGACTCCGGCGATGTGATTGCGATCCTGTGCGCGAGGCACGCTGACATGGACGCGATTCGACGCCAGATTGGTCTTCGGCACGGGAGCTCCCCAGTATCGTATGGCGTTGATATATCCGACCCTGAGCGGTCTCTTGGTGCGCATGGCGGCTTCATTGCAGCGTTTGCGTTCGTTCCGCCGCCCGTTGACTATATCCGTGTTCATGAATCCCATGGGGCAACGGTATGGAATGGAATGTACCGATGGCAAGCGATTTCGGGGTATGTGGTCGAAGGCTAGGCATTTTTGGCATGTCTTCGGCGTGTTATCCACATTCCATGTATCAGCGAACGGTTCTCATTAAGAAAGGTGCGAGTCGGTTCTGCAGGCAAACGAACATGAAATTGATGGGAACGGCGTTATTCCGCCGATATGAGAAATGTGCGATTGTGCGTATCTGTGCGCAATCCTCGCACCTTTCTTAATGAGAATGATTCGCTGATACATCGGGGGGGGGGAAGAGAAGGAGGGAGAAAAAGATGAGGAGGGGAAGAGAGAGGAAGAGATAATGAAAAAGCCCCTCGGCACTCGCCAAGGGGCTTTTCCATGAGCATCTATCAGATGTGGAAGTACAGCTCGTACTCCAGCGGGGTCGGGGCCAGACGAGCCTGGTCGATTTCGCCGCGCTTGAGGTCAAGCCAGGTCTCGATCAGATCGTCGGTGAACACGTCGCCGGCGGTCAGGAAGTCGTGGTCCTCTTCCAGGGCGTTCAGGGCCGCGTCGAGGGAGCCCGGCACCTGCTTGATGTTGGCGTGCTCTTCGGGCGGCAGCTCGTAGAGATCCTTGTCGACCGGCTCCGGGGGCTCGATGTGGTTCAGGATACCGTCGAGGCCTGCCATCATCTGGGCGGAGAAGGCGAGGAACGGGTTGCAGGACGGATCCGGTGCACGGAACTCGATGCGCTTGGAAGCGGGGGAGGTTCCGGCCAGCGGGATACGGATGGCGGCGGAACGGTTACGGGCGGAGTAGACCAGCGAAACCGGAGCTTCGAAGCCCGGCACCAGACGGTGGTAAGAGTTCAGCGACGGGTTCGTGAACGCGACCACTGCGGAGGAGTGCTTGATCAGACCGCCGATGTACCAGCGGGCGATGTTGGACAGGCCGCCGTAGCCCTGCTCGTCGTAGAACAGCGGCTTGCCGTCCTTCCACAGGGACTGGTGGCAGTGCATGCCGGTACCGTTGTCGCCTGCGATCGGCTTGGGCATGAAGGTCACGGCCTTGCCGGCGAGCGCTGCGGTCTCGTGGACGACGTACTTGTACTTCATCAGGTCGTCGCCAGCGTGCTGCAGGGTGTTGAAGCGGTAGTTGATCTCCTGCTGACCGGCGCCGGCCACCTCGTGGTGGGAGCGCTCCAGCTGCAGGCCGACCTTCTGCAGGTTGGCGACCATGTCGTCGCGCAGGTCCTGGTAGTGGTCGCACGGCGGAACCGGGAAGTAGCCCTTCTTGACGCGGTTCTTGAAGCCGATGTTCGGGGTGCCGTCCTCTTCGGTGTCGACGCCGGAGTTCCACGGAGCCTCAATGGTGTCGACCTCGTAGAAGGAGCGCTGCATGGAGTTCTCGTAGCGCACCTTGTCGAAGATGAAGAACTCGGCTTCGGGAGCGAAGGAAGCGGTGTCGGCGATGCCGGTGGACTTCAGGTAGGCTTCGGCCTTGCCGGCGACCTGGCGCGGGTCGCGGGAGTACGGCTCGTCGGTCAGCGGGTCGACGATGGAAAAGGCCACGTCGAGGGTCTTGTGCTTGCGGAACGGGTCGACGAAGGCGGTCGTGACATCCGGGATCAGCTTCATGTCGGACTCGTTGATGGCCTGGAAACCCTGCACGGATGAACCATCGAACGGCATGCCGTCGGTGAAGGCGTTGTCAATGAATTCGCTGGCCGGGACGGTGAAGTGCTGCTGAACGCCGATCAGATCGGTGAAACGCACGGAGACGTACTCGATGCCTTCCTTGTTGATCAGTGCTTCGACCTCTTCAGGCGTGTGGGCGAAAATCTTATTCTCTGCCACAATCGCTCCTTTGTTCTTGAGAACTTGTTTGAGAACTTACAATCGACAAGTCTAGAAATGTGAGTTTCACGCGCTCGTCAATTGGGTTACGATTATGTTTCGAGATGGGCAACAGGCGGTGTAATCCGCGTTTTTCCAATGTTTTGGGATTTATGAAATTCGTCGCGTCTCAGTGTCGCGTTTCAAGTAGTGGACGGTCTGACGGTTGTCGGTCGGGACCCGGCCGGATATGGGAAAGCCCCCGCGGCGATGTCCCGCGGGGGCTTTCCCGATGTATGAATGATGCCGGTTCGGCGTGAGGTTGCCCGCCGAAGATCAGCGGCCTCGCATCGCGCGGCGGCTGACGTGCTGCATGCGCGTGGGATCGATGCCCTTGGGGATGCCCATGCCGTTCTTGGTCTGCAATGTGCGCAGACGGGCGTTCAGTTTCTCCAGCTCGGCCTTGGTGAGGATGAAACGCTCGCGCGGGTGGATCTTCGCCAGGAGAGCGTTCTTGTGGTGCGTCGGGCGGTACGCCTTGCGGCGGATGATGTTGCTACGCAGCTTCTTCAGCGGCACCTGACCCTGGCCGTTGCCGACCATCACACGGTACACGGGGATCTGCGAGCCGGCGGTGACGCTCTTGATGGACTGCTCCTGGCGGTCCATCGCGCGCTTGACGCGATCGTAATCGCCTTCACCGAGCAGGTAGATGCCGTTGTATCCGGTGCCGCGCCAAATGGCGTCCTTGGTGCGCGGATCCACCCACACCGGCTGCTCGGGGAAGTTGAAGCCGGCCTTGTTGATGTTGCGCAGCACGCTGATGGCCGCGCCGGTCTTGCCGTCGAGCTGCTTGTATCCGACCATGTCGGCGCGGCGGGTGAGCACGATGGTCGACAGCAGCATGCCGAGCATGATGGCGATGAGCATGAGGAACACCCACGTCAGCACCGTCCAACGGAATATGATGCCGAGGATGACGAACACGATCACGGGCACGAGGAACGCGCCGGCGATCAGCGCCGGAAGCATCTTGTCTTCCTTGTGCGTGTACTTGAAGATCGTTATGATCTGTTTGATCGTGCCCTGCTTCTTGGGCTTCGTCTGCTTGGTCTTCTCGTCCTTGCCTGCCATCAACTTCCTCGCTTGGTCTAGGGTGAACACACTGAGCGACAAGTTTACCAGCAGATGTGCCCTTCTGCCGACCATGAGCCGCCGCGTCGCTCGTTTCGTGGTGTCTTTATCGGGTGTGCAGCGGCCGGTCGTCGGCTTTGAGCAGCGTCTCGCCCAGCGTCTCGCTGAAGGTGGGATGGGGATGGATGAGACGCGCGGCGTCGGAAAGCGGGGTGTGGTTGCCGACGAGCTGTTCCGCTTCCGCGATGATGTCGGATGCGACGGGCGCGACCATGTGCACGCCGAGCACGACCCTGACGCCGGGCTGTTGCGCGCGGATGCCGCTGACGAGCGACAGAGATCCGCCGGAGTCGCTCATCATCATGCGGGCGTTGGACATCATCGGGTACACGGTCTCCTTGATATCGGAGAGGTCGTCGCGCTGTTTCGCGTCGGTCGCGGTCAGTCCGACGCTGGCGGCCTCGGGGTTCGAGAACACGATCTGCGGGATGGTGTCCTCATCGAGCGGCTTTGGATCGAGTCCGGCGATGGATTCCGCGGCGATGATGCCCTGCTCGAACGCGCGGTGAGCGAGCGCGTGCCCTTCGGTGATGTCGCCGACGGCCCATATGCCTGCGACCGGCGTGCGGCCGTATCCGTCGGTCGTGATGAATCCATGGTCGTCGACGGTCACGCCGGCGTCACGTATCCAACCGTCGGAGGTCAGCGGATCCCGCCCGATCGCGACGAGCACGAATTCGCCTTCGGCGATGTGCTCGGTGGAGCCGCCGTCCTTGGCGCTGGTGTAGTGCACGAGGGCTCCCATGTTGACGCCGGTGTCGATGTGGGTCACCGTCGAGCGGTCGATGACGTCGATGCCGTGTCGTTTGAGCTCACGCGTCAGGGTCACGCCGGCGCGGCGATCCCATCCAGAGAGCACACGGTCCTTGCGGATAAGCATCGTGACCTTGCATCCGGCGGCGTTCCACATGGAGGCGAATTCGGCGGCGATCGCGCCCGCGCCGATGATGACCGCGTTGTGCGGCATCGCCATCGACATCGCCCGCGTCGAATCGATGATCGCGCCACGGAACGGCTCGCCGGGCAGCTGCCGCGGGACGGATCCCATGGCGAGCACCACGTCTTGAGCGGTGATGTCGTAGGACGGGCCGATGTCTTCCGGCACGTCCGAGCGCACGGACCGTTGTACGTCCTGCCCGTCAGCAGGTGCGGCGATGTGCACGGTGATGGGACGTGCCGCGCCGGTGATCGAGGCGACGCCCCGGAACACGGTGATGCCCCGATGGGCGAGCAGACCTGCCAGCCCTTGCGTCATCGTGTCGACGATGCGCTTCTTGTAATCGTGCAGCGTCCCGTAGTCGATGCCGTTGATGGTGGCGGAGATGCCCAGTTCGCCGGCGTGCCGGATGGAGTCGATTGCGTGGGTGGCGCTGATCAGCGCCTTCGACGGGATGCACCCGCGGTTGAGGCAGGTTCCGCCGAGCGTTGCGTCGCGTTCGATCATGGCCACGCGTTTGCCGAGCTCGGCCGCCCGCAATGCTGTGGAATATCCGCCGGGTCCACCGCCGATTATCGCGATGTCAAAAGCTTCACTCATGTCCGACTCCTTTGTGCTCGTACCAAGACCATCCCCATCGTAATACCTTACGCCCGCCGGCGGGCTGGGCTGTGGAGCAAATAGCAGGGCTGTTCGTAGGCCAAGAGCGAGCAAGGTGGGTGCTACTTGCCCTCGCTGGCGGCGGGGCTGTCGGGCGCAGCGAGACTGGGGTGGTTTCACGCAGCCTTGGGCATACAAAAAACGGCGCTCCCACTATCGGGAGCGCCGTCAGGAAAGCAGCAGGGCGGCTGTCACTTCGGCCAGTTGCCGCGCTTGGGGCTGCGCGGTTTGGGCAGACGCCAGCGGCGCACCTGAATCGCGCGGCTCCAGGCATACGATGCGGAGCGCGAGCCTTTGGCAACGGATGCCTCGCCATACTTCTCGATGAGCTTCTTCTTCAGCTTGCGCCACATGACAGCCACGTCGATGATCACGGCAATCAGGTACACGTACAGCAGAATCATCATCGGGACCGACAGCTGCGGCGCGATGGTGGTGACGAGAATCGAGCCGAGCAGCATGACGAACGCAACCGGGATGAAGAACTCGCCGAGGTTGCGGCGCGCGTCGACGTAGTCGCGGATGTACACGCGCCACGGCAACCGTTCGGCCTTCGGCATGCGGTTGATGTCGCCGGTGCGCATCGCCTCGTACTCTTCGTCCTCGCGCTTGCGGATCCGCTCCTTCGCGGCCTTGGCGCTGGCCTTGCGGTCCGGCGGCACCAGAGGACGCAGGTTACGCGCCTGCGCCTGCTTCATCTTGGGGGTCGGACGGCCTTTCCCGACGGTCTTGGCGGGCGATTCCTCTTCGATTGGCTCCTGGGCCTTGTCCTTCTTGAAAGGGTTCCATGTCATAATCCGTCAGAATACGGCCACGCCTCGACGCTGGAAAGCTGGACGAACCGGTTACAATGGCAGCTGATATGACCATCTGTTCCAGGCCGGCCGGTTCGTGCCGGCGGGATGGATGATGACGAACGCAACAGTAAGGAGCATCATGACCGCAGTGTTTTCCGACGAGCTGCGCGCGCGGGTCGAAGCCGATTTCGGCCGCGTCGTCGATCTGCTGGGCCGTAAGGTCGCGCTGAAGTCGATTTCCGCCGAGGGCATCACCGCCGAGCATATGAAGCGGTCCGCCGAATTCGTAGCGGACGAGCTGCGCCAGGTCGGCATCGACGCGAAGGTCGTCCAATCGCGCAACCCGGATGGCACGCCCGGTGCATGGGAGGTCATCGGCTCGAAGATCGTCGACCCGCAGGCCCCCACCGTGCTGCTGTACGCGCACCACGACGTGCAGCCTGTGCCGGATCCGTCCGCATGGGACACTGACCCGTTCGTCGCCACCGAGGTCGGCACGCGCCTGTACGGCCGCGGCTCGGCGGATGACGGCGGCGGCATAGCGATTCACTCGGGCGCGATGAAGGCGCTCGGCGACGATCTCAAGGTCAACATCAAGGTGTTCGTCGAGGGCGAGGAGGAGATGGGCTCGCCGAGCTTCATCCCGTTCATCGAGGATCATCGCGACGAGTTCGCGTCCGACGTGATCGTTGTGGCCGACTCGGGCAACTGGTCCGCCGATATTCCGTCGCTGACCACGTCGCTGCGCGGCAACACCTGTGTGGACGTGAACGTCAAGGTGCTGCACCATCCGG
>OAUP01000527.1_pt1 | contig 8918 bp, 5 predicted proteins | sample 1476301 | NCBI WGS metagenome assembly OAUP01 (sample SAMEA2580055, study PRJEB22360) | human gut metagenome | biome: human gut; feature: human-associated habitat; material: faeces | place: Denmark | collected 2008/2010 | reverse complement strand
GTGGTGTGCGCGGCGGCGGCCTTGGCGACCGCAACGGCAGCATCTACGGCCGCGTGAGCGGTCGCCGCGGGATCGTTCGTGACGATGGTTACGGACGTTTGTGCCGTGGCGATAATCGGCTCGACCTCGGCAATCGTCTCGGCACCGGCCTCGCCGGCGATACCATCAGCCTGCCCCTCGATAGTGCCGCTGGTAGTGGCGATGGTGACGGTGGCATGCATGCCGAAGACGGTGGCCGGTGTGGGCATCATCGGCTTCGGTGCGGGCATGTCGCTGGCGGCGTCCGATATTTCGGATTCGGATGGTTCGGGTGTGGCGGGCGTTGCGGGTGTGCCAGGCACACCGGAATGTTGCGCAGTCGGTACTGCGTCTACTTCGTCTTGATGAACGGCCTGATTGGTGGAGTGGCTCGCGGTGCCGCCGACATCGGAAGAATCGCCCGAATCGGCGGAATGATGCGGAGTTTCGGACGTATACAGCAGGTGGTCTTGGGTATGGCTATCCGCCGAATCTGGTGTTTGCCCCAGCATGCGGGCAAGGTCGGCGGGCGTAATCATATTCTCCACCTTACTCAACCCCGTGTGCAGGTGGGGTAACGGTATGCTGGTAGGGCAGAAAAACGTCGCACGCGGGAAGGTGCCCATTGGATTTCGAAGTATGGCCTGAAGCCATCGAACTTGGTCGACTGTTCGCCGAACAGGGTTACGAGCTGGCATTGGTCGGCGGCCCGGTCAGGGATTTGCTGCTCCATAGAAAGAGCCACGATTTGGACTTCTGCTCATCCGCACGGCCTGAGCAGTTCGAGCCGATACTGCGCCGGTGGGGGCATGACGGCTTCTGGGACATGGGGCGCAAGTTCGGCACGCTGGGTGCCATGCGCCGCCGCCCGGACGGCACCGAGGTCAAGGTGGAGGTCACCACCTATCGCTCTGACACGTACGATCCGGACTCGCGTAAGCCCGAGGTCAATTATGGCGACACGCTTGAGGGCGACCTGTCCCGCCGCGACTTCACCGTCAACGCGATGGCTCTGCGCGTGCCCGACCTGCAATTCGTGGACCCGTTCGGTGGTGCCAGTGATCTGTCCAAGGGCGTGTTGCGCACGCCGGTGGATCCGCGACAGTCCTTTGACGACGATCCGTTGCGTATGATGCGCGCCGTGCGATTCGTGGCCCAGCTGGGCTTCCGTATCGCGCCGGACGCGGCCGAGGCGATTACCTCGATGCGCGACCGCATCGACATCGTATCCGCCGAGCGTGTGCGCGACGAACTGACCAAACTGCTGCTCTCCGACCGTCCGCGCGCCGGCCTTGAGGCGTTGGTCGAATCCGGTCTTGCGGACATCGTCTTCCCGGAAATTCCGGCCCTGCAATTGCAGATCGACGAACACCACCGCCACAAGGACGTCTTCGAGCACACGATGATTGTGCTCGAACGTGCTATCGCCCTGGAAACCGGCCCGGACGGCCCGGTGCCCGCCCCCGACCTGACGCTGCGCTTGGCCGCCGTGATGCACGATATCGGCAAGCCGAAGACCCGCCGGTTCGAGTCGGGCGGCAAGGTGAGCTTCCACCACCATGACGCGGTGGGTGCCAAAATGACCCGCAAGCGTTTGAAGGCGCTGCGTTTTGACCACCATCTGGTCGAGGACGTCTCGGAACTGGTGAATATGCACCTGCGCTTCCACGGCTATGTGGACGAGCCGTGGACCGATTCGGCCGTACGCCGGTATGTCAAGGATGCCGGGCACCTCTATGAGCGGCTGAACAGGCTCACGCGTGCGGATGCCACCACACAAAACAAACGCAAGGCGATGATCTTCTCCCAGGCCATGGATGAGATGGAGGAGCGCGTCCGCGAACTCAAGAAGAAAGAGGACTTCGACGCGATCCGCCCGGATCTGGACGGCAACGAAATTATGGAGTTGCTGGGCCTGGAGCCCGGCCCGATGATCGGCCGCGCCTACAAGCACATGCTGGAATACCGCTTGGATAACGGTCCGGTGGACCACGATGTGGCCGTCGAAGAACTCAAGCGCTGGTACGCCGAGATTCAGTAGTCCGATACTAGTCCGATACCAAAAAACCGTACGCTGAATACGTGTCAGCGTACGGTTTTTCGCGAAGATGAAGCTGTATGCGCCTTACTGCGCCGTGTATGCGTCGTGTTTGGTGTCGGCGGGCAGCTTGGTCATGCTATCGGCGGCCTTGCAACCCTCGATATTGGTGATGGTCTTACCGGATTGCGGGGAGGAGTTGGTGTCCTGCAGATCGTTGAACGTGGCGCCGATGACCACATCGATGAGCTGATCCTCGCGAGCCGTCATGATCATGGTGGCGTCGGTGAAATTGCCGATCAGCGTATACGCCTGATTAATGGCGTTCTTGCCGAAGTAGATGGTGGTGCGTTCAACGTCGGTGCTGGAATAGTTATCGATTTTCTGCACGCTGAATCCACGATTGGCCAAAGCTTCACCCACGGCCTTGGCGAATTGGCCGTGAGAGGTGCCGTTCATCACGCGAATGCCGACCGAAGCGTTGGACACGTATTGCGCTTTGCCGCTGCTGTCCTTGACCGCGCACGGCGCCGCGTTGCCGTAATTCGGCTGGCTGGCCGGAGTCTCCACTTCGCCGAGGCCGAAAACGTGGAAATTGAACAGTAGGGCTATGACCAGCACTACTGCCAATACCGCGCCGCTGATGGAAAAGACGATGGTCTGGCGGCGGCGCACGTACGCCTTGCGGGCTTCACGTTCATCAACCTGATACGTCATCGGTGGACTTCTTTCATGGGTCGGGTGGCTGGTTGCTACCTTAGCGTCACTGTCTGACGCTGATATTGGGGTGTTCGGGAGATTTGGCTCGAATAATACGATCGACCACAGCTGTATCGCGCCACACCTCGATAATGCGTTGTGCCGCTGCCTCGTCGGCGGCGAAAGCGACCACTGAGGGGCCGGATCCGGAGACGAATGCATGGCTGGCACCCGCCTGCGTGGCGGCGTCGATGGCCTGCCCGCTGCGGGGATGCAGGCTGATTGCCGCAGCCTGCAGATGATTGCGGTCGCCTTCTGCGGCTCCCACGATGTCAAAGGTGTGGTAGACCTCAGGAGTGCTGAGTTGCGACTGGTATGCGCCGACCAATACTTCGCCGCTGAATCCCTGTTCTATCAGCGCCAGCTCATCGCGGCTGCCGGGGGCGATATCCGTGATGCGTTCGCCGAAACCGGTGCCGTATGCAAGGCCACCGGTCAGGCAGAACGGCATGTCCGCGCCCAACGTGGCAGCAATGGTGCGCAGGCGCTCTATGGGCCAGTTCAGCTCCCAGAGACGATTGACCGCCAGCATGGTCGCCGCGGCGTCGGCTGAACCGCCGCCTAGTCCGGCACCCACGGGAATGCGCTTGGTGATGGTCAACGCCACATCCGGCTCGCGCTCGGCCGCCTGGGCCATGGCGAAGAGGGCCAGTACCGCATGGTTGCGGCGCATGTCGCTGCGTGAGGAGGCCAAGTCGCCCAAATAAGCGCCTTCGAGCTCCAGAGAGAATCCTGCTCCGGGTTGCTTGGCGGTTGCGGTGACGGTGTCGTATACGCCGATTGCGCAGTAGATGGTGTCCAGTTCGTGGCGTCCGCCCCATTCGTCGTGAGCAGGTCCCACTTCCAAGGTGAGATTGGTTTTCGCCGGGCAATCCACCGTAATGGTGATGGGGGAGAGCTCATCGGACTGATGTCGGGCAGCGGCTGAGCGTGGATGTGAGATTACCGGACTCATTGTGCCTCATCTCCATCTCCACACGATTCGATGGCCTTGGCCAGAGCGGTGAATTCGGCGATGGTGAGCGTCTCTCCTCGACGGGTCGGATCGATGCCGGCGATGGAGAATGCCTCGGAGGGCGCAATGGTCTTCAATGCCGCGTGCAGGGTCTTGCGACGCTGACCGAATGCCGCATCGATCAGACGAAATACGAGTTCCCGTTGTGTGCCGTCGTCTGTGCTGTTCGCAGTTCCCGGGGCAGCCGGGTCATCGGCCTGATACCGGGTGAATTTGACGAGCGCGGAATCCACATTGGGAGCCGGCCAGAACACATTGCGGCCGATGGTGCCCACCCGTTCGGCGGTGCCATACCAGGCGAGCTTCACGCTCGGCGTGCCGTAGATCTTGGAACCGGGCTTGGCGGCGAGTCTGTCGGCCACCTCTTTTTGCACCATCACCAAGAACGAGCCGAGGTTGTCGAAACGCTCCAACAGCGTGAGCAGAATCGGCGTGGCCACGTTGTACGGCAGATTGGCGACCAGCGTAAACGATGCGTCATCGCTGAAATCAGGCACGTTCTCCGGGGTGACGGTTAAGGCATCCCGATTGACGACGGTGAGTCGTGACGTGGCTTCGGGCATGAATTCGGCGACTGTGCCCGGCAGTCGTTCGGCCAGCGGCGGATCGATTTCGACTGCGGTCATGGTGGCGCCGGTTTCCAAAATCGCCAGCGTCAACGATCCCAGGCCGGGGCCGACTTCCATGACATGATCGGCAGCGGTCACTCCCGCCTCGCGTACGATACGACGGACCGTGCCGGGGTCGATGACGAAGTTCTGCCCGAATTTCTTGGTGGGGCTGATGCCGGCATCGGCCGCGATACGACGGATATCGGCGGCACCTAACAGGTGACCAGTGGCGGGAATGGTGTCGTTCATAAGCGTGTGTTCCTTGTGGGCTTCGTAACCGATCAGTACCAACCGACTTGTTCGGAATGTTGCCATGCCTTGGACGGGCTGCCGTAGGCTTGTGCGATGTACCACAGACCCCAATCGATCTGTACGGCGGCATCGTCACGGTAATTGGCACCGAACGCAGCCATTTTGTCTGCTGGTAGCGACTGAGGAATGCCGTAGGCACCGGAGCTCGCGTTTTCGGCATACCACAGCCAACTGGACTCGCGGTTCCATAGTTTGACCAGACAATCCCAGTCGTTGCCTGTCCACCCGCGCTGCGCGGCGGCACCGGCGGCATAGGCCTGAGCCTGGGCTACGGTGGCGTGCCACAGGCGGCCGGAGGGCGTGGTGGTTGTTCCTGAATCGGAGCCAGAAGAGCCGGAATTGTTGTTCGTACCGCCGCCGGTGTTACCAGTGTTGCCGGAGTTGCCGGTGTTACCGGTGTTGCCGGTGTTGCCGGCATTGCCGGTGTTGCCGGAGTTGTTGCCGCCGGTGTTGCCGGCATTGCCGGTGTTGCCGGAGTTGTTGCCGCCGGTGTTGCCGGCATTGTTGTTGGACGACTCGTGCTGATTGTTGGAACCGGAATCGGCCTTGCCGTTATCGGCGGAGTCGGATTTCTTATCGGAACCTTTATCGGTATCAGACTTGGCGGCGCCTACGGCGATGATCTGGTCGATGGCCATCGAGGTGACGGTCTCCGATTTCAGCGTCTCCGATTCGGCCACGCCATCCACATAGGTGACGTCGTACACCTGCGTCTTCTCGCCGTTGACGCCCTGCTGGCGCACATCGGCCTGCCCTTCAGCCAGATTCGGGTCGATGATGGTCTGGGTGGAGAACGGAATCACGGACGTGCGCGTCTCCTCGCCGTGGGTCACGCGGCGTACGCGCAGAATGGTCTCGTCGCTGTCTTTCTCAGCGCTGACGCGATCCTCCTTGTTGAGCACGATGCCCTTGGAATCGAGGATGGAGGCGGCCGGCAGCTTGCCATTGGGGGCCACCGAGCTTTTGCCGTCGGCGATGACGGTGACCGGCCCGGACTGGTTGATCACCAGGCCGCCGGTGAGCTGGTTGTACACGTTCTTGATGTCGACGGTGATCTTCGCGGCGTTGTTCTGGTTTTCCTCGAAAAATCCCAGTAGCTGGTCGGCGCTGGTGGCCACGGTCCAGAACGGCACGGCGGTGCCGTCGATGTTGATGGTGGTCTGGTAGGCGGACTGTACGGTGACCACGGCATGATTGGCGAGCTGGTCGCCGGACGAGGTGGTCACGATATCGTGGGTCTTGATATCCACCCCTTGTTCCTCCAGAAGACGGGTGGCCGTCATCGCATATGTGGTGACTTGGGTGGTTTGCCCGTTGATGTTCAGGGCCACGGATTTACGCGCGGTGAACGCGAATGATCCAGCCAGCGCGATACTGGTCGCCGCGATACAGGCGATTACGCGGATGCGACGCAGTGTAACAAACCGCTGCGGGGTCCAACGCCGTGCCATTGCCATACTCTTCCTGCTGGGTGAACGATTACGCCACCCATCGTAACGGTTGTTCCGGCCCGTACTGCGGTTTCACCGGCCACCGTCACCATTCCTGCTCGTCAGATTGTTCTGAGCTCAAAAAAAGAAAAGAAAAGGGGGGCGGGAGAGAAGGGGATGTTCCCGCCCCCTTGAAGGCGCGGAGCTGGTTGGGGGACGCTCCGCCCTCATTCCAGGAAGCCCATAATTGGGGGAAGGCTCCTGGAGTACTTACCCAAGGTAAGAATTATATGCGTAGAAAAGTCTACGTATCACATAATACGCCATTTTTTTCTGCGCGACGAGCCTCTTGTCGGGATCGAACCGACGACCTGCCGCTTACAAGGCGGCCGCTCTGGCCATCTGAGCTAAAGAGGCGATTGTTCTTAACGCGTAAATCGTTGCGAACAAATGACTAGTATACCGGTACTTCCCGAGTGGTCAATTTAAGCCGAGCCGCAGGCGGTATTGCATATGTCGCGGCGTCAACTTATTCGGCCACGCAGCATCAGGAGGCGACCGAAATCGGCTTTCCGCTGGCACCGATGGATGGCATTTTGCCTTCCACGCCTACCTGGTCAGCATCCAGCCCAATGGACTTGAGGAAGCCGTCCACCATATTCGTGTCCGCCAGCGTGAGCTGCTTCAGATCCCAGTATTCGCCGTTGATGGTGAGTGTGGGGGAGGAGAAGGCGCCGGAGCTGTTGAACAGTTCGGGGCGCAGGATCGTGTAGTTGTTGGAGGCGGTGAGCCAGTCGAGGTATTCGTTCTTGCCGCTGAACGCCGCGGCGGCCACATCCTCGCTCACGCCGGCCTTGACGGCCTGCTTCTCCAGCTTGGCGTTGTTTACCGGCTCGTAATTGGACAATTCGCCCGGCTGGAAATCCTCAGCGTAGATGTTGGAGAGGTAGCTCATGAGGTGGTCGGGATCGTCATCATGCTCGGCAATGTAGATGGCACCGTTGAACACGCGGTTGGAGTAGTTGTCGGAGCTCTTGTTGTTCTGGAAATTGAGGAAGTGCAAATCGATGTTGAGCTGGCCTGCGTTCATCAGCTTGACGAGCGTCGGGTCGAGTTGGCGGTTCACCGAGGCGCAGCCGGGGCACAGCGGTTCCATGTAGATGGATACGGTGGGAGCCCCCTCGGCTTTCTGGCCATACCCTTTGTTGGAGATTACGAAGCCGGCCTTGTCGTCGGCGTTAGCCGGCTGGGTACTGACTTTCTTGAGCTTGCTATAGGCCTCGTCCACGGTCATGTTGCTTTGCTGGCTACTGCTGCTGGTGTTGGACGGCCGCATAGCCTTGTATACGGCGAATCCAGCGATGGCCACCAGCACCACAATAATGGCCACCACAATGCAGCCGATGATGGTCTGCTGCTTACGCTCCTTGGCTGCCTGCTCGGCCCGTGCCTGTTGTGCGGCCTCCTCGGCCGCTCGGCGCTCAGCGCGTGTGGCACGCTTGGCCTGACGCTTCGGATCTGACATAGCTATCCCCTTGCAATCGCTTCAATGTTTGGGCCCCATCATAATGACCGGGCCTGAGGAGGACTGCGCCCAGAGCTGATCTGAGGTGAATTCCCTGTAAAAGTGTGACGGAACGAACGTATCGGATACACAACGGCCATGTGTGCGGATGGCTGATGTGTGAGATTCCGCCCCGCTCTAGGCGAACGGCATCCAGTTGATCGGCATGCCCAGAATCGGCATCGCGCACAAGGCCACGGTGATGATGGCCCATATGGTGAACAGCACGGTGCCGCGCCCGCCGCCCTTGGGCGCCGGCGCCACTGGAGCAGGTGGAGCCCCACCCACTTCGGTGGATGGCGCGCCCGCCGGGCGACTGTGTTTGAGCCCGCGCAGTACGCCGCCCCCCAGCCGAATCATCATCGACTGTGGGGCGAACACAGTGACCAGCCAGCCGATGGCCATGAAACCGCCCAGCGCCAGCCCGGAAGCGGAGAACGGCACATCATTGAGCAACGGCACCGGAATACCCCAATCCGCGGTGAAATACCAGGAGATGGTGTGAACGGGCAGTGCCAGAGCCGCGGTGGCCACGGCGGTTCCCGCCATATAGATGATGACTAGCAGCAGTATGCGGGGAATGGCCAGCAGCAGGGCTTTGACCAGATGCCAGGGAAAAGTCGCCACGCGAATCCACGAATCGGAGTTTTTGCGCTCGCCGCCGCGTTTGCCCTCGCGCTCAAGCTGGGGTTCGGTGTTATAGGCCAGGGTGAGCAGTAGCCACAACAACGCAGTGGCCGCGATGATGGCCACGAGCGGAGCATTTGCCGCCAGTGCCGCCAGCGGCGCCGCCAGCAGGATCAATGGCAGGGTGCCGCGCTGCAGATATTCCCCTCGCTTCACGTCCACCGGATTGGGCATGGGAGGATTTTGGACCATGGTTTCGGTGGGGGCCGCTTGGGCGGTTTGGTCGATGATGCGCTGCAATGCCGGGCGAATGGCGGGGTCCACCGCTGTGGGCTGGTTGCTTGCGGGATCCCAGCTGCTCTGGGCGGTGCCGGACGGGGGGAATGATGACGGCTGCGGCGTGGGGAGTACGGTGGTGCGCTCGGCCAGCGGCGTGGTTTGGTCCGGCATCGGTGTGGTCGCGCCGGTGAGTACCTGTGTGCCGGCGTCGTCGGTGAAATCGGCAGCAGCGTCGGGCAACAGTTGCGTGGCCTGCTCCGCACCG
>OAUP01000523.1_pt1 | contig 9036 bp, 5 predicted proteins | sample 1476301 | NCBI WGS metagenome assembly OAUP01 (sample SAMEA2580055, study PRJEB22360) | human gut metagenome | biome: human gut; feature: human-associated habitat; material: faeces | place: Denmark | collected 2008/2010 | reverse complement strand
TCTGTGCAAACACGTTCGATACAAACATACAGGCGGCTACTGCGGCCATAACAATTGTCTTTCTCATTACTCTGTTTTGAATTAAATTTCTGTATGCAAAGTAAATACAGGAGTGTTGCAAGCGTGTGAAACAGATGTTACGTTTGTATTAAAACTTATATTGCAGACGCAAGGTGAATACGTCGTCTTCCCTGTCCTTTTCATATCCCTTTACGAAATCGCTCTTTTCATTGAAGTTGAACTCGTAATAGGCTTGCACGCGGATATGCTTGTTGAAACGGTACAAAGCGCCGATGCCGAGTGTGCTCTGGGCGAGGTCGGTCTTGGAGGTCAAGCTGTTTTCAACGCCGATCTCATTCCCTTTCAACTTGGTGTTGGGATCATAAACGTCGTATTTCAAGACGGCAGAGAAAGGAGTGGTTCCGATGTCGTGCACCAAATAGAAAAAGTAGCCGATGAAAGGACGCTTGAACAGGGAGTTCTCCGGTTCATTGGCCGGGCGTGTCCCTGTGTTGGGGCTTTTGCTGCTGCCGGCGATACCCGGTTGTGTACCTAACAGTCCTTCACCGCGCAAGCTTGTCGTTCCCCAACTGTTTTTGAATGAGAACTGAGCGTCCAAGCCGATGTACTCACGTTTCATGTATGTACCGGTTTCTCCTTTGTCGACTGCGATGAATTTTTTATCCTGGAGTTCGTAGGCGGTTGTCGTCGGGTTGTAAACTCCGCCGTTGTAGTAGGAGGCGCCTAATCCCCATTTTCCCCAGTTGCCGATTTTCTTTTCGGCTCCCAAGCGGCCGATGAAGTCTTTGCGGCTGTCTGTTTCCCGATTGATGCTGTTACCGGCGAACAGTCCGGCATCGAGACGGAGAAAACCGATCGGGCTTGTTTCTTTAGCCCGGAGTGTCAGCATGGCGCCTAAATCGCGTTCGTCGGGGAAGAAGTATTGGATGATGGTGGCACGTTCGGGAGATTCTAATCCGCTAGTCGAATAGCCGATTTCGTGACCGAAAGGGCGATTGAAAACACCCGCCATCAGTTGGCAGCGTTTTGTCCAGGGATCTTTTATACCGATGTAAAGGTCACGGAAACTGACACCCTTGTCGTTGGCTTCGATCTGTACAGCACCGGTTCCGATACCGTCATTATATTCGAATTTCAACCGTCCGCGGCGGATGCCGAAACGGTTGAAACCTTTGTCTTCATGTTCGTTCTTGTCACCGACTTTCAGGGTGGCATCTTCCTGACCATATTGGAATTGTCCTTGGATATAAGCGGATACTTTGAATTTGCTGAGTTTACGGACGATTTTATCCAGGGTTGTCGTCTCCTGCGAAAGTGAATCGATACGAGCATTCAGCTTTTCTATTCCTGAGCTTCCTGTGCCTTCATCGCAATTGGAAGCAGCGCCAACAGGCCAAGCGCAATAATCTTTCCTGATTTCATTCCTAACTTTTTGGACTCTATGATTTTATTTACAAAGGAACGAGAAAACTGTTTCGCATTTACGACATATATGTTACATTTATGTTACAAGTTGCCGACGACATGGCGAGTGTTATCCGCCCGCTTTTCAAGTTCTTTGATTGTCAATGTTATAACTTTGCCAATCGGCTTGTTGTCCCGATAAGTGACAATACGTAACCAAGTCGCATTCTTGGGTATTCGGAGCGGAGCTTCATATTTCGGAGTGAAGTTGTCGGGGTCCGTATTGTCGAATGTATAGTAGATGTCAAGATTGCCCGGTTCGCTATCCAGTTTGATTTCCAAAACACCATCTTCAGTATAGTAAGGAGTGACGATGGCATTGTACATGCTGCGTGCATAGTTGATCTGTGCCTGGTCTGCACGAACGAAATGTCGTTCGACACGTGGCCAGAACCGGTCCCAATCCGTCTTGGAAGGTCCAGTCCAAAGGACTTCGGCAAGTGCCCATCCACGTGGCCAGGTCATATATTCGGCATGCCGGAAAGTGGGGACGGATTCAGCCCAGAGATTGCCTTGTCCTCCTAGTATCATTTCGGCCGGCACGCTGTCGGGAACTGGGTTGAAACTGTAGGAATCTTTCAGGCGGCACATGGAGTAGGTGTCCGGTTCGACAGATGGTTCTCCTTGCCAGAGGTCGATGTAGCAATGTTCGGTCGGTGTCATGATCACATGATGACCGGCTTTTGCTGATTTGATTCCGCCCTCCATACCGCGCCAGCTCATAACGGTAGCATCGGGAGCCAGCCCGCCGTCGATAATCTCGTCCCAGCCGATCAGTTTTTTCCCTTTTTCTTTCAAGATGCTTTCCATACGGTGGATAAAGTAACTCTGTAGTTCGTTTTCGTTCTTCAGGTTTTCCGCTTTCATGCGAGCTTGGCAACGCGGACATTTGTGCCAAAAACCTTTGAAACATTCGTCTCCTCCGATATGGATGTATTCATCCGGAAACAAGGCGGCAACTTCTGTCAAGACCTTGTCCATAAACTCGAAAGTGGCATCTTTGCCGACACAAAGTGTGTTTTCGTCTTCGCCGTAAAACTTGTTGCCGACCCCGACAGCCGATGGTGCTTTCATACACGCCAGATCAGGATAGGCGACGAGTGCTGCCAGGCTATGTCCCGGCACGTCTATTTCAGGAATGACGCGTACGTAGCGTTCTGCAGCGTATGCCAATACTTCCTTCACATCTTCCTGTGTGTAGAAGCCTCCGTAGGTCGTTTCTTCTCCAGGTTGCTGTGGTGCGCGTTGCCACCATTGCCCGACACGCGGAGCGCGCCAGGCGCCAACCTCTGTCAGGCGTGGCAGGGATTTTATTTCCAGACGCCATCCTTGATCGTCGGTCAAATGCCAGTGGAATACATTCATTTTGTATTCTGCCAGTTCGTCGATGTATTTCTTTACTTCCTCTTTAGTGAACCAGTGGCGGCTGACGTCAAGCATAAGTCCGCGCCAGGCAAACTGGGGTTTGTCGGTGATGTCGGTACAGGGAACCGTCCAGTTGATGCCTTTTTGTTTCTGGCTGTTTTTTATTTCGGGGGGAAGCATCTGCAATAAAGTCTGTATCCCGTAGAAGATCCCGGCCGGTTGATGGGCGGTGATGATGATATCGCCATGTTTTACCTGCAAGCGATATCCTTCTGCACCGAAAGCGGTATTGTCGGTCAGCTTAAATTCAATGTTGCCGTGCTTTTCAACCGGAATTTCAAAACCTGTTGCGGGGGCAACTTTATTGTTGAAGTACCGAGCTATCCCTATTAACTGAGGATTGGATGTGTCGAGTGTGATAGCTGCCCGGCGAGTCAGTTTGAAATGATCCGTCCCGACTTTCATTTCTTGGGGCTGTGGGATCAATGCAAGTGCATTATCTGGAGTGTCTTTGTGGGAACAAGAGCTAAATCCCTGTATAAGACCTGCTGTAAAGAAGATAAATAGCAACTTTTTCATGAATCAGTGTACTTGTTTATTGTTTAGGTCGCGAAGATAGGGATTAATACGGAAGACGCAATAATAAGAATCCGTGATTTATAATGTCGGGCAGCATAAAAAAACGGATAAGCATTCGAATGTTCTTCGAAGCCTATCCGTTTCAAAATGGATGCCTGTCGGATTTTATACCGGCAAGCGGATATTTCAGAATCTCCAACCGAGGTTGATCTGCAGGACGCCATTACGGGATTTCTCCCCATCCCAATTCATGGAGTTGCCATTTAATGTGATGTCGCCATCGGATAAGGTATTGGTGAATCCTATATTATAGTTCATTGAAACCAGCAAGCCTAAATCGAATTGATAGCCGACGCCGATTCCTAGTGCGAAATCAAATGTTTTGAATGCATCTTTCGAATTGACCGAAATGTCAGTGCCGTTATAAGAGGCGCTTGCTTTAGAACGGGCTAAGAAACCGAATTGTGGTCCCGCAAATGCATAAAAGCCATTGTATAGATAGGCTTTTGCATAGATAGGAATGTTTATGTAATCGTTTTTGATTTTGCCGGAGATTCCGCCTTCTGATTCTTTCACTCCTTGCATGGAATAATAGATTCCCGGCTCGATGGAAAATTGCGGATTGATAGGAAACTCGGCGGCAACCCCGACGTTCAACCCAGGCTTCATACTTCCGTCACTATTTGTCATATTGGCAAGGTTCAATCCGATCTTCGGTAAGAAATGGAAATCCTGTGCACTGACCTGAAACGCCACGAACATCAACAATAATAAAGCAATCTTTTTCATAATGGATAATATTTAAATGAGTAATAGATAAACCTTTCATAAATAAAAAAAGTTGCGCTATATTATTATAACGCAACTTCCTATCCAAATATTATTTCTTATGCTCTTCTATCCACTTCCGTGCGTTCACGAAACCTTCGATCCACGGAGTGACTTCGTCACTGTTTCGTCGGTCTTCAGGATAGTAACCGCATTGCCATGGGAACATCGCACGTTCCAAGTGAGGCATCATTGCCAGATGGCGTCCGTCGTGAGAGCAGACACCGGCAACCGACCAAGGCGAACCGTTCGGATTGGCAGGATAGCCTTCGTAGTTGTATTTAAGTGCAATATGGTATTCTTTTTCTTCATACGGGAAAGAGAACTTGCCTTCGCCGTGAGCCACCCAGATTCCTAATTTGGAACCGCTTAAAGAACCGAACATGACAGAATGGTTTTTTGGGATCTCGACCGAGATGAAGTTCGATTCGAACTTGTGCGAATCATTGTGCAACATCTTGTGTTTCTTCTCATGTTCCGGATAAACAACCCCTAACTCGGCCATCAGCTGGCAACCGTTGCAGATACCCAGACTCAAGGTGTCGGGACGTGCATAGAAGTTATCCAGCGCCTTCTTGGCTTTCTCGTTGAATAAGAAACCTCCGGCCCATCCTTTGGCAGAGCCTAAAACGTCGGAGTTGGAGAAACCGCCGCAGAATACAATCATGTTTACGTCTTCCAATGTTTCGCGTCCGGAAGCCAAATCGGTCATGTGAACATCTTTCACATCGAAACCTGCCAGATACAGTGCATAAGATGTTTCACGTTCACACTGGCAACCCTTTTCACGGATTACGGCGGCACGGATTCCGCTCTTTCCTTTGCGATCGGCAGTCAGGCCGTAAGAAGACAGCTTGCCGGTAAAGCTCTTCGGGTACTTGAATTCCAGTGGCTGCATCTTGTAGTTCTCGAAACGATTGCCTGCACATACGCTACCACTCTGCTTGATATCCAGTTTATAAGATGATTCGTACCATACGTCGCGCATGTAGTCGATGCCGAAATGGTATTGGACGCCTTCTTTGGAAACCAGAATGTGGCGTTCGGAAGTCGGCTTGGCGATAATGGCAAAACCTACTCCTGCCTCTTCCATCAACTTCTCGAAAGCTTTCTTGTCTTTCACCTGGACCAGGATACCCGGGTTTTCGGCAAACAGAATCTTGACAATGTCCTGTTCCGACAATTTGTCGAGGTTCACTTCCAGACCGCCTTCTACGTTAGCAAAACACATTTCGAGCAATGCCGTGATCATACCACCGGCAGAAATGTCGTGTCCGGCGAGAACCAACCCTTTTTGGATGGCATCTTGTACGGCGTTGAATGCGTCGGCAAAATATTCGCTGTCTTTTATCGTCGGGACTTCGTTGCCCAATTTGTTCAGAACTTGTGCAAGAGCGGAACCGCCCAACTTCATCGTGTCGAACGAGAAGTCAATATAATATATGTAAGAATTCTTTTCGTGGGCCAATACCGGAGATACGATCTTGCGAATGTCGCTGACTTCTGCACCGGCAGAAATAATCACCGTACCCGGAGCAATCACTTTGTCGTCGCCATATTTCTGTGTCATGGACAGAGAGTCTTTACCGGTCGGGATATTGATGCCCAGTGCACAAGCGAAGTCCGAAGCAGCCTGGACCGCTTTGTACAGGCGGGCATCCTCGCCTTCGTTACGGCATGGCCACATCCAGTTGGCACTCAAAGATACACCTGATAGCTTGTCGGACAGTGGAGCGAAAACGATATTTGTCAATGATTCGGCAATCGCCATGACAGAACCGGCAGCCGGGTCGATCATCGCTACCTGCGGAGCATGCCCGATAGATGTGGCGATACCCGCTTTTCCACGGTAATCCAGTGCTACAGCACCCAAGTCGCTCAGCGGCAACTGCAATTCGCCTTGGCACTGCTGGCGTGCGACCTTACCTGTCACCGAACGGTCCACCTTGTTGGTCAGCCAGTCTTTACATGCAACAGCTTCCAACTGAAGTACATTTTCCAGATAGTGATGCAGTTCGGATTCTTTATAAACGACTGGAGCGTATGTTTCTTCGACCGTATGATCCTTCATGATCGTTCTTGGCGGTTTACCGAACATATATTCCAGTTTGATGTCGATTGGTTTCACGCCGTCGGCCTGTTCGAAGACGAACTTCATGTCGTTGGTCGTTTCACCTACCACATACATCGGAGAACGTTCGCGGTCGGCAATGCGCTGTACACGGGCAACATCTTCTTCCTTCATCAGCAAACCCATACGTTCCTGGCTTTCGTTACCTACGATTTCTTTTGCGGAAAGTGTCGGGTCACCGACAGGCAACTGGCTCATGTCGATATGTCCGCCGGTTGCTTCCACCAATTCGGAGAGACAGTTCAAATGACCTCCTGCGCCGTGGTCATGGATGGAGATTACCGGGTTGTTGTCCGATTCGGCAATCGCACGGATTACGTTGGAAACGCGTTTCTGCATTTCCGGGTTGGCGCGCTGTACGGCGTTCAACTCGATACCGCTGGTATATTGGCCCGTGTTTACGGAAGAGACAGCGCCTCCGCCCATACCGATGCGGTAGTTGTCGCCACCTAACAGGACAACTTTTTCGCCCGGTGCGGGATCGCCCTTCAACGCGTCGCGCATATTAGCATAACCGACACCGCCGGCCAACATGATCACTTTGTCGTAAGCATATTTCTTCTTGTTCTCTTCGTGTTCGAATGTCAGGACCGAACCGCAGATCAGCGGCTGTCCGAACTTGTTACCGAAATCGGATGCACCGTTGGAGGCCTTGATCAGGATTTGTTCCGGAGTCTGGTACAACCAGGGGCGTGGATCGAGGATCTTTTCCCATTCGCGTGCACCTTCCGTACGCGGATAAGATGTCATGTAAACGGCTGTTCCGGCAATCGGCAGGGATGATTTTCCGCCACCCAGGCGGTCACGGATTTCACCACCCGATCCGGTAGCCGCACCGTTGAACGGTTCGACTGTTGTCGGGAAGTTGTGGGTTTCAGCTTTCAGTGAGATAACCGATTTGATTTCTTTCACTTCGTAGAAATCCGGTTTGTCGCCGCTGGCCGGAGCAAATTGTTCGATCACCGGACCTTCGTTGAAAGCCACATTATCTTTATAGGCGGAAACCAATTTGTTCGGGTTCTCCGCCGATGTTTTCTTGATCAGGTTAAAGAGAGAACTTTCTTTCTCTTCTCCGTCGATAATAAATGTACCGCCGAAGATTTTGTGACGGCAGTGCTCCGAGTTCACCTGTGCAAAACCGTACACTTCGCTGTCGGTCAGCCGGCGTTCCAGCTTTTGGCTTACTTCGTTGAGGTAGGCTACTTCTTCATCGCTCAATGCCAGTCCTTCCTGTTTGTTGTAGGCTTCGATATCCTCGATATAAACAATCGGGTCCGGTTGTTTACTGATCGTGAAGATGTCCTGGTTCAGACCGTCATAGATACGCTGTAACATCGGGTCATGTTCTGCTTCGCCGGAAGAAACGGGGAAGTATTCCTCGATGCGTGATATACCGGTGAGTCCCATGTTCTGGGTGATTTCCACGGCATTCGTACTCCACGGGGTAATCATTTCCCGGCGTGGACCAACATACCAGCCTTCCAATGTTTCAGCCTGGAGAGGTTTTGCCTCGCTAAAAGCCCAAACTAATTTTTCTACATCTTCAGGAGAGAAAGCGTGTGCAGCCTCCACAGCTAACACCGTCTTTGTTGGAGATTGAAAGAATAGAATCATATCGTCGATTTATTAATGGTATTCCGTTCATACGGGGGATAATATAAGGATACCCCTCGCTTACAAAGTGCAAAGATAGTGCTTACTAACCGAATTTCCCTTAAATCTGTTGAAGAAAATAAATTTGTTCCAACAAAGGCCTTTTTCGGTTAAAAACGGAGCCTCGCAGATGGTGCCCGATAGGGAAACTGGCGGGACTTGCACAAAATGTCAAAAACTAATGGCCGGACGAACTGTCGATCAGACAGATCAGTATGGCAAGAATATCGAGGCGAACCAAGTGGTTGCGTATCTCGCTTAATGCTTTGGAGATATCCCAACCGGACAGCTCTGGAGCCGGGTGTCCGGCTTCTTCCGGAAGTATTGAAAAAAGCAGGCTACCAGACTTGCCATATAGGAAAATGGCATGTGACAGAAAATCCATTGCAGAACGGTATGGATATTAATATCGCTGGGAATCATATCGGACATCCTAAAAGTTACTTTTCTCCTTACGGAATGGAAATCTGGAAAAATGGTCCGGAAGGAGAGTTTTTGATGATCGGTTACTTCTTTCGAGTCGGTTGCTTCTGGCACAAGAATTTCCTAATATTGTGTTATTCTTGGTGGATGATATGGGAGTAATAGATACCTTTTTGCCTTTTTTGACGGATAAGGTGAGGTAATCTGGTTCGCTGTGCGTTGAACGACTGGTATAGGACACCGAATGTGGAGCGTATGGCTCGGCAGGGAATATATTGAAACCATTTTACAAATAATTGTTTATTGAAGTATGTCAAAACGGTGTTCCTCTGTCACTGTATCACTGATTTCTTTTTTATCGATTGATATTCAACCTGTTTCGTTAGTGATATATGCCCGTTTTCTCTATCACTACGGTATCACTACCCTATCACTGGCAATTTAGATGGGAAACAGGAATTACGCTTATACACATCTGTAGATTAGCGTATTATAAATAACACAAACAATAAACACCCAATTTCCATCCCTATAAATCACTCGATTATTTTATGTAAAAACGGCTATAAAAT
>OAUP01000493.1_pt1 | contig 9893 bp, 7 predicted proteins | sample 1476301 | NCBI WGS metagenome assembly OAUP01 (sample SAMEA2580055, study PRJEB22360) | human gut metagenome | biome: human gut; feature: human-associated habitat; material: faeces | place: Denmark | collected 2008/2010 | reverse complement strand
GGAGGTGGGACGACGAAATCGAATTCTAACGAATTACCGATTTCTGTCCCACTCTCAAGAAATAGAATTCCTAGGAAATCATTGAATTATCAATCACCCTACCAAGTTTTTCTGAGTTACTTGAAAAGTCTAACTTAATTGTTATCATTTAATTTATCTAACAGAGCCTCTGCTACTTTTTCTGGAATGCCAAGGGAATGGATATCCTCAACAGTAGCTTTTTGGATAGCTGTCATAGACTTGAAGTGTTTGAGGAGTTTTTGTTTGCGCTTAGGTCCTAACCCCTCCACGCCATCAAGTTTAGAACTGAAACTATTCTTACTACGGACTTGACGATGGAAGGTGATGGCAAAGCGGTGAACTTCATCCTGAATACGGTGAAGGAGGAAAAATTCCTCGGATTGACGTGGCAAATCAATGACTCGCAAAGGATCTCCAAAAAGCAATTCATTGGTTTGGTGCTTGTCATTTTTCTGAAGACCTGCAACTGGGATAGATAGATTGAGTTCCTTGCGAAGCACATCCTTGGCTACATTGACCTGACCTTGACCACCATCCATGATAATGAGGTCTGGTGGCGTTAGACCATCACGTTTGACACGACTATAGCGACGACGAATGACCTCACGCATACTGGCATAATCGTCAGGGCCTTCAACAGTCTTAATCTTGTATTTGCGGTACTCTTTTTTATTAGGTTTACCATTTTCAAAGACAACCATGGCAGAGACAGGGCTAGTTCCCATGATATTAGAGTTATCGAAAGACTCGATACGGACCGGTGTCGGAATCCCCATGAGTTTGCCTAGATTTTCAATAGCTCCTTGGGTCTTAGCCAAGTCTTTTTCGAGGAGATCAAATTTTTGGGTCAAACTGACGCGGGCATTTTTCGTCGCCAGATTAACCAACTGCTTCTTCTCTCCACGTTGAGGTTTAAAGACCTTGACCTCATCTCCAACTAGAGCCTCAACAGACTCTTGATCAATGTCTCCTGGAATGAAAATCTCCTTAGGCTTGAGATGACGACTATCCAGATAAAACTGACCCATATAGGTTAGGAAATCTTCCTCAGCATCATTATAATAAGGGAACATATTGACATCACGCTGAATGAGTTTCCCTTGGCGAACAAAGAAAACCTGAACACACATCCACCCCTTATCCACGTAGTAACCGAAGATATCACGGTCCTGCATGTCTTGACGGATAACCCTTTGCTTGGTCCTAAGCGTCGAAACCGCCTCAATCAAATCGCGATACTCCGCAGCACGCTCAAACTCCATCTGGTCAGACATATCCTTCATCTTGGCCTTAAGCTGATTAACGATTTTATCATCATGACCGTTTAGGAAATTCTTGACATCTTCAACCAAACCTTGCCAATAGTCCTCAGTGGTGTGACAGATGGTGTGGGCATTACATTGGCCAATATGGTAATAGAAACAGACCTTATTGGCCGGATTTTTACATTTCTTAAAGGGGAAAATACGGTCCAAAAGCTTCTTGATTTCATTGGCCGCACCAGAGTCTGGGTAAGGACCAAAATAGAGACCGCCATCCTTCTTAACCTGGCGGGTAATCAAGAGCCTTGGATAGAGCTCCTTAGTAATCTTGATAAATGGATAAGACTTGTCATCCTTGAGGCGGATGTTGAATTTAGGCATATTCTCTTGGATAAGATTAATTTCCAAAAGCAGGGCCTCAATATTGGACTCGGTTACGATAAATTCAAAGTCTGCAATCTCAGATACCAAAAGCTCCGTCTTAGTATCATGACTTCCACGAAAATAGCTACGCACACGATTTTTTAGATTTTTAGCCTTACCGACATAGATAATATTGCCGAATTTGTCCTTGTGGAGATAGCACCCCGGGTTGTTTGGGAGCAATTCCAGCTTATGTTTAATCAGATTATTCATGCTTTCATTGTAGCAAAAAAAGAGCTGAAAAGCTCTTAATAGTCATGGGTAAATACAATTTGAAAAGAGGTCTATTTGCTCAAAATCGTCAAAATTTCTTGGTAGTTTTTGACTTGATAGGTTGGAACAGCTGGAGTCTCATTAACCAAACCTTTTGGATTAAACCAAATGCTGTCAATTCCTGCATTATTACCACCTTGAATATCAGCAGTTAGACTATCACCAATCATGAGGGCCGAATCGGGATGAAAGTCATTCACCTGATCCGCAATTTTTTCAAAAAAGTCCGTAGACGGTTTGTGGGCACCCACTTCATCTGAAATGAAAATATCGTCGAAGAAAGGCAAGATGCTTGAGGCTTGCAGACGACCACGTTGGATGTAGCTAACACCATTAGTTGCTGCATAAATCTTGTGACCGCGATTTTTAACGTTCGATAAGAAAGCATGGGCCTGAGGCAACTCCTGCCCCTGTTGGCTCAAGAAATGCTGGTAACGGCCAGCTAAGTGACTGCCATCAACCTCCTGTCCAAAATGCTCAAAAAGACGAGAAAAGCGAGTGCGAAGCAATTCCGGCTTAGTGATTAAACCATGATTGAGATCTTCCCACATGGAACGATTCATGGGGATATAGTGATCCTTGTAAACTTTAAGATCTCGTGAAGCCACCCCAGCCCCTTCAAGAAGGTAGGTCAAAGCCAAATCTTCAGCACGGTCAAAATCTAGGAGGGTGTGGTCAAGGTCGAAAAGTAAATGCGTGTAGGTCATGGTATATCCTTTCTAACTGGAAATCTTTAGGCTCTATTTTACCACAATCCAGCTACATATAATTAAAGAAACACAAAAGGGCGACCCACAGGCCACCCTCTCAGATTTATGAAAAATAAGTATTGCTTACTTAATAGACTGCTATTATATCCATTGAAGCTTAAAGAAAGCTTAAAGTAGGTTATTTTTTTTGATTCTATAGATTTTTACTTAAACAGCGAATCTCTTTAATTCGTGGTATACTGAAAATACAAGATTAATCAAACGAGGCGTGTTATGAAAAATTTAAAATTTCAATCCGTTTTTGACATCATCGGACCTGTCATGGTCGGGCCTTCCTCTAGTCATACTGCAGGAGCTGTTCGTATTGGCAAGATTGTTTCTGCTTTGGTGAGACACCGACTGAGGTAGAATTTCAACTTTTTAATTCCTTTGCCAAAACCTATCGAGGTCACGGGACAGATGTGGCTCTAGTGGCTGGTATTTTAGGTATGGAAACGGACGCCCCTGACATCCCACGCGCTCTGGATATCGCATACGAAAAAGGCATTAAGGTCTACTGGAAAATTAACAAGGATAGTAATGCGCCACACCCCAATACGACTCGTATCACCTTAAAAAATGCTACAAAAACCATTTCTGCCACAGGCGTTTCTATCGGTGGAGGAAATATCCAAGTAACTGAACTCAATGGTTTTGCGGTCAATCTCAAGATGAATACACCGACTCTCATCATTGTCCACCAAGACGTTCCAGGAATGATTGCCCTTGTCACAGATATTTTGTCGCGTTATGGCATCAATATCGCCCAAATGACTGTTACTCGGGAAAACGCCGGTGAAAAGGCCATTATGATTATCGAAATTGACTCGCACCAGTGTGATGAGGCCGTCACTGAAATCGCTAGAATTCCTCATCTACATAATGTCAACTTTTTCAGCTAAGAGGGGGATTGCATGTTTTACACTATTGAAGAATTAGTTCAACAAGCTGACCGAGATTACCAAGGTAATATCGCCGAACTCATGATTGCTACAGAGACAGAGCTAACTGGACGGGAACGTCCTGAAATCCTAGCTCTGATGGCTCGAAATCTTGAAGTGATGAAGGAGTCTGTTCAGGCTGGTTTGTCTCCTGAGAAATCACCAACTGGCTTAACCGGGGGAGACGCTGCCAAACTGGATGCCTATATCAAAAATGGAAAGACCTTGGCTGATTCTGCCGTCTTAGGTGCTGCTAGAAATGCCATGGCAGTCAATGAATCTAACGCCAAGATGGGCTTGGTTTGTGCCACACCAACTGCTGGATCAGCTGGTTGTCTACCTGCTGTTCTTACAACTGCTATCGAAAAACTGGGCTTAACCGAATCACAACAATTGGATTTTCTCTTTACTGCTGGTGCATTTGGCTTAGTCATCGCAAATAATGCCTCGATATCTGGTGCCGAGGGAGGCTGCCAAGCTGAAGTCGGTTCCGCCTCTGCTATGGCTGCTGCCGCTATTACAATGGCTGCTGGTGGAACACCTTTCCAAGCCAGCCAGGCCATCTGCTTTGTGCTTAAGAATATGTTGGGACTCATTTGCGACCCTGTAGCCGGATTGGTTGAGGTCCCATGTGTCAAACGTAATGCTATGGGGGCAAGCTTTGCCCTAGTAGCTGCGGACATGGCCTTGGCAGGCATCACATCAGCCATTCCAGTCGACCAGGTCGTTGATGCTATGTATCAGGTTGGTTCAGCTATGCCAACTGCCTTCCGTGAAACTGCTGAAGGTGGCTTAGCAGCAACTCCGAAAGGAAAAGCACTCGCAAAAGAAATTTTTGGATAATTTTTAGTAGAAACAAAAAAACTTAGAAGCACTCATACTTCTAAGTTTTTTTCTTATTACATAGCCTTTTCAACGTTTTGATTTTAGCTGAATAGCCATTTTGTCAAAAAGTGCCATGTTTCTTTGGCAATACTTGCAAGAAAAGTTGAGAGACTAAATGCGTTGAATTTTTTGAGAAGGTTCTCAACTAGTGGAGTGACAGTCTTAGGTGTTTCCACTGGAGCCTTACTTTCTTCTTGCTTACTAGTATTATCCTGAGATGGATCTGGCACTGTGTTTGTACTGTCGTGACCATTATTTTGTCCTGTCGGTTCAGGCTCTGGAGCAAGCTCAGGCTGATGCTCAGGTTCATCTGTTTTATTTTCTGGATTTGGCTCTGGACTAGGTTCTAGCTGAGGATCAGGTTTAATTGGTTCGTCAGTAGTGTCACTGCTTGTGTTTGTCATTTTTTCAGTAACGAAGAAGTTTTGGAATTCTACTGAGCCATCCCAAAGACCAACACCTACATGGGCTTGATTGAAGTAATTATCCACAGCATCAAATTGATGATGAAGCACTTCCTTGCCATCGACATAGACTGTCATGGTGTCCTTGCCCTTTTCAACCTTGACGTGGTGGTACTGGCCGTCATTGATAGCCTTATCCAAGTGAGCTTCAGCGATGGTTTCACCACCAAAACGGAAGAGACGAACAGTATCGTTATCAGCAAATTGGACAGAGTAGGCACGACCTGGTTCTTCACGTTCCGCAGCTACAAAGAGGTTGACCAAGCCATGTTGGTATTTGACATCGATATCATAGTCAAATTGCTTGAAGCCATTACTTTCATAGGCCATGAAGAAGTCATTTGCACTAACATTGCTATCGTAAAGGGTATCGTCATCAATATACCAATCACCAGTGACAGCTTTCAAGCCTTTAAGGTTGGTCGCAAAATTATTGAGCGTAATGTCAATATTAAAGGTCTTGGTCAATGATGGGTTTTCAACTGAAGTTGCTGTGACAGTGAGATGACCCTTGTGAAGGGCTTTGAGAGAAAGTTTATTGTCATGTTCAGTATAGGACACCAAACTTGGATCACTTACTGTCCATGTCACATCCTGCTCTTCAGAAGCTGGTGCGAGGTAAACTTGCAAATCCTTACTTTGACCAACTTCAAGAGCCAAATGACCTGCAACTGTGGTGTTCATGGCAACAGCCTTAGTGACTTCCTTCTTGTCAGTCCAAGTACTCTTAATTGGGTAGATAGCAATATTTGCTTTGGCTGGACCACCTTCAACCAAGACGCTCGCTCCAACGGCTCTTGGGCTTGGGAAAATCTGATTAGCACCAGCTACCGTATTCCCCTTAGCAAAGACTTCTACACTCGCACGGTCCACATAAAGATGCAAATCAATAGAACCATCTTCATTGCGAGTCACTTGTTGACTATTAACCTTAGTAAAAGCATCAGAAAGGATAGTACCAGATTGGCTACGGTCAATAGACAAAGTTTCCTTAGTTAAATCGTAAATGACCTTAGTAGCTTGACCATCACCAACGCGAAGATTAAATCCAACTGCTGTCGTGTCCTTACCTGGTACAAAGTGAGAAACCACTTCATAAGTATCGCCTTTGAAATCTTTAAGCAATTCATTGTCAGAAGCCACTGTGACATTTTCAAAATACTGGGCATTTTCTGTGTCACGAAGGCTTTCGTAGGCCTTAACAGGGGTTTGGGTCAAGAGGTAACGGTCGCCTGATTTAACCAAACCAAGGTCAAGGTTAAGGTTAAAGGTACCATTAAATTTTTGACCTACAGTATCTGCAACCAGATTACAATAATCTTCCCAAGTGTTCATCCAGTTGATTTCAGTCAATTGTGGGATGTTGGGATGGTCAGCTGTTCCAAAATCATGAACATAATAAGTCATAGCAGCATAGGAATCCTTACCAAAATTCATGATTTCGTCATGGTCTTGGTAAACATCATCAGCTACAAAGGCCCACTTGCCATCCACTTGTTTAAAATCACCAACCTTGTAAGAACGACCGCCACGTGAGAGGACCCACTTGAGTGCACCATCATTGGCTACAATCGGATAAAGGTCAGGACATTCCGTATGCAAATCCTTGTAGGTTGTTTCAACTTGCCAGTTCTTCAAGTCTTGTGAAGAATAAATGCGGAGTGGACCACCAGCAAGGACCATAAACCATTGGTTATCCCAGCGGAAGACCTTAGGGTCACGGAAATCTTGGTTTTGAAGGGGGTCCTGAGACCAGTCGGCAACTACCTTGTCATATTTTTGCCAAGTTCTACCCTCGTCCTCACTATAGGCGATTTCAATCCGTTGCCCATTACCATTTGAAGTAATAATAGCTACCAGGCCACCTTCCGGAGATTTGAAGAGGCCGGAGCTATTGGTACTATCAACCACGACAGAGCCTGAGAACATGTGACCCGTCGCATCTGGATAAAAGGCTATCGGCTCTTCATCCCAATGAAGCAAGTCTCGGCTGGTCGCATGGGCCCAGTGCATTGGTCCCCATTTGGTATCATCGTAAAATTGATAGAAGAGATGGTAACGTCCCTTGTAGAAGACCAAGCCATTAGGGTCATTAGCCCAGCCATCCTTGACAGAATAATGATACTGATCACGATAAAGCTCGTTGTAATAGACATCATCACTCTGTCTGCGGTGGATATTAACACGGTAAGTCAAGGTCACTGGACGACCAAGCGAATCGGTCACACTACTTTCAATAGTAAAGTAATTGGCACCTACAGCCACTGGCAATTGTGAAATATCTGTGTAGACATTTCCCTTGGCATCTTCAACCTTGATGACAGCATTAGGATTGTGCTTAGTAATGTCAAAGCCTACCGTCTCAGCATTATGCCCTACATATTGGATATGAAGTGGTTCTTGGGAGAAGAATTGGGCTTGTTTTTCAACAGAGCCTGTCTTTGAGGTTACCACGAGATTGTCAATCAAAGGAAGACTGGCACCGTCAAGATTGACATAACGGGTGTTTCTGAAAATGACATTGGCATTCCAATTAAGAAGACCAAAATAGCCCTCTGAAATAACCTGTGGTTGACCCTTGTCACTTTTTTGAAGAACAGAGTCACCTGTACTAGCCACAAGTACATCATTGACATAATAAGATAGCCACTGATTAGCCGCAACCACTTTAAGATTGTAGGTTTCATCAGCAGTTGGTGTCACATCTTTTTCATCTACGAGTTGAATATCCTGATTATTGACCCAACGCCAAAACTTAACCTTATGGTTACCAGAGTCCACATTGACCCCATACATATTTTTGTTACTGCTATCATTGTTACCACGGAAAATGAGGGCAGCTGCACCACCAGCTTCCTTGAAGGTCACATCCGTAGAATAAACAAAATTTTTGCCCTCAGATTGAGAATAAAGGAAAGAGTCTCCCTTGTCTTTGGCATCTGAATGAATGCCATCAGCCTGCATTTCCCAGTGACCATTTTGATCTGCGGTCATTCCCTCAAGATTGGTAACTGCTTCATTATTAGGCAAATCCGTTTTATCTTCTGTCACATGAACAGGACTTGTACTATTGGTTTCAACTGGCGTTTCTTGACTGTTCTGATTCAAATCAGCTTCTTTCGTTTGATTAGGCACTTTTTCAGCCTCACTAGCCTGTGTTTGGACTTCTTTTGGCTGATTAGGACTAGGCTGAGTGAGATTCTCTTGAGCTGTTATAGCAGATTCGGAAACAAGAGACGGGCTAGGCTCTATCACTTGGGGGACTTCTTTGGTCGTGCTGGGAGCAACCTCAACTTGTGGAGCAACTTGATGATCAGTCTGAGCTACCACCTCCTGAGGTATTGGGCTCACAGTTGCCTGTTCCACTTGGTCCGCATAGACAGGACCAGCCAGGGCCAAGCCTGCAAAACTTACCAAGGCACAGCCATAGACCCATGTCTTCCCACTTTTACGCATAAACCAATTTTTACAAACAGTATCATTCATGACTCTTCTCCTTCTTTAGAGCAACATTAAATGTTATCTCAGTTTTCATGAAAATTCAAAGTCAATACATTTGCCTTTATTAATAATCCTATCAAAGTTTCCGGAAATATCTTTAGGGTTTACATTAAAACGGTAAACGCTTACTTTTAATATCATTATATCACTATAATCTGAAAATACCATCTTTTTCTGTAATATTTTTCATATAAATGAAAAACTTCCGAATTTGCCATTCGAAAGTCCCTTACTTATGTTTAATCTGAGCCTGTTAGCAGGCTATTTCCAATAATACCAATGGTTACAATAGCAATCCCAAAGAATCCCAAAAGGCTAGGCAAAACCAGCCAGTAAAATCAAAAGGCTAGCACTCCACATCCAGGACCCACCCGAAAGATTCATATTTCGATTAAAAATGATAAATTGCAAGAATAAGTGCAACATTTAGTCAAACTCATCCTCTAGAGCTTCACAAGCAGTTCTGTAAGCTAAACATTTTCGCGGTCTGTGATTGATATCATATAAGGCTTTGTTCAAAGCCTCCTCAGAGATAGCGGCTAAATCTGTTTTCTTTGGGAAATATTCTCTTAGTAAGCCATTTGCGTTTTCATTGCTTCCTCTCTGCCAGGATGAATAGGCGTCCGCAAAGAAAAAGGAAATTCCTAAGTTCTCTACCAGAGGATAGCAGGCAAACTCTTTTCCCCTGTCTGAAGTGAAGGTTTTAAGAGCCTCTTTTGGAAATAGCTTACAAAGTTGTTTGATGGCTAAAAACATGGATTTGGCTGTTCTGTCTGGTATCTTGAAAGCTAAGTAAAAGCGCGTTTTTCGCTCCAGAAAGGTCGCTAAACAGCCCTTGCTTTTGCCTCTGGAAGACACCACAGTATCAAGCTCCCAGTGGCCAAAAGTCTCACGATTCCTGACCTCTTTAGGACGTTTGGCAATTGATGTGCCAATCCTAAATGTCCCACGTGTTTCTTTGGGTTGTCGAGTCTTTCCTTTACGACGCAGGACGCTTAAATCCAGATCAATCAAACCGGCGTAGAGCCAGTTATAGATGGTTTTAAAAGCTACCATTGGCTTTTGTTCAAGCTGATAGCGACCACAAATCTGTTCAGGTGACCAAGAGGCTTTTAACCCCTTCTCAATTTTCTTTTTCAACTTTGGTGTCAAACAAGACTTCCGACCCTTTTGCTTAGCCCTGTGGTCGTACTGTTCCTGTGCTAAGACGGCGGAATAACCATTTTGGCATCGTCTTAACTCTCTTGAAATGGTAGACTTATGGACACCAAGTTTACTTGCAATTTGGCAAGATTTCAAACCTAAATCCAAGTAAGTTTCTATCTTTATTCGGTCGGTTATGGTAAGATGGGAGTAGCTCATAGTTTTTCCTCG
>OAUP01000490.1_pt1 | contig 9983 bp, 9 predicted proteins | sample 1476301 | NCBI WGS metagenome assembly OAUP01 (sample SAMEA2580055, study PRJEB22360) | human gut metagenome | biome: human gut; feature: human-associated habitat; material: faeces | place: Denmark | collected 2008/2010 | reverse complement strand
TTGACGCATTGTGGGGGGTGGGGAGCCGGCCGGATTCCAACCGCCATTACTCATATCAAGCTACGGGATCGAGCGGGGCGAACATTACTCGCGCACCAAGCGGATATGCTCCACATCGTCGCGCCGGGAGCGACGGAACAGCACGAAACGATTGCCGATGGACTGCACCACTTCGGCGTTCAGCTGCTCGGCAAGCTCGGCGGCGGCTTCCTTGGCGGTCAGGCCAGAACCGTCCTGCACGGCGCACTTGATGAGCTCGTGCTTCTCAATGGTCTCATCGGCCTGATTGACGGCCGACTCGGTCAAATCGTTCTTGCCCACATAGAACAGGGGCTTCAGCGAGTTCGCCATCGCGCGCAGCTGCTTGATTTGCTTCTTGGTCAATGCCATGGGAATTTCCTTACATCTTTCGTATAACCACACCAGCATAGCAACCGGTGCTGTCTGCGCTGTTTGCCGCCCTACAGCGCGATGATGGCCGCGATGTAGATGATGACGGCAGCGGCGAATATGAGATCTCGCGCGGCGATGGTCAGGGCACGCCAGTGGGTGCGGCGGATGCCCTCCTCGTAGCAGCGGGCGTCAAGTGCGAGGCTCAGGTTGTCCGCGTGACGCAACGTGCCGGCGAAAATCGGCACGATAATCGCGCTCATCGCCTTGATGCGCTGGGCCAGTGAACCGGTTTCGATGGAACCGCCACGCGCGGATTGGGCGTCGACGATGGCGCGGGTTTCGTCGGTCAGCGTTGGAATGAATCGCAATGCCAGACTCATGACCAGCGCGATTTCTTGGGCATGGATACCGAGCCGGTTGAGCGGACTGATCAAGGTGGCGAAGGCGTCGGTCATGGCGGTAGGCGTGGTGGTAGTGAGGAACACCGCGCCCAGAATGATTACCAATGCGAAACGGCAGGCGTACAGCACGGCTATGGTCACGCCCTGATCGGTGATGCTTAGCGGGCCAAGCGCCACCACCGGCGTGCCGGTGCGTACCACAAACAGATTGACCACGCCCATCAGCACCAGCAGGATCAGAATCGGATGAATGGATTCAAGCACCCGTAACGGGTTCAGGCGTGCCGCCGCGATAACGGCCAGGGTGATGGCGATGCCCAGCGCGAGCTGGGTTGGCGTGTTCACCGCGAACATCGTGAACATGGCGGCCAGGAAGCCCACCATCTTCACGCGCGGGTCAAGTCGGTGTATCACTGAGTGCGCAGGGCCGTTGGAGGATACGGCCGGCTCGGTGACGGTGGCCGTGACGGGGCCGCCGGATGCGGGGGCGGCAATCGGCATACGGACCACGCGGTCGGCGATTTGCTCGGCCTCCTCCCGGTCATGGGTGATGATGAGCACGGTCACGCCACGCGATTTGAGCGTGCGCAACAGCTCATGGATACGCTTCTTGGCTTGGGCGTCCAGACTCGCGGTCGGCTCGTCCATGATGAGCACGTCAGGATTGCAAGCCAGCACGCCGGCAATGGCTGCCAATCGTTGTTGCCCGCCGGACAGGTCGAAGGGGGAGCGGTCGGCAAGATGCCCGATATGCAGCAGTTCCAGTGATTCGCGCACGCGGTCGGCTACCTCGGTCTCGCCAAGCCCTTGGTTGCGTGGGCCGTACGCCACGTCCTCGGCTACCGTGTCAGCGAACAGCTGATGCTCTGGATGCTGCATCACGTAACCCACATGCCGGCGCAATTGCGCTAATTGCTTGCGATTCGCCGACTTCGGGCGCACGTTGCGACCGCGCTTGCCGGTCGAGGCCACCGGAACACCGGCCACTTCGATGCTGCCGGCGGTCGGCGCAGTCAGTGCGCACAACATGCGCACCAGCGTCGACTTGCCCGAACCATTCACGCCCATCAGTGCCACGGTTTCACCGCGCGCGATGGTGAACGACAGGTCATCGATAACCGCCCGTTTGGCCGAAGGATAGCGATAGGTCAGATGCGAGACGCGAATAATGGGGTTCGTCATATCACCGATGCCATCGGAGAGCAGCGGCAGTTCGGAGCCGTCTTCGCGCTCCCGCTGGCGGGGGCTGTCGTTCGTAGGGCGACTGGGGGCGGCTTCTGTGCCGATACTACCCTCAGTCTCGCTTTGCGAGACAGCCTCCGCTAGCGGGGATCGATTATCGACGGCTGCAGTGATACCAATGATTCGCCCGGCCTCCATGTGCACGATGCGATCGGCATGAACGGTTTCATCTGGATGATGCGTGACATGCACAATAGTGGTGCCGCGCGCCTGCAAATCATCCAAAATGCGCATAACTTCGGCGCGTGCGGATTCGTCCAGCATGGCGGTCGGCTCATCCAATACCAGCATTGCCGGGTTCATGGCCAGCATGCCGGCGATGGAGGCGCGTTGCTGCTGCCCGCCGCTCATACGGGTCGGGTCGGACTGGCGTAAGTTCGCCAACCCCACGGCCTGCAATGAATCAACGATACGCTCGCCGATGAGCTCGCGCTCCAGCCCGAGATTCTCCGGGCCAAAGGCCACGTCATCCTCCAACACGGTGGTGACCAGCTGATCCTCGGGATTCTGGAACACCATACCGATGCCGTGGCGGGCAGCACGATAGGCATCGGCATTCGGGCCGGCTGCGTACACGCGTTGCCCCAGTAACGTCACTTCACCACCGTCCGGCGCGGTCAATCCCGCAATCAGACGGGCTAACGTGGATTTGCCCGACCCGTTCGGACCGACCAAGCATAGGCGCTCGCCGGCATGGACCGTGAGTGAAACGCCATCCAAAGCCCATGAGGTGCCGCGGTCATAGCTGAAACGAATGTCCTTGAGCACGGCGGCGGGGGAGGCAGGCTCGGCGGAAGCGTGAGGTTCGGCAGAATCGTGGAACTCGTCGGCGTCGAAGGAATGGGGTGCAACGGTCATGAAACAGCAATCCGTAACTGATAGGCGAAAACGCAGAATCCCGGCCCGTGCCGGGATTCTGCGTTCTGGTTCTTTGAGTGGTCTTTGAGTGGTCGTTAGTCGTGGCGGGCATCGGCCCGTCTCAGGCCAGTCACTGCTGCTTGGATAGCAGGTTGGAGATCGGCTTGTAGATCAGGAAGGTGATCACGGCGTGAATCGCCATCTTAGCCACGTTGAACGGCAGCAGAATCGGCAGAATCATCGCGGCCACAGCTTGGTAGGTCATGTGCGCGTAAATCGGCGTGACAATCAGGTTGCTCACCAGCGCCACCACGATGGCCAGCACCGCACCCACCAGAATGCCGATGGCGGCACCCTTGCGCGTACGGATCTTACGGTAGATGAACGCGGCCGGCACAGACAGGAACAGCGCCACCAGCACAGCCATCAGCGAACCCCACGGATTGGCGAACATGTGCGGCACAAAGCCGAGCACAGACACGATTGCGGCGGCGGCCGGGCCATACGCAAAGCCGGCAATCAGGCAGACGATGCCGGACGGGTCGTACTTCAGCCAAGTGACCGGCGTAATCGGGAATTCAATGAAGCTGGTGACCATCGCCAGCGCCACGAACAGTGCATACATGGCGATACGGCGCGTGGACCAGCGGCCAGAATCGGCCACACCAGTGGTGTGTGAGCCAAGTTTGGCGCTGGTGCTGGCGGTGGACGTGCTGGCCGAACCCTCGGCCTCGGGTGCCACAGAACGAACAACTTGCATGCGAATACGCGAAGATACACTCATAATGAGCCCTCGTTTCTTCCATCCGGACTATACCGTTGGCTCCGGAATCTCACCGGATCAGCCGCTTGCGCGGGTCGCGGGCTTCCTGCCATCCCCGTTATGAAACCCGGGGTGCAGGTTACCGCCAGTAAGGAATTGCACCTTCCCTGAAACTGACAGGCTTATTCATACGCCATGCGCCGGACGTATGCAACCCGCGTTTCACTGTGCAGAAATTCGTCTTGTGCCGGTCAAGTGCAACAATGGGAGCCATGGCTGAAGTGAAGAAACCCAACAACACCATCGACAAGCTTGCCCTGATCGTCACCACCTACAAACGTCAGCAGTTGCTTGAGACACTGTTCGATTCGATTCTGGCGCTTGAACAGGCACCGTGGCGCATTGTCATCGTGGACAATGAGCAGTCCGATCAGACGGCGGACATGGTCGCTGCGTTTGCCGGCAAGGTGACCGGCCAATGGGGCACCACCGTGGCCGACCAGTCCGGTAACGAAGAACGTGTGGTCTATGCGCCGCAGACCGAGAACCTGGGTGGTGCGGGCGGTTTCTCCGCCGGCGTGGCCAAAGCCTACGAGCTGGGTGCCGCATGGTTCTGGGTGATGGATGACGATGTGGCCGTGCTGCCGGACGCCATTGCCAAGCTGTCCAAGTGGACCGACAAGCACGAGGTGATTCAGGGCTCCCGATTCGACTACGATGGCGGCCCGTTCTACTGGCAGTACGACTTCATTGTGCCGCTGGGCATCCCGAACCCGATTGCGCCCGCCGCATTCGGCCCGGCCGGATACCGAGTGATGGACACGCTGTGCTTCGAAGGCGGCCTGTTCAACCGCCGTGTGGTTACGGAAATCGGTCTGCCGGACCCGCGCTTCTTCATCTACTGGGATGACACGATGTATGGCTACCGCGCCAGCAAGGTCACCAACCCGATTGTGGTGCCCGACGTGATCCTGCGCCGTACGCGCGAAATCGGCAATTGGGATATCGCCGGCGTGCGCCAGCTCAACTCCACATCCGACATGAACCGGTATCACATCATGCGCAACCGCGGATACATGGCCCGGTACTTCATGACCTATGGTGACTTCCGTCCGCTGGTGTTTGGACTGGGTACCGTGCTCACCGCGGCCAAGGAAGTCATTCGCCTGGTGATGGTGGATCGCGAGCACCTCAAGACCGGTTTGGTACAGATTGCCAAGGGCTGGTGGGACTCGCGCAAGCTGATGCACGACCCCACCTGGAAGCCCATGCCGTCGCTGAAGTAGCCGTAGTAGTGGCTCCCCTCTATGAGGGGGGTCACTACAGGTTACTTATGGATGAACAGGCCACCGTCGCCCCAAGCCCACTGGCCTTGGCCGGCACCGATCTGGAAGTGCAGCTTGGCGATGCCCATGTCATTGAACGCGTGATGCTCATCTTCCGCACTCTGATCGATATGCGCGGCGGCGGTATCGTCGGCCGGATTATACGAGAAGGTGATTGGCTGACGGTTCATCGCGCTCGGCGCCTTCATCGCAGCCTCGACGCCGGACTTGAACCAATCCGGAGCGGCCTCGCGCCCCTCATCGCTCATTGTGGCGGTGAACTGCTCATAGGTCTTGGTGGCGCGGTGCGTGCGTTGCGCTTCGCATAGCTCCTCATAGGATTTCGCCTGATAATCCAGATGATTCTTCGGATGCCCGATCACCACACCGAGATACAGCTCCTGGCCAGAGGTGACGCGGCAATGCTTGGCCGCCTCCGCCTTGTCCCATGAGCCGGCGACCCATAAGGTGCCGAGGCCGCGCAACGTGGCCGTGAGCACCATGCGTTCGGCATAGAAGCCGGCACGCTCTTTGGCTTCCTCATCGTTCGCGGGGCCGACGATGGCCAGATAATTCGCCGCATTGGTCAGATGACCTGAAGCATTGGCTTCGGCGAACACCTTGGGCTGGTCGCGCACCAGCTGAATGTTGAGATCGCCGAGTAAGTTGATCGGCTGAAGCGCCATCTCGAGCTGGCGGGCCGTATCGTCGTCGATCGGCTCATCATCGTAGGCGCGTACGGCGGTGCGGATGTTAATTGCATCAATAAGTTGGGTATGTTCTGCCATACCTCCCATTATCGCGCGCGACACAGAGTCAGGCCACCATAGACGCCGATTTTTCCTAGTATGCGAAATCGCATGCATTGCCCATTGTCAGGCTTGAAAAACGATACGAATAGGGTACGTAGTGACCGGCGACGATGCACACGTTTGCACAATTGGTGTGTAATGGTTTCGTGTTGAGCGTAATTCGCGTTAAACTGGGCGCAACCTTACGAACTGATGAAAACGTATGGAAAGGAAGGTCAACGATGATTGAAACTGCACAGGCTTTCGGTGTTGACATTGGCGGTTCCGGCATCAAGGCCGCACCTGTCGATCTGACCAAGGGCGATTTCGCCGAGCCACGATTGAAGATTCTCACTCCCGAGGTCTCCACTCCTCAGGCCGTGGCCAAAATCGTCAAGCAGCAGCTCGACCACTTCGAAGTGCCTGAATCCGCACCCGTTGGCATCGCTTTCCCCGCGCCGATCAAGCCCGGCCAGAAGCTCGACTTCATGGCCAACCTTGACCAGTCTTGGATTGGCGTGGACGTTACTGAAGTGTTCTCCGAAGCCTGCGGCCGCCCGGTCGTCGTGGTAAACGACGCCGACGCCGCCGGCCTGGCCGAAGTCCAGTTCGGTGCCGCCAAGGGCCAGGATGGTCTGGTCATCGCCACCACACTGGGCACCGGCATCGGCACCGCCTTGATTTACAACGGCGTGCTCATCCCGAACACCGAACTCGGACACATCATCCTGAGCGCCAAGCATCTGGACGCCGAGAAGTATGCCTCCTCCGCGATTCGCGAGAATGAGGAACTGGGCTACAAGAAGTGGGCCAAGCGTCTGACCAAGTACTACGGCCTTATGGAGAAGTACTTCAACCCGGACCTGTTCACCGTCGGCGGCGGCGTGAGCCGTCAGAGCGAAAAGTTCCTGCCGTACGTGGATATCAAGACCCCGATCGTGCCCGCCAAGCTGCGTAACCAGGCCGGCATCGTCGGTGCCGCCTACTATGCCAGCACCAAGCAGCAGTGAGCCAGTGAGCGTGGGTGTGCAGCGCTGACCCGCGAATATGCTTCAGGCCGTCCGACTAGTCGGGCGGCCTTTTGCATTGCATAGGAAAGGTATGCGACGCGTTCCCGGGAATGTTGCGCAAAGTGGGCGTGTGTATGGAGGTCTGTGGCGACGCGTTCCCGGGAATGTGTCGCGTTTGAGGGTGTGATTCGGGTCCAGAGCGACGCATTTCCGGGAATGTTGCGCGTTTGAGAGCGGGGCAGGGGGCACCACGCTCTATCGTGGGAGGGTATGAGCGTGCATTTCTCTTCTCGTGTGGATATTTCTGCGCCGAATCCCATTGCGGCGGCCGAGGCGGCAGCCAAGGCAAACGGCATCGCACTCAGCAAACTCAACGATTCCAATCCGACCCGCCACGGGCTGGCACCTGAATTGGTGCCGAGCGTGTATACGGCCGACCCGCGTGGACCGCGTGCGGCGCGAGAAGCATTGGCCGCATTCCTCAATACGGCAAAGGCGGTAGACGCAAGCAGCCCTCAGTCGACTTCGCCCGCCGCCAGCGAGGGCGGGAACGAGCGCCATGCCGCTTTCAACAATGCGAATACCGCCATCGAGGGCGTTGACCCGGACGCCCTGTACTTGCTGAGCTCCACGTCCGAGGCGTATTCGTGGCTGATTAAGTTACTTTGCGATGCCGGCGACGCGGTGCTGGCACCCAAACCCGGCTATCCGCTGATTGAGTCGATTGCACGGCTTGAATGCGTTGACACGGTCGAATACCAGTTGCAATTCGACGGCTCCTGGTTCATCGACATCGCCGAACTCGAGCGGCTGCTCAGCGAGCCCGGTGGCGAACGCATCAGAGCATTGGTGCTCATCAACCCGAACAATCCGACCGGTTCGTACGTAAAACCAACCGAGCGTGCACGTATCGTGACATTGTGCCGTGAGCATGGCATCGCCCTTATCGCCGATGAAGTGTTCTTCGATTACTCTCTCGAACCTTTCCCCGGCAACGCACGGCTCGCGGGGGAGCGCGGCGTGCTCACCTTCGCCCTAGACGGATTCTCCAAAATGCTGGCCGCGCCGCACGCCAAAGTCGGGTGGATTCAGGTGTCCGGACCTGCCGAGGACGTTGCCGAGGCACAGCGTCGACTGGACGTCATCGCCGATGATTATCTGCCGATGAGTGACATCATCGCCGAACGGATTCCCGCATTATTGAACGCCGCGCCCGCACAGACCAGACGGGTGGGGGAGCGCGTGCGCAATAACCTGGCCAAGTTGCACGAGTTGCTTGACGCCGATCCCAACGGGCTGGTCAGCGTGCTACGGGCCGAAGGCGGCTGGAACGTGCTGCTACGAGTGCCTTCAGTCATCGATGAGAACGAGCTGGTGCTGCGGTTGATTGACGAGCACAAACTGACCGGACAGCCCGGCTACTTCTTCGACATGACTTCCAATGGATACCTGGCCGTTTCCCTGCTACCCGAACCGGACGAATTCGAGCGTGGCATCCGCGCCGTGCTCAATACCGTCGCCGCTTTGCTGCGATAGGCCGGTGTTTGCCGGCACCACGCCTGTACTCCACGTACAATAGCGGCATGGGATTCTTGTTTAGACCGAAAGAACTGCCACGCCCGGCGTCGCTGACGTTCACTTTGGATCAGGCCGGGCATACGTATGATGATGGGCACGTGGGACTTGCTCCCACGGACATCACCATCAGCGAGCTGCGGGTGGCTGTGATCGGACTGAACGGCGCAGGCAAATCCACATTGCTGGGTCTGCTGGACGGTTCGTTGAAGGCCAACGCCGGCACGGTGACCATTGCGGGCGGTGAGGAACGTCTTGACCCGGCTGTGAAGAAGGACGCGAAGCGCATCGATAATCTGGTCGGCAAAGTTCGCCGCGAGGAGATTCCGAACAGCTTTTACCAAGCGGCGAATATTTCCGAGGCTGTTTCCGAAGCGCTGAAAAAGCACAAGGTGCCCGAGTCAGAACGTCATGCGCGCATCGGCAATCTGTTCGCGCATTTTGATTTGGCGCAGGTCTCCAAGGCCAAGGCCAGCGAACTGGACTCCGAGAAACGGCACCTGCTGGCTATTGCGGCCGCGCTGAGCTTTGAGCCGAGTGCGATTGTGGCGGATGAGCCGAGCAAGGGATTGGATGAGATTGGCGCCGCGCATGTGGCCAAGGCGTTGTTCAGCTACAACAAGCAGGTGATTTTCGCCACGCATGACACGGATATGATCCGCCGGCCCGAATACGCCATCGACCGCGTACTGGTGCTGGACGAGCACGCGGTCGCGTTTGACGGAGCGCCGGCTAAGGCTGTGGCGTTTTATGAGGATCTGATTCGCCGCAAGTATGAGGCTGCGAAGCGGTAGCAGATAGGAATCGGCCGTTGGAGGATTGGCATCGGCCGTGAGGTCGATGCCAATCCTCACGCGAAGTAGAAGCCGCGGAAGCCGTACTGGTAGACGCGGCAGATGCATCCCGAACTGAGCACCATCTTGTACTGTGCCTTGAGGTTGCCGTCGGTGTCGGTGATGGTCAGGGTAATGGTGTTCTTGACCTTGGGGATCAGTCCCAACACCAGAAACTCGTGCTCGGTGGAGGCGATGTCATTGCTCGATACCGTGGTCGTCTGACTCGCCGTGCTGGTACCGCCGACATTGCCGGAACCGTCGGCGTCGCCGGCGGCGGCCTCACGGTATGCGGCGGCCGCCTCATCGCTGGTGATGGCGTTGGCCGTGTAATCCGGGTACCCCGCAGCGGAAACGGTGTAGCTGGAAGACGCGACTGCGGACGGCAGTGGATACGGGGAAATCCTCACGACAGTATGGGTAAACGATTAGTGAATTACGTCACATACATTATGCCGCAGGTCTTGGAAAACACCGGCCGGAATGCTGGGAGAATACTGAAGCTTGGCGGGTCGCCGAGCGGTCCGGTCCTATAGCAGGGTGAACCAAGACTGAACCTGATGCCAGAGCGTCGGATTGTTGGCGATCATCGAATCGCTGCGCGACTGCACGAAGCAACTTAGTATGGCTATGCCCAGCGCCCACAATACGGCCAGCATCACGACCCAGCGCATCAGCCAACGCCACGGAGTGACGCGGGCGATGCCATCGCCTGAAGCGGCGTCGTTGGCCCCCGCCAATGAGCGGCTCGGTTCGCGCCCATTGACCAGCCACAGTAGCCCTCTCCCGCCC
>OAUP01000488.1_pt1 | contig 10035 bp, 9 predicted proteins | sample 1476301 | NCBI WGS metagenome assembly OAUP01 (sample SAMEA2580055, study PRJEB22360) | human gut metagenome | biome: human gut; feature: human-associated habitat; material: faeces | place: Denmark | collected 2008/2010 | reverse complement strand
TTATGGGAATGTCAGACGTTCTTGCAATTGCGGACGACGGGCCGCCACTTCAACAGCACGTGCTAATTTTGACAGTCCTGTCACCTTGTCCCCACTTGGCAGATAAGCTACATGAGCCTTTCCATAAAAGGGAACCAAATGGTGCTCACACATAGAGTAAAAAGGAATATCCTTGACAAGGACAACTTCGTCATGAACTTCTGAAAAGACAGCTGTAAATTGATCCTTAGGATCTTCATTTAGACCTGAAAACATTTCAGCATACATCTTAGCCACACGTTTTGGTGTATCCAAAAGTCCCTCACGCTCAGGATTTTCACCTAGAGCTTCCAATAGTTGATAGACTGCTTGTTCTACTTTTTCTTGATTTGCCATAATTTCCTCTTACAACGTTATAATACTATCTATTATACCTTATTTTGCTGGATTTTTCTTGCAAAAATAAGATTTCCTAGCTACCTAAATCTCAAAAAAAGCGAAGACCACCTTTCATATAGAGGATATCTTCGCTTATATTTTTTAGTCTTTCAGGTGGTAAGAATAAGATGAAACCACAATATTCTCACGCCATTTGAGATAATATTTCAATCGTAAACTCATTTGGTTGTGAAGCATGGTTTGCCATGATTTTTTAGGTACAAACTGAGGAATCATGACTGTCAGAGTCGCATTATCCTTCTCAGCTTGAGTGGCGACCTCGTCCACATACTGAATGGTTGACTGAGTGATTGAGCTATATGGTGATTGGATATGAACCATCTCAATTTCAGGGAAATATTTTTTAAACTCTTGTTCAGTTTCCTTGTCCTTGTTCTCTGTATCCTTAGTAGATACATGCATGGCGATAACCTTGTCACCAATAGAACGTGCATAGGAAATAGCTCCGATATTAGCCTTGGTAACATTCCCAACAAGGATAAGAACAATATTTCCTTGATAATGGTGTTCTTCTACCGCTCCATCAATACGCAACTGTTGAGCAACACCATTATAGTGTTTTTTAATCTTAAGGAACATCCACATCAAGATTGCAATAATCGGGAAGAATGGCCAGATATCTCCTAAACGGAAAAGGAAGAGAATGAGAACGATAGCATAACAAATGAGGGCACCTAAGATATTTGCTAAAGAGTGTTTCCAGAATCCCTTACCATATTCACGAATCCAATGGATGACCATCCCCGTTTGAGAAAGAGCAAATGGAATAAATACACCGATGGTGTAAAGCGGAATCAACCGTTCCGTATTTCCTCGGAAAATAAACAAAAGGGTAATGGCACCAATTGCAAGTGTCAAGATCCCATTAGAGTATCCCATACGTGCACCTTTTTCAAGATACATGTGAGGCATGTATTTATTTTTCGCCATATTAAAGGACAACATCGGAAAGGCTGAAAAACCTGTGTTAGCTGCTACTGCAAGAATCATAGCAGTAGAGAATTGGAAAATGTAAAATAGAATACTACCAATCCATGATTGACCAAGAATTTCTCTAGCCATTTGTGACAAGATAGTTACTCCTGCATGAGGTGTAATACCTGTCCACCAGTTGAGAAAGGTAATTCCCGCAAACATAGCCCCCAAAATGCTAGACATGATAAAGAGGGTTGAAGCTGCATTTTTGGCCTTAGGTTTTTGAAAGAAAGGCACCGCATTAGAAATGGCTTCTACCCCTGTCAATGAGGCAGAACCTGAGGTAAAGGCCCTTAAAATAAGAATCAATGACACCCCTGTAATGGGTTGTCCTAAATGAGCTGTGGCTGCATAAGGCATATGACCAGTTAAAATTTGAAAGAAACCAAATCCCAACAAGAACAGCGTCGAAACAATGAAGAGATAAACCGGTATCATCAAAGATTTTGCCGATTCACGCATTCCCCTAAGGTTCATAACCATCAAAACAAGCACCAAAATCATTGATATCTCAAGATTGAAAGGATGAAGGAAGGGAAGGGCTGAAGTAATGGCATCTGCACCTGAGGCCACTGAAACAGCAACTGTCAACATGTAATCGACCAAAAGACTGCCACCAGCTATCAAGCCAAACTTAGGAGACAGATTTTCCGTCGTTACCATATAGGCACCACCACCTTGAGGATAGGCCTTGATAACCTGTCTATAAGAGATGGTAAGGCTGGCCAAAAGGACGAGAACCAAAAGCCCAATAGGGATTGACCACCAAATAGCCGCACTAGATACAGCTGTCAGAACCAAGACGACTTGCTCTGGACCATAGGCGATAGATGAGAGTGCATCACTCGACAACATGGCCAAGGCCTGAATCTTGGACAATAAGTGTTCATCACCACTATCATCATGAGTTAAAGGTTCACCGATTAAAATGTTTTTCAGACGTTGAAACATTGCGATCTCCTTGCTTTTAAAACATACGATGGTTATTATACGCCCCTAAATGTCATCTTTCAAGTCTTAAACATCACTTGCCTGCTCTAAAACCCATTTTCTGACCTGAGAAATAAAGTATAGAGATCCCGTAATCACATAAAGTTTCTTATTGTCAGTCGTTACATGTTCTTTAATCCATGTTTTGAAATCTGGTACCTGCTTATAAACCTCTGGGTATTTATCTAATTTAACACTGTTTGGATAGTCAAAACTCGTTACAGTCAAGTCACCAACCGATTTTAGTTGAGCCAGCATACCATCAATAGGCTTGGTGTCAATAGCCGCAAAGAGAAGTTCAATCTCCTTATCTGCATGTTCTGATTGCAGCAAGTCAATCAAAACTTTAACACTCTCATTATTATGAGCACCATCAATCATGAGATTAGGTCTTAAAAATTCTGTTCGACCTCGCCAATTGGCATGAGCTAGTGCGTCCTTTATGAGTTTAGGAGTTACTTTAGGATAATCTTTTTGAAGCAATAAAGAAGCCATAATAGCTAAACTAGCATTTGCTACTTGATGTTGACCAGCCATGGCCAAGGCTATATCATCTAACCTTTGCTCCCCATAGGTAAAATCAAAGGAATGACTAGACCCTTCAGCTGTGAAATCTCTCCCCAATTCATAGGTCTTGGCCCCTTCTTCACGCGCCTTTTTCTCGAAAACATCTCTAACATCAGTACGGTCAGTCGCATAAATAAAAGGAGCCCCATTCTTCAAAACACCAACTTTTTCTGCTGCAATTTCAGCATGGGTATTTCCCAAAATAGCCTGATGGTCCAAACCAATCGAAGGGCAAAGAACTGCCAAAGGCTTAAATAGATTAGTCGAATCATGAAGGCCGCCCATTCCAGCTTCAATGAATGCGATATCAACAGGATGGACCTGACCAAAATAGAGGAACATCAGAACTGTGATAATTTCAAACTCTGTCGCATTTTCATGCTCTGTCTCTTTTGGTAGACGTTCAACCACAGGCTTCACACGACTAACCAAGTCAAGTAAGTCCTCTTCTGAAATCATCTGACCATTAAGAGAGATTCGTTCCTTGAAGTCAATAATATAGGGCGAGGTAAAGGTTCCAACTTCATAGCCTGCCTGGGTAAAAATTGTTTGTAGGGCATTGACTGTAGACCCTTTGCCGTTTGTTCCCACGATATGCACAGCCTTGAGATTATCTTGTGGATTTCCCAATTCTTTAAGCATCCAAGCCATACGCTCCAAGCCAGGCTTGATGCCAAATTTTAATTGTCCATGAATCCAATCCAATGCTTCCTGATAAGTCATAATTACTCCTTTTTTGGCTAATGCTTCAACTTAGTCATTAAACTGACCTTTAAACTAGATTCCTAGTTTTTCCTTGAGCTTAATGAGTTGACATTCTTATTATACCAAAGACTTCTAGTCTATAACCAAAATATGCAAAAAAGGCAACCCTAGGGTCACCTCTTAAGCTTTCTCTTTTTCGTCAATAACAAGACGAACTTTTTTACCTTGAGTAGGTACCGAATAGACAATCGCTCTTATCGCCGTAATAGTACGTCCTTTTTTCCCGATAACACGCCCAATATCGGCTGGGGCAAGATCAAGATGGTACTCCAAAAACTCAGGACCGTCAATGATTTTGATGGTCAACTGATCTGGTGAAGCAATTAAAGGTTTAACGATAGCGATAATAAGATTTTCAATGGTATCCATAGGCTAAAAAATTATTTTGAGAATTTTGATTCGTGGAATTTCTTCATAACGCCTTCTTTTGAAAGGATGTTACGAACTGTATCTGAAGGTTGTGCACCTTTAGACAACCACTCAAGAACACGCTCTTCTTTAAGTGTTACTTGGTTTTCTTCAACGAGTGGGTTGTAAGTACCAACTGTTTCGATGAAACGTCCATCACGTGGAGCACGTGAATCTGCAACGTTAATACGGTAGAAAGGTTTTTTCTTAGAACCCATACGAGTCAAACGGATTTTTACTGCCATTTTTAATATCTCTTTTCTTTAGTTTTTTTATTATGGTGAGGGCTCTTATCGCCCCTCGACCTTAACTAGTATACCATATAATTTTTATGTGTCAAGAAAAAAACTTGACAGACTTGAATTTTCTACAAAAAAAATTAGAGTTTGACTCTAACTTCCTTTTAGACTATTTCTTAGTTGTGGTCTTATGATTTTTTTCATAAGCTACTTTTGCTTCAGCATATTGAGCTTCTAAACTCTTAGCCGCTGCCTTTGACACTTTCTCATAAGTATCACGACTAGTCAACTTGCCATCCTCGTTGTATGTAGAAACAACCAAGGTATCTTTATTTACAGTATAAGACTTGGTGCGTTTTCCTTTACGGTAGAGTCGGTAGTTATCTACGTTATCCGAGATATAGTAATCTACTAGATTCTTATCTGCATTTGGATAAAGTTGCGAGACAACTTTAGTCAACTCACGCTTAAATTCTGAAACTTCTTTAGTATAGGTAATAGATTTATTCCACTGATCAACAACTTGATATTCCTTCAAATAATCTGAAGCTGTAAAAGTAGGCTGCTCCTCCTCACCTTTTTTATAGAAGTAAGAATGCGTTTGTAAATTATTAGAATGATCAACTTTAAGGAAAGAGACGTAAATTTCATCTTTATCTTCATGTTCTTTCAGAGCATTGGTTAACTTACCAGAATTTTCGTCCAAGACCTTAGACGATTTTAATTCCCAAGTTCCCTCAATGTTCCCCGAAGCATTACGCCAAAAACCGTATACACCACCGACAAGCAACATCAAAACAACAGCAACAAGACTAGAAATCAAGGCTCCTTTGCCCCAATTTTTGGCCTTTTGCGACTTTTGATTAGCGTTTTGAATCGTTTCTAGAAGACGAACCTGACTTTCCAATCTCTTTTCCAACTTGGCAACTGTCTGTTCTTCCTTAGATTTAGCTTTGGCAGCTAGCTTTTCGGCTTTTTTCTTATCACGAGCAGCTTGACGAGCAATCTTCTTAGCTGCCTTTTCTTCCTTACGATCAAGTTTTGTCAAATCCTCAGATAATCCAAGATGCTGTGCTTGGTTACTGAAAACTGGAATAGCTTGATTAGGTTCACTCGAGGTATTAACAGAATGATTTCCTGCATCTGGACGGGTTGGCGCATAACTTGCCAAACGTTCCTTAGCCTCTGCGACGCGTTTGCGCTGTTCCTCTTCCTTTTGAATATCCTCAGCCTGACGGCCCGACTGAATGGTTCTTACTTGACCAACAGTCTCTTGAGATAGGGCCCTTCTCTTTTCTTGGGCCGCATTTGCCATAGCTTCTTGCGCGTTGTCACGCTCTTTCTGAGACTGAGCTAGTGCTCTGGCGGTTGCGGTTCCTTCTTCAAACTGTTGGTCAGCTGCTGATTCACCTTGATCAGCTACTTGGTTAGCCTCTGTACCTTCAGAGAGAACAAACTCTCCTCGTTCCAAGGCCTCTTTGAAGTCGATTGGTCTTGGTTTTCGGCCATTAACAGCCTCAAAGTACTCTAACCATTCGTCTTTCAACATAATAAATCCCCCTGAATTAAAAAACACATGATTAACTTCCCTATTTTACCATACTTTTTAACATAAAAATAGGGATTAACAAGAATTCTAAAAATTCTTATTAAGTCCCCATTAATCTTCTTTTGGTGTAATAGACAATAATTGAACAAAACGGTGTTGTGCTGATTCTGTTTCAAGTGTGACATTGTCGTATCTGAAGAGAATCTCCTCGATATTTGCTAAGCCCAAACCACGACCTGTTCCTTTCGTTGAAAATCCTCTTTGTTTCAAAGGAGCTACATCAATAGAAGCTTCCTTAGTTGAATTTTCAACAACAATAACTGATTGATTTTCCATCTTAAAAATAGCAATAGATAATTTTGGTTTATCTGCTAATACAGTAGCTTCAATAGCATTATCACAAAGAATTGATATGATTGTAATCAAGTCGAGTGGACGCATATCTGTGAAGAAGACCCCCTCTTCAACCTCCACATGGCATTGAATACCTTTATCAAAAGCCTCAGCCACTTTAGATGATAAAAGACTCTTAAGTGGCATATTGGTCACACGAGTTAATTTTGCCAAATCAAACTTTTGCTGCTTCAAATCTGATGCCGAATCTTTCAAGACACTATCATAAATCATCTTGATTTGATCAATGTCTTTCATCTGGATGGCTTCATTAAGCGAAATCATAACATTAGTATAGTCGTGACGGAAACTGCGTAGCGTTTCGTAAAGACTTTCGACCTGCTCAGAATACTTCTCTAAATCATCCAAGTGACGTCGATTTTCTTTTCTACGCTCATTTTCAAAGAATTCATCTGCATATTTATTAACCTTGTAAACAGCATAAAAAATAGCTACAAACCCCACTAAGGTTATCACATGTCCAGCATAGTACAAGGCAAAAAATCGCGAGGCCACGACGACAGAATAGTTCAAAATCACATAGCCAATCAAGATAAAGTTAGTGAAAAACATAATCCGACCAAATTTACGATCTCGCTCTAAGACCCTCAAATATTTAAAATCAATGTTAAGGAGCTTGGATAGAGCGACAAATGTTGGAATAATTAAAAGGTCAAAGAAAATGAAATAAAGATAACTTCTGTTTAGAAAATCCGATGTGATGCCGAACCCTGGCATCAGGAAGTAGGCATAACCATTAAAAATCAACAGATAGAGAACTAGAGGATAGAAGGCATAAAAAGCCAACATATTGGTGGTTCTCTCCTTACCATAGAAATAGGCATAGAAAAGAAGGTAGAACGGTGTCATAAAGGACAAACCGACATTATATGACATCCCCAGTATTCCCCCTATACATTCAACCAGGAACGCAATAGGAAGGATCATACGTGGTACCTTGACCAAGCTGGTCCTTTCGTAGATCCACTGTATGACAATGAAATGCAAAAGATATTCTAATGCAATTTGCAAATTGAGCATCATTTAATGGTTAGCCACCTCCTTCTAGTCATCTCTAAATATACGGCAAAAAGCCATAACACTATTCTATCACAATTCCTGATAATAGATGAGATAAAATTAAATAATTATCTCGAATTTCAGAAAACTTTCAATAATGATTAGAGAAGAAGGGGAAAATCTAAGACCTAACGATTTTTCAAACGTTCCAAAAGTTCCTTTTTACGTGTCCGCGATAGGAGGCATGACTCGTTTCCCTCAAAGAAGACCATATTAGCTGTACGATCCACACTTGTCACATTATTCACATTGACAACAAAAGAGCGGTGCGTTTGGAAGAAAATATCATCCAATTTTGCTACTTCTGCAATTTTCCCATAGAATTCCACTAGGTTTGCCTTGGTATGAGCGATTAACTTATGTGGCACAGGGGCTGTCTCAATGTATAAAATATCATCATAAGGAATATTAACATCATTTTTATCCGTTTTAACAGTTAGACTCTGTGCCTTGGTTTCTTGCTCAACCTGTGAATAAGCAAAATCTAAAAGTTCTACTAAAGCTCTCTTAAGATCCACATCTTCCATGGATTTATCGACAAAATCTAGAGCTTGAATCTTATAACGGAAGGTCAAGGGCATAAACTCCGAGTAAGCTGTAACAAAGGCAATTTGTGCTTTCAAGTCTTCCTTACGGATTTCAAGCCCAATATCTAGTCCCTGCTTAGTTTGATTTTTAAGGTCAATATCCAAAAGATAAACCATGGATTTACCCGAACCTCTATCAGCATCTAACAATTCCTGACCCTGTTCATAAAAAGTAATCCCATCAACAACGGCCTTCGACTCCTCAACTGCTTCGTCCAATAAACGACCAACACGATGACGCTGCAAGGCATCATCTTCAAGGACGATAATAGAAAGCATCTTATTTCCCTCTTTCTTTCTAATATACGTTAATATATCTATCTAATATTTTATCATAATTAATCGGATAATATTCCTTTTTTCACAGCATAAAGTCTTTTTATCTCACCTAATTTCATTTATAAAACAATTGTTATCTCATTGTCACTTTATATTCATTTTTAGGTGTTATCATGAGAACTGTTTTTGTTTTAAATTAAAAAGGAGAAAGTTATGTTACATTCTTTTAAAACGCAAGGGACTAAGACAAAGACCTTGTTGACCCTTGCAACTGTCGGTATAATTAGTGCTTTTCTTGTAGGAAGTCCTCAGCATGCCTCTGCAGATCAAACCTATGTTTCAGATCCTAACCAAGCTCTGACATTTTCCGAACTTGAAACAGGTACAACTACAAATACCATCGCTCAAACAGGTGTTTCTACTGAAACACCTACTACTGTGACTACTATATCACATACCTCTGTGGATGATCTTCATACACATGAAAATGACTATGAACAAACTCCCACAAACACTCCAACTTTTGAGGAATTGAAACAAAATAGTCAAACAGCTAGCAGTACTGTCGACAGCCAGACTGGAAGCAAAACCTATGAGACTAGAATTCCGACAAATACAGATAGCAATCATAAGGCTGTAGAAAACCAGTCTGAACCAAAGACCGAAACTGTCGCTCAAGCACAAACCTGGTCAAAAGATGGTGCCACATGGGTTTCAACAGAAATTAATAATGGTAATGTTCATAAGATTCTATCTACTTATATTCCAAAACCATTAACACCTTCTACAAAACCAACGACAACAGCTACACCAAAACCTAAACAATCAACTCCTGCTGTTAGTCAACCTAAAAAACCAGCCACAGTCGCTAACAAACCTACAACACAACCTAAAAAACCAACAACGACTGTCACTAAACCTACAGCTCCTAAAGCTACTCCTATCCAACCTGCTAAGCCAGTGGACCGAGTTGCTCAAGTATGGCAAAAGAATAACGAACTGGTAAAAGAGAATTACGACACTCCTCACTGGTCAACTAAGGAAGCAACAGTCTTCATCAATGCTAAAAATCCTGAAATCGTGAATGCCTACAAACAAGCTATCACTTCTTGGAATAACACTGGTGCCTTTAATTTCTTGCTCACTAACGATAAACAAAAAGCTAACATCATTGCTGATGAACGTTATGAAGGTAATGTAGCAGCTCCTCTTGGGGTTACCTACTCTACTTACTACCTTCCAACTAAGCAATATAGTAATGCTACTGTTTACTTGAATAGCTTCCATGTTCAAAGCAATTATTATCAAAAGAATGGTGGAAAACTCCTTAACACTGCGCAACACGAATTAGGACACTCAATTGGACTTGAGCACAACAGTGCTGTTGCCTCTGTAATGGAACCTAAAGGTGGTAAGACAAGTATCCAACCAGTTGATATTAACAATGTTAAGAAACTCTATAGCAAGATTTAAGTTCTTACACCATCACTACAATTTATAAGCAGACCTATCAGGTTCTGCTTTTTTTATACAGGTGAGATGACCATTCAAGACCAGAAAATGACTGTTCATGATTTTTTCTTACATATTTTAAAAATATGTAAAGTTTTCTCCGTTTTTTTTGGTAAAATAGAAAATGTAAAGAGAGACCGGATGAGTTAGAAAACTCAACTTTGTTAGTTTTTGCTCATTATTCTCATAAACAGAATAAAAATAGTCTAGGAACCCTTCTTAACATTTATACCTATCTTCCCCAAACACTTTT
>OAUP01000467.1_pt1 | contig 10756 bp, 10 predicted proteins | sample 1476301 | NCBI WGS metagenome assembly OAUP01 (sample SAMEA2580055, study PRJEB22360) | human gut metagenome | biome: human gut; feature: human-associated habitat; material: faeces | place: Denmark | collected 2008/2010 | reverse complement strand
TGTGGTCCGGGTGGTCCGGCCTCTCCACGTGGGCCGGTGTCACCTTTCGGCCCCGCAGGTCCGGTCTCACCGCGCTCTCCCTTTGCTCCTGCCGGCCCCGGCTCACCTCTCGGACCAGTATCCCCCTTTGGTCCCTGAGGCCCCCCCGGGTCTCCTTTTTCGCCTCTGGCCCCGGTTTCACCACGCGGCCCCATTGCTCCCTGTGGCCCGGTCGCACCACGTGGGCCAGATGGCCCTGTTGCGCCAACTGGCCCCTGTACTCCCTGAGGTCCCCGTTCTCCTGTATCACCTTTCTGGCCCGGTATGCCCTGAGGTCCGCGCTCTCCCTGCTCACCTTTCTCCCCACGCGGACCCGCCGGACCTGTTTCACCACGAGGACCAGCATCACCTTTCGGCCCTGTATCGCCTTTAGGTCCTCGTGCATTCTCAGCCATACGTCTGGCTTCTTCAGCACTAACTGTAGCAGCCTCAGCACGTTTAAGAACGTCTCCGGCGGCCTCCTGAGCCACTCTGGCGGTTTCAGCATGTCGTCTGGCCTCTTTAGCGTCAGCTGCCGCTGCCTTTTCAGACTCACCTGCCCGGGTCGCCGCCTCTGCAGCCTCACTGGCTTTTTGTGCAGACTCCGTCGCTTTGCTGGTCGCAGCCTTCGCGCTTTCTGATGCAGTCTTCGCACTGGCAGCAGCGCTTTCCTTCGACTGTGAAGCCTGATTATTTTTCACCGCCGTGTCTTCGTTCAGACGACGAATCGTGGCAAGGTCATCCGCCACATTGTTCTGTATCTGCCGGAAATCTGTCAGCAGTTCTCCGGGTATGCTCACCTCAACAAGACTGCGGCGTAACAGCATATTGAGCGTCACCGTACTTTCAGTCCCCTCAATACGCACACGTCCGTAGACAGCAGTCTTCCCTTTCACCGTCACAGAAACCGCATACTCCCCCGGCTCCAGCGTCATTCCGTAATACCCGCCGTCACGAGTCACTGCTGACGCACTGGTGCCGCTGAGCGCATCCGGTGAAACTGTCAGCGCCGTCAGGGTAATATTTGCGCCTGATATTGCCTCACCATCAGGAGATTTCAGCGTCCCCGAAACAACAACACTCACATTCCACCTCCGTTAAACACCTTCTTGCGGGCAGACAATGCACTGTCTGCACCCTGTTTAATCCCGAGCTGCTCAACAAAACTCTGATAATGTTGTGCTGCCAGTCCTGACTCTGCACCACCGGCTGCATCCTTGCTGAATGCACGAAACAACATCCAGTCAACCAGCGGGTTAACATAAGCCTCTTCCAGCGGTACAGGCGTGTCATCATCCTGCGTCAGAACATACACCGCCTCCGGAATGCGGCTGACCACAGCATCAACACTCACAGCCTCCTCCGGTGCCGGAAACAGCCAGAACACGCGCGGGGCAAGGTCACTGCTGATAAAGCATTCCGGTTTCCCCCTCAGCATGTGCCAGTCGGGATACTGTGCATCAAGCACCTCACGGGATTGCGGTTTTATAGCACTGCCATCGCTGAGGCATATCACGTCAAGAAGCTGTATTGCGCCATCAGGCAAAGTCTGACGTGCACCAGGAACACAATTCAGCGTCTCCAGACTTGCGCCTGCATCCGGCCTTGCCAGAATCACCGCCCGCACAGCATCATTGTAATAATCACACAGCTCAGCCAGAGGCCAGCGCACCATCATCGGGTCAACCAGTTGCGTGTTCACTCGTCCGATGATTTCAGTAATCGTCGTCATCAGTAAAACCTTTGTCTGCGGACAGGATTGCGGTATGAGGAGTACGGACTTGTCGCCAGTGTGTCGCGATATGCCCGACGGATACCCTCAGAAAACAGCACAGAGAAATACTGTGCGCGCGACGGGTCTGACCATGAAACCCCGGTCTGCATGAACAACCGTTCAAGCGCCCCTGCAGCCACTTCTTCAGACCATGCCCGCAGTTCATCCTGCACCTGACGGCTCCCTGCTTTCGGAGCAACGGCATAAAGCACACTCACCTCTCCGGGCGAACAGGCAAAATGCATTACCCGCCCCGGGCGGATTTCCACATCATGACCGGCAAAAAGCTCACGCCCGTCAGCGAGGATACGAATAATATGTACGCACTCTTCATTCTCCGCGTCATATGGCAGCACACAGTCCTCTCCGGCTGGCGGTGACAGCGTGGCTTCACGGCGGCACAACAGGGACTGACGGCAGAATGCCACTGCCGACATGGATAACGCATCCGTCATCATAATGTTCAGCGGACCACTGATATGGCGACGGACATACGGTAAAAAATCAGTCAGTTCCGCCATGCTGTTCAGTCTCCGCAACACGACGGCGAAATGCCTCACGCACACGGACACGAAATACATCAGCCGTTTCTTTCGGGTCTTTGTGAATATTCAGCTCTTCTGCCTCACACAACGTTGCCAGCCGTGCGGACGTGAGTTTGCTCAAATCCACATCCTGACCACCAACGCTAACCACAAAACTGTTCTCCGCTTCTGCAAGAGCCACCTGTTCTCTTTCCTGCGCCTGCTGTGCCTGCCGCAACTGCTCATCCTGTTGTTGCTTTTTGAGCACACCATCAAGCTCTTCATGACGAACCCAGACATCCGGAAAGGCCAGCAACTGCCAGGCAAGCGCGCTGTCAACATGCACCGGCTCAAGACGCGGGAACAGTGTACGACTCCCGGTAAGGGTATCCTTTTTCACGGGTTTGGGGCCGATATAGACAACGGCAATTTTCTCGCTCATATAATTCCCCGGATAAAAAAGCCCGCATGACGCGGGCCGGAAGGTTTATATCAGTATCCCACCACGGTATAACGCAGCAGAACATTCAGGGTACCGGTCGCAGCAGCTGTCTTAATGGTGACCGTAACCAGCTCTCCATCACTCTGTGTGGTGTACGGCTCCACTGGCACATATTTAGCAAAGCTGGCAGTTACTGCACCACTGTCACCAATGAGCTCATGCTTGCCAGATTTAACGCTGACGGTCGCCGTACCACCAAGACCACCTTTTGAAATCAGTTGGATCCCATTAATGCGAACGCCAGTCGGCAGTGAGAGAAGATTAATAACGGTTTCCTGTTCGGCAGCATTCACTGTAAACACACCTTCTGCCACCGACTCATTACCATGCGTACCTGAATAAACCCGCTCACTCAGTGACGGAGCAAGGATAGTCTTTGCCATAATTAATGACTCCTGAAAAAGCCGGGCGATAACCCGGCATGGGGAAAGGAAAAATCACAGCTTCACTGCGGTATCAACGGCAATAACACCGTGATCCTGCATCTTGCCGCTCTTCTCGGGGAAACGGATTTTTTTCAGACCGTTGATCCAGCTGATTGCTATCTCAGTACGGTTATCCATATCCGTTTTCTTCTCAACCATGTTGAAGTGGCCGCCGCCCTTCTGGCCGTACGCATTCGCCAGCGCCTGAGCCCCCAGCAGCATGGCACGGTCGATGTTGGTCTTGGCCTGCTTCTCCTCTGTGGTTGCTGCCATATCGTTTTTCGATACAAGGACCTTTGAGTCCTTATAGAAACGGATCGGCATCCCCGCATACTTACGGACCAGAATATTGCGCCACATCGCACATTCGCCTTTGAACAGCGGATGGTTAAACCCTTTTGAGCGGTTTACGGCACGCGTCATCATCTGGTTCCAGTCCTTGCCGGACGTGGAGGTGTACCAGTCATTCCACTGACGCGGCGTGACGTAGAGGACGTAATACGGATCTTCGCCATACAGCTCATCACCGGACAGGCGTACCGGTTGTAACGGATGAGCCATCTCGTCAATAAACAACGAGAGATTATCGACCAGCGCAAGAGTGAACAGGTCAGACTGGTCAATACTCTCAAAACTCGTCGCATCCCCACCGAAAAAATGACGATCATGCGTCGGCGGCAGTACGTCGTTGATCATGATTTTTTTGAATTCAGGGTGATCTGCCGTTGGCAGAATGGTGTCATCAGCAACAAAATCACCGCGGGCACCGGCAAGATGCACTATCGCACACTGGTCCTGCAGGTCGTTAAAGTACGTACCCAGCAGCGTTCTGGCAGAGGATGCCAGGTTGAACTTCGTACGCTGTTGGCTCATACGTCCGCCCGCATCCACCAGGTGACGGCCCTGATTAATTTTCAGGGAAAAATCAGCATGGCTGAGGTCTTCACCACGGCCTTCAACGCGCTCATCCCCCATCGTCGGACGTTTAGAGAGTTTGTGCATGATGCTGAACGTCACTTCATCACCGGCCTGTTTGTTGAGGTCCGTGATTCGCACAACCGGTGCACCGGCACTGGTCTGCTTCGTGCTTTTCTTGTCAGGCGAAACTGCTTTTGGTGCATCCTGCTGTTCAGTGAGTATATTCACCATTGAGCGGTTGCGGTTGGCAGCCGTGAAAAGCGCCACCTGATACAGCTTATTCGCCTGGGCTGTTGTTACTGTGGTCATTACGTCAGTACTCCTTCAGTGGTTACCCGAGTTTTTCCAGAATCGCGTCAATTTCAGCGTCCGTCATGCCTCGCATGGCGGCTTCAATTTCGGTATGGGAAGCACCAAGTAACCGTTCAAAATTATCACCGGTTCCGACGGAAGCCGTGTTGCCAAGCTCTGACGGGGAAGCAGGCACAGCCATCTCCCGTTCAGCGGCTTTCACTTTTTCTTCCGCCGTTTTCCGGATATCCGTGTTGTCTGCCTTGTCATCAGAAGGCGGCTCACTGGCTTCACCGAAAGCGAGCTGCGTACGGCGGGCCACTTCGGCGAAACGTTCAGTGAGCGGTTTGTCTTTCCATGCGGGGTCATTCTGGAGCTTCCCGTCGATGGATACGGCAACCGAGAAGCGATCCGGATCGGAGTTCTGCCACGTTTTCAGCACCGGCACGGCATTCATCGCATCAAGAACCGGTGATAAATCCTCACCACCATGACCTTCTGCCTGCTGTGCTGATTGCTGAACACGGGACTGGAGATAGTTATTTTTACGGATGAGCGAAGCCACCGCGTCACCAATTTCCGGATACATATCCCTGATACGGGCAATCTTCTCATCAGAGATTTTTTCGTTTTCCGGTAACGGTGCGGGTTTCATACCGGCCTGGTGGATCTGAGACGTCAGCAGTTCAACCAGGCGTTTTTCTTCGGCTATCTGTCCCCGAAGAAGTGCGGCTTCCTGTTCGGCCCGCTGCTTACCGGAACGTTCAGCCTCAAGGACTTCATAGGGAATGACGTGTTTACCATCGCGGGTGAGCACACCCTTCGCCTCCGGCTCCTTCACGTCCTGCGTCTGCTCAGCACTGGCATCCGGCGTCGGTGCCGCAGTGTTATCGCCCGTCTGTGTCTGTGCTGCCTCATCCGCATGATTTTCTGTGGCGGCCTCTGTCACGCAGTCCTGTTCGTGACCGTCAATATCCACATCTCCAAGCCCTTCCAGCATTTTTTCCAGTTGTTCCGGGGTTTCTTCACCCGTAAATTCAAAATCCATAAATAACTCCGCATGGTCTGTTTATCGGACAGATCCGAATGGTTGAGTAAATAAGGCTTATCGCTGCCCCCGCGAATAAGCGCACCGCTCCCGGAACGCTTATCTCCGGAAACAAAAAACCCCGTACGATGACGGGGTTCCGTTAAGTTCAGGATTTTCAGAGCGGCATTTCATGCATCCGCTGTTGTAGTGTATGCAGCATCTGTTGCTGAAGAACTTCCTGCTCCTGTTCCATATTCTGTATGCCGGTAATGATTTCTGCCGTATGTGCCTGGTTAAGCGCATCCACATAACGCTGTCCCTGTGCCGCGGCGACATCCCGTTGTGCGCCAGCATTATCCCGTTGCGCAGCCGCGCGTGCCCTGGCAGCTTCTGCTTCCAGTTTAGCCACCCGGCCTGTCATTTCGCGCATCTGAAGTTCTGCCTGCTGTTGCTCCAGCGCCTGCTGTTGTGCTGCCGCTTCCTGCTCTTCCGGAGTCATCTCATCCGGTGATTTTGGCGTCCCCAGCGCCGCACGAATACGTTCGACAAATTCCTGTTTCTGCGGCACATCCAGAAGATTAACCCACAGATCGAGCACAACAGCCTGCACCTGAGGCGGCAGCCCCTGAATAACCTCTGACATTCTCTGTGCAAGCTGTGCCTTAAACGCCGGTGTCTGCTGAACAGGAGCCAGCGCAATATGTGTATTTAACCTTGAAATATCATTGGTCAGTTCACCATTATCACCTTCAGCATTGAGGACAATGGTCTGGCGACGCTGACGATCATCGCGATTAATCACCACCGCATGATTACGCCGCTTTTTCAGGTCATCAAGAAGATAAGCGAGCAACAGCCTTCCCACCTGCTGGCAGGCAAACTGGTAGTTATCGTTGATTTCGGCAAGGGTTGTGGTTCCCTGCTCCACCAGGTTGCTGATCGCCACGCCGGACGATGCATTTGAATCCTGCCCGAGAAATGCGGAATAAACCCCCATCGTGTCCTGGATAAGTTTTTCCGACTCCTGCATGACCTGAAACTGCTGGCTGGCAACCTGAAAATCCTGTTCAACCCGGAAAACATCAGCAACGCTTTTCTGATTTTTTCGGGCCGGATTCAGTTTAATAATGCCATCCGGACGCTCGATCTGCTCCATCAGATCGTTGTCTGACAACTGGGTGGCATCCTCGTCCATAATCACGCGTTTGGCCTGAAGCAACCACGTCAGTTTTATACGACGAAAATTCACCTCATCCTGTGCCGGAATGGCCCGGGAAATCAGCCCGTAAGGCTCCCCGGTTTTATCCTTCCGGTATCCCCAGAAGGGAACCAGCGGGAACATCCCCTGCGGCGCACTGCAGGGGCGATCCACAATAAAGTGCGGTCCCACAAACCAGGCTTCACGAATACGACTTACCCGCCCGACTCTCACCTGCACCCGCCCGGATGCCACAGCCACCGCATGCATCAGATTATTTTTATCAAAGGCCACCACCCGTCCATTACTGAGTTCAATCACCGGAAGACGCTCGAATGTACGGTAATAAACCACCTGAAGCAGCACACGACGGCGTTCACGCTGAAGCCATTCGTTCTGCTGTCGATCCCATGACTGATACTCTTCCCATGCACTCATCAACGGACTGGGCTGGCCTTCAGTAACCGTGGTATCGACAAAACCACGCCAGTCATCAATGGCATAATCGATAACCTGAGCCATTCCCGGAAATGTGGCTTTTGCCTCATCGGTATCCATCCAGCGGCGGCGCATCAGCCAGCGGCAGTCACTTAAATCAGCCTCCCGGCTAAGCCAGTCCCAGAACACTTCATTCCGGCTGACAGTAGACACCTTAAACTCAGGCCCGAACGGATCGCTGTTCCGTCTGACCTCCACCCAGCTGAGCCCCGCTTTGATTTGTTCCGCATAGGCATCAGAACGGGCTTTATTCATATTTCCAAGGCGGCAAGCATCGGCAAATTCAGCATTAATAGCTTCAGCCAGTTTTTCTGTTTCATCATCAGGATCATCTGATATCACCAACAGATCAGTCCGCGTTTTGGCCTCCATACCCAGAACACCATCAACGGTAGGCGCGATGAGGTTATGGATGGTCATCGGCTGACCGCGATCTTTCAACACCTGGAGAACTTCCGGTGGCAACTGGTCACCATCGTAATACGCACAGGCCTTGTTTGCGGCATCGCGCCATTTAGGCTGACTGTCAATATCAGAACAAAGCGCCTGTAACTGGCGCTGAGAAAAACGCGGCGTGGCTCCGTTGTCGTTTTTCGTCGCCATGGTATTAGTTTCATTTTTCATCAGTGAGCCATCCAGTGTGTGGTTCTGCGTTTATCCGTTTTCTGTTTTACCCTCACCGGCATTCTGGCGCGCATCTCCTGGGCAATCATGTAGCTCATAAGCTGATCATCAAAACAGCCTTCCTGTGCATTCATGGAGCCTTTCGCGTCATAAACGTAGGTGTTCATTTCTGATAATGTGCCCGACCAGCGGATCCCCGACAGGCCGTTATTCAGCAGCGTTTTCATTCCCTCTGTCAGGACCGGTTTACTCTGGCGGGTTGTCAGCCAGCCAAGACGGGGCGTATCGTCGTCATATGCCTGGTCAAGGTGCTGTTCGTTGTAGATATAACGCGTCGGATAGAGTTCCCTGAGTTTCAGGATAACGGCATGTCCGTGATTGTTACGCTCCGGCCCCACAAACGCGTTGTTGTACATACGGCAGACCTGCGCAATGAGATGAGCGAAAAGCTCCGCATCGAGATGACCAAACCAGTGAGCCACCTGCTCACCATTACTGCATCTGATGATATCCAGCGATGAGCGGTCTCCGTGCTCCAGCCCCTCAGCGGTATCTGCTCCGCATACATACTCTTCATCCGGATCCGGCAGCTCCCAGACCAGCAGATAATTCATCAGCGTCCGGTGCTGTTCGGCTTTATTCCCGTCACGCAGAGACTGCGCCTTGGTCTTCGTTCCTGTAACCGGTTCAATGTCATAAACAATCAGCGGTGGCGAACAGAATGACTCTGCCTGCAGCGTGCTTTCCGCACTGAACACCCGTCGTCCTGACGTCAGAAACGCCTCCTGTGGCGTTGAGGGAAATTCCTGCTTCATTTCCTCACGCTGTTCAGTTTCCTTGCAGATGTACCAGTGTTTCTGCTCATCGGTAAGCGTGATGTTCATTGCTTTTTCAACCGCAGAAAAATACGCTGTTTTTTCCCGTGACAGCTTAAGTCCGCTTTCCGGCACTCTGGCGCTGTATTTGAGATCCTGCCACCAGGCGTAAAAATGGAATTTATAATCCTGTGGCGTCAGCGCCAGCCCTGATGCAGTGATTTCCTGTGCCCGGTTACTCATCTCGTAAAAATCGCCACCCACACCTTCAGCAGTGGATTCATCAAAGATAATGCACTCATCAGAGACGGCATTAAGTGTACCGGTTCGCAGTTCTTTCGCCTTAGCCGGATATTTTGCGCAAATTTTGCCGTGCTCTGAGATATGCAGGCGCTGCACCGTACCTGAACGGAATGAGGTTGCCACCTGGATACTCGAGCCGTGACCAAACAGGATATAGCCACCGCTGGCTCCGCTACGACGTTCAACGATGGTGAATGAGGCTCTCAGCCAGTCAGGAAGATGATCAAACGGTACAGCAATTTTGGTGCGGAAAATTTCACTGGCAGCCTGTTTATCCTGAGCGACAATCCCGCATTTGAGATGCGGTATGAATAATGCCTGGTCGAGAAGATAAATATCAATGGCCGTGGAAAACCCCAGCTGGCGTGCTTTCAGGATAATATTTTTATTGTGCATGCTCCGGAACAACTGGCGCTGCGCCGGTCGCATTCTGAAGGTGACCAGCTCACCTTTTTCGTTCTGTATTTTGTAGAGATGATTGAGCCGCCACCAGGGATTGCTCAGTTTAGTCATGATGAACAGACGTTGTTCGGTCCCGGTCATTTCTGACGGTTCATCACATCGCGGTTCATTCTTCCGGAATGTCATCCAGTCTCCCCGAATTACTCATTTCATGCAGCGATGACACGATGTCACTGACTGGCGTAATAACCCCCCGGCGCTGGCTGGTCAGAATATCGGTTTCCGCTCTGAGTTTATCTCTGGCGGCGTTGATTCTTTCCCGGTCAGCACGAAGTTTTGGTGCTGTTTCCGCCAGAACGTCCAGCGTCAGCAATGAGCGTTCAATTGACTCGATACGGGCAATATTCCGGTCAAGGGCCTGTTCTGCTTTGAGTATTTTGTCGTACAGGGCAACACGGGTTTCCACGTCAGCCGCCTCTTTCAGGTCGGCGAACATTTTTTTTCAGTGTTCCTGTTACTGAAAGTGCGCGGGCCCGGGTGAACACCAGTTCATCGAACAGCACCATATCGGACGCATCATCCATGAGGTTATCTGCCTCAAGATACTTCGCATATCCACGGTGTCTCACGGCGTGGGTGTTACGGTCGCTAAACCGGGCAACGGGGTGAGGATTACCCGATCTGCTGTTGCGTTTCGTTTCTGCCGAATTTGCGCAGTTTTTTGCGCATTTTTCATCACTGCCATCATCGCCGTAAGACTCGTCATTACTGGACTCGTCATCAGCTCCATGCGCATTTTTTTGTGCGCTTTTTTGAGTGTCAATTTGCGCACTTTTTTGCGCATTTTTCTGCGCACTTTCCTCTGTATTTTTGGGGGAGTTTTTGCGCAGTTTTATGTACCGACGAGCCGTGCCATAGCTGATATTGTTCTGTCGACACCAGTCCTGAAGTTTTATGCCAGTTCTGGCATGTTCGCGTCGGAATGCCTGCTCCAGTTTTTTCCAGTCCAGCTTTGCCATGTCACTTTCTGACGTCCTCTGTTAAAAACTGACGCATAATGACCGCTGTGATTTTTCAGAATTCACACAGCAGCGTCTTGTTTGATTGATATTTACACAATATGGTTGTTTTATCCGGTTTCTTCCACCACCGCACCGGACAGGCGGCCATGCGGGAAAACGCTCACGTTACCTGAAAACGTGGAAAGCCCGGTGTGCATCGTTTTTGATTATCCCCACACACTCGCGCAGGAGGTCCAGTGTCTGGCTGAGGTCTCTGTTAATGCGGGAATACTGCGACGATACGGCGCATCAGCAAAACTTATTTCAGGCACTGAGTGCGGATATATTCCTGTGCCCCTTCCAGCTGCTTCTGCATCATCATCAACCGCTCTCTGAGGGTGAAATAATCCCGTTCAGCGGTGTCTGCCAGTCG
>OAUP01000464.1_pt1 | contig 10851 bp, 6 predicted proteins | sample 1476301 | NCBI WGS metagenome assembly OAUP01 (sample SAMEA2580055, study PRJEB22360) | human gut metagenome | biome: human gut; feature: human-associated habitat; material: faeces | place: Denmark | collected 2008/2010 | reverse complement strand
TCCGTGAACGCCGCCACCGGTGAGGTCACGCTGACCAGCACCCAGGCCGGCACCATCACCGTGCCGGTGACGGTCACCTTCTCCGACACCAACGAGTCCATCGAGGCGACGGCCACGTTCACCGTGACCGCTCCGGCGGCGCTCGGCACCTCCAAGCTGGAGACCGGCACCGCGAACGGCGCGAACGTCATCTATGTGCCGTTCACCGCGAAGACCCCGACCACCGTCGCCGATCTGCTGGCCCTGGTGACCGCCGAGCCGGATTCGGCCCTCAAGGCCGTGTACCGTGACGGCACCAAGCTGGAGGACGCCGCGGCAGTAAAGGCCGGCGACGTGCTGCGCTTCTACGCCGACGGCTCCACCTTCACCGCCGACTACACGGTCGTGCAGAAGAACGCCTGGAACTGGGTCGACGACTTCAAGACCGACTCTCAGGGCCCGATCTGGACGTCGCAGCGTCAGGTGTCCGGCAAATGGCAGACGATTACCGATTTCGGTTCCGATGTGTACCCGCAGACGTACTACGACAAGTACTACGGCGTCGGTGTGGACTATCAGAACAAGAACCTTCCGACCAACCGCAGCGCCATTCACGGCCTGATCGCCGACAATCCGGGTGATTCCGCGGCGACGGCGATGGCCTGGACCGCGCCGAAGGCCGGTTCCGTGAAGGTCACGCTGGACAAGGTGACCGGAGCGCACGTCGAGCCGTACATCCGTCAGTCGGGCAGCAACGGCAAGGATGTGGTCCTGAAGCTGCTGAAGAACGACGAGGTGATCTGCTCCGCGACGATGACCGATTCCTTCGCGACGGCGACCGGGTTCAACGAATGCCTGGCATCCGCCAAGGGCACGGTCAAGGTCGCGGTCGGCGATGTGCTGCGCTTCTCGGTGGATGCCGCGACCGGCACCTCCAAGTCGTCGATCCACATCAGCCCGGTCATCACCTACACGGATGCCGATGAGCCTTCGCCCGAGCCTGGCCTGTCGGAGCAGTATGCTGCGGCGTATCCGGCTTCGGTTGCGGCGAAGGTGGGCGAGAAGGCCACCGCCGCGGTGTCGTTCACGAAGGGCGGCGCCGCCGCGGATGCCCCGGCGGGCACGACGTTCGCGGTCGCGGGTGACGGGTTCACGGTCGCCGCGGACGGTACGGTGTCGTTCACGCCGACGGACGCGCAGGCGGGCAAGACGGTGACGGCCACGGTGACGGTGACGTATTCGGACAAGTCGACGGATACGGTGACGGTGACGTTCAAGGTCGCCGCCAAGACCGAGCCTGAGCCCAAGCCCGAACCGACCGATCCGAAGGCCGACCTGCGCAAGGAGGTCGAATCCGCGTCGAAGCTTGACGAGAAGGACTACACCGCCGACTCGTGGAAGGTGTTCGCCGCGGCGCTCGATAACGCCAAGGCCGTGCTGGAGGACAAGGACGCCACCGAGGCGCAGATCTCCGGCGCGCTCACGACGCTGAAGTCCGCCACTGCCGCGCTGGCCAAGGCCGGCGACACCGGCAAGCCCGACGATGGCGACAAGCCTTCCGCGGGCAAGCCCAACGACAAGGGCGACAAGGGCAACGGTCTGTCCAAGACCGGCGCCAGCGTCGCCGTCATCGGCGTTGCCATGCTGCTGCTCGCAGCCGCCGGCTTCGTCACGGTGAACGTCGTTCGCCGCCGCCGGTAACGGCATGACGGGCACCCGCCCGTAACAAGCAATCAGGGGTCTCATGGTCAGCCATGAGACCCCTTTGCTATGCCTGTTAGCCGCTCTCTCGCTGTCGATTACCCTATATTCCCGCGAAAGTCCCATTTGCGGACGCTGGAATGGGAGTATCGACGGATGGGAGCAATTGTTCAACACGCCGATTGTTGTATATGCAACTGTTGTATATGGTATGCATTATTATGTTATGTTGCCTGAATGTTCGGAATGCGATTTTCGCATCGACAGACATGGTATGGAGGGGTATGGAGCAACGTATTCTCAGCATTGAAATACGGGCGGTGAGTAAGGCCGTCGACCGTTATTTGGGCGAAAGCATGCCGCTCTCCGCCAAGGGGACCACCGGCGGCAACGCGCATATCATCATGTTCCTGGCGCGCAATCGGGATCGGGAGATCTATCAGCACACCATCGAGCAGAAATTCTGCATCACCCGTTCCACGGCATCCCGCGTGCTGGCGCTGATGGAGAAGAACGGGCTGATTGCCCGTGAATCCGTGGCGCACGACGCACGATGTAAGCGCATTGTGCTGACGGATAAAGCCGACGCCATCGTCGCCGATCTCAAAGCGAACGGGGAGCGTGTGGAGCGTCTTCTGGTCGACGGTTTCACGCAAACGGAGCAAGATGCGCTGCATGACTACGTGGAGCGCATGCGTGCCAACATCGAGCGCGCACAACATGAATTTGAACATCAGACATCCTCCCAGACGCCGTCAACGGCGGCTCCCGAATACTCGGAAGCGGAGGTCATCAACACGAAGGAGGAGAACAAGTGAGCAGCACCGAAGAAGCGATTGCGCAAGCGCGCAAAGCCGTGGAACCGGACAAGCCGAAACATGTCCTGCGCACGCTGGGCAAGTCGATCCGCGAGTACAAGAAGGCCAGTCTGCTGGCCCCGGCGCTCGTGGCGGTCGAAGGCATCCTGGAGATCCTGATCCCGACGATCATGGCCTCGCTGATCGACGAGGGCATCACCGGCGGCAGCATGCCGTCCACCATCAAGTTCGGAGTGATCCTGCTGATCTGTGCGATGGTCTCGCTGGGTGCCGGCTTCCTGTCCGGCAAGTTCGCGGCCATCGCGGGCGCGGGCTTCGCCAAGAACCTGCGCCAGGACCAGTTCAAGAAGGTTCAGGGCTTCAGCTTCACCAATATCGACCGGTTCTCCACCGGCTCGATCGTGACCCGACTGACCACCGACGTGACGAACCTGCAGAACGCCTACATGATGATTATCCGTCTGGGCGTGCGTGCCCCGATCATGGTGATTGTGGCCTGGATCTTCTCGTTCCGCATCTCTCCGTCCATCTCGCTGGTGTTCCTGGCCTGCATCCCGATCCTGGCGATCGGCCTGTGCGGTCTGGCCGTGCTCGTGCACCCCGTGTTCGAGCGCGTGTTCCACACTTACGACGCGCTCAACAACGTGGTCGACGAGAACCTGCAGGGCATCCGCGTGGTGAAATCCTACAACCGCGAATCCTTCGAGGTGGGCAAGTTCGGCCGCATCTCCCAGCGCATCTTCAAGGACTTCACCAAGGCCGAGCGTATCATGAGCTTCAACAGCCCGCTGATGATGGTGTGCGTCTACGCCTCGATGATCCTCATCGCATGGATGGGCGCGCAGCAGATCGTCGCCTCCGGCAACAACGCCGCCGTGGGCCTGACCACCGGCGACCTGACCGCACTGGTCACCTATGCCATGCAGATCCTCATGGCCATGATGATGCTGTCGATGATCTTCATCATGGTCATTATCTCCCAGGCCTCCGCCGAGCGTATCTGTCAGGTGCTGCAGGAGGAAAGCACCGTGACTGATCCGGCCAGTCCGGTGACTGACATGGCCGATGGGTCCATCGAATTCGACCACGTCACCTTCCGCTACTCCGACAGTTCCGAAAAGCCCGTACTCGACGACATCAACCTGAAGATCCGCTCCGGCATGACCATCGGCATCGTCGGCGGCACCGGTTCCGCCAAGTCGAGCCTCGTGCAGCTCGTGCCGCGACTGTACGACGTGAGCTCCGGCTCGCTCAAGGTCGGCGGCGTGGACGTGCGCGACTACGATCTGGAAGCCCTGCGCGACCAGGTGTCCATGGTACTGCAGAAGAACGTGCTGTTCTCCGGCACCATCGCCGAGAATCTCAGGTGGGGCAACCCGAACGCCACCGACGAGGAGGTCCGCCACGCCGCGCAGCTTGCGCAGGCTGACGGATTCGTGCAGGAATTCCCCGACAAGTACGACACCTACATCGAGCAGGGAGGCGCCAACGTCTCCGGCGGCCAGCGCCAGCGCCTGTGCATCGCCCGCGCGCTGCTGAAGAAGCCGAAGATCCTCATCCTCGACGATTCGACCAGCGCCGTCGACACCAAGACCGACAAGCTGATCCGCAACGCGTTCCACAACGAGATCCCCGACACCACGAAGATCATCATCGCCCAGCGTGTCGCCTCCGTCGAGGAATCCGACATGATCCTCGTCATGGACAACGGCCGCATCATGGCGTCCGGCACGCACGACGAGCTGCTCGCCACCTGCGACGAATACCGGTCCATCTACGAATCCCAGACCAAGAACCAGGCCCGACCCGAGGAGCTGGTCGCCGCGGAGCCGGCCGGGGCGCAATCTGAGACCGAGACCAAGGAAGGAGAGACGCGATGAGCAACGACCAGAGCTTCAAGAACCGCAAACCCGGCATGGGCAAAGCCGAACCTGGCACCATCAAGCGCATCTTCAGCTACATCTTCCAATACAAGTGGCGCGTCGTCGCCATCGTGATCTGCATCCTGATCGGCGCCGCCGCGCAGGCCGGATCCGCGCTGTTCCTCCAGTCCCTCATCGACACGTACATCCTGCCGATGGTGGGGGAGACAAATCCCGACTGGGCGCCGCTGCTGCGCGCCATCTCGCTTATGGGCTGCCTGTACCTGGCCGGTATCGTGGCGTCCTGGGCCTGGCAGTGGCTGATCGTCACCGTCGAACAGGGCACGCTCAAGAAGATCCGCGACGACATGTTCGCCCACCAGCAGAAGTTGCCGATCCGCTACTTCGACAGCCATGAACACGGCGACATCATGAGCCACTACACCAACGACACCGATACGCTGCGTCAGGCGATCTCGCAGTCGTTCCCGCAGATGTTCTCCTCGATCATCTCCGCGCTGGCGGCGCTGCTGTCCATGCTGTGGCTCTCGATCCCGTTCACCGCGTTCGTGATCGTGTTCACCGTGCTGCTCTACTTCATCGTGCGCAAGATCGTGAGCCGTTCCGGCCGCTACTTCGTCAAGCAGCAGATGTGGATCGGCGACGTGAACGCCTTCGTGGAGGAGTCCGTCAACGGCCAGAAGGTCATCAAGGTCTTCAACCACGAGGACGCCACGCAGAAGACCTTCGACGAGAAGAACGAGGAGCTGTTCGAGGCGTCCGCCGAAGCGAACACCTGGGGCAACGTCACTATGCCGGTGGTCGGCAACATGGGATACCTGCTCTACATCCTGCTCGCCATCATCGGCGCAGCCGTTTCGCTGGCCGGCGTCAATGATCTCGGCCTGACCGGCGTCAAGCCGCTCACCCTCGGCACCCTCGTCTCGCTGCTCACCCTCTCCCGTTCGTTCATCAACCCGATCGGCCAGGTCTCCCAGCAGCTGACCATGGTGATGATGGCGCTCGCCGGCGCCTCCCGAATCTTCAAGCTGATGGACGAGCCCGTGGAGTCCGACAACGGCACCGTCACGCTCGTCAACGTCGAGCTCGGCGAGGACGGCCGTACCATGCGGGAGGTCGACCACGAGACCGGCCACTGGGCGTGGAAGCGCGAGGAAGGCGACGACGGCACGAGGTCGCTCAAGGCCGCCGAGAAACTGCACGGATCCGCGCGCGAAGTGGCCGTCAAGGCCAAGGAGCAGGCGATTACCTCGCCGGACGGCCGCTACACGTTGCTGCGCGGCGATGTGCGCTTCACCGACGTGACCTTCGGCTACAATCCCGATAAGCCGGTGTTGCACGACATCACCTGGTTCGCCAAGCCCGGTCAGAAGATCGCGCTCGTCGGTGCCACCGGTGCCGGCAAGACCACGGTGACCAACCTCATCAACCGGTTCTACGACATCCAGCAGGGCCAGATCCTCTACGACGGTATCTCCGTGGCCGGCATCAAGAAGCCGGATCTGCGCCGTTCGCTGGGCATCGTGCTGCAGGACGTGAACCTGTTCACCGGCACCGTGATGGACAACATCCGCTACGGCCGACTGAACGCCACCGATGAGGAATGCATCGAGGCCGCGCGACTGGTGAACGCGGACGGCTTCATCCGCATGCTGCCCAAGGGCTACCAGACGGTGCTCGAAGGCGACGGCTCCGGCCTGTCCCAGGGCCAGCGCCAGCTAATCTCCATCGCCCGCGCCGCCGTGGCCGATCCGCCCGCGCTGATCCTCGACGAGGCCACGTCGTCGATCGACACCCGCACCGAGGAGGTCGTGCAGGCCGGCATGGACAACCTGATGAAGGGCCGCACGGTCTTCGTCATTGCCCACCGCCTGTCCACCGTGCGCAACTCCGATGTGATCATGGTGCTTGACCACGGCAACATCATCGAACGCGGCTCGCACGACGACCTCATCGCGCAACGTGGGGAGTACTACCAGCTCTATACCGGCGCGGTGGAACTGGAGTAGCCAAGGACTGCCTTCGGCAGGCCGTCATGTTTCCTCGGCACTGTCGTGCCTCGGCGTCGCCTATGGGAAGTCCACCGGGCTTTCCGCTTAACGGCTCCGCAGCTAGTGGCTGATATTCCAGTCGCTGGCATTATCCGCGAAAGTCCCATCCGAACATGTCGGAATGGGACTTTCGTCGGGTGGGGAGGAGTGGCCTTCCCTATCCGGCACGATAATTGGGGGTGTGCGCCACGCCTCAGTTTGCCAGGTAGTTGGCGATCGCGCCGGCGGCGGCGTAGCCTTTGCGGTACATGAGTTCCAGTCCCTCGAAGGACTTGCTCAGCGTCGAAAGCCCGCACAGGTCATCGGGCGCGAGGATGAGCACGCGGCCATCGCGCCCGTACTCCTTGGCCAAGGCAACCTCGTCGTTGTAGGTGGCGTATCGGTTCAGCAGTCGCTCAGCGGCGGCCGGATAGGAATGCCGAAGGATTCGCGCCGGCGCGATGTCGCGCTTCTGCTCGCGCAGCACGTCCTTCGGCCTTGTCAGCACCAGCACGATGCGGTCATATCCGTCGTCAATGGCCTTCTGCACGGGGACCGGATCGACGATGCCACCGTCGAAATACGGGACGCCGTCGATCACATACGGCTCGCAGGCCACGGGCACGGCCGACGAAGCCTTCATGATGTTGAAATCATCGTAATGCACGTCGGACTTGTCGAAATACTTCGCGGAACCGTCCAACGCATTGCACGCGATCACCGTGAACCCGGTGGGGTTCGCCGCGAACGCCTCATAATCCACCGGATATTCGCCGTCGTGATTGCTCAGCGTGCCGTATACGTAATCCAGATTCGCGAAATTGTGGTGCTTGACATAGCTGTCGAAGCTGGCGTATTCCTTGCGGAAGGCGTATTCGGTGTAGAACTTGTGGTTGCGGCCGTGCTGGCCGGCGAGGAACGACACCATGTTGGCGCTGCCTGCGGAGACGCCATAGCAGTGGTCGAACGTGATGCCTTCCTCCTGGCAGCGGTCCATCACGCCGGCTCCGAATATCGCGCGGAAGCCTCCGCCGACATCGATCAGCGCCGTCCTGTGCGAGGGTTTCGATTGTGCGGATACATCACTGCGCTGTGTGTCGGTGCGTTGCGATTCGACCGTCTCGGCTGCACCCGCGTCCCGTGCGCCCGTATCCGCGTGGGCCGTGGCCTTGTGACCGTTGTCCGTCGCCTTCACCGTCATCGTCGTCCCCTTTCGTAGTGTCGTCCAAGTGTACGCCCGTTATGCGGACAATCACGGTGTCTGCCAGGGTCGCCCGATCTAGCTGTGCAGCAGTTCTCGTGACAGCGCGGCGATGCGTTCGCCGCTATCGGAATTCGCGATCTCGACGCCGCCGTCCATCTCCTCGGGAGCAAGCTTCCCCAACGATTCCAGAACCATGCCCAGATGCCGGACCGTTCCGCGATTGCCGTCGATAATCGCGGTCGTCGACGGCAGCAGCTCACGGAAGTAGTCGCGGTAGAACACGAAATGCGTGCAGCCGAGCACCACCGAGTCGATGGACGGAAGGTCATAGCCGTCAAAATACCGGTGCAGGGTGCGCATCACCAGGTCATGGTCGCAAAGCCTTCCGCTTTCGACGATTTCCACCAGATCGGGGCACGGCTGGGGCGAAATCATGTTGTTCGCCTTGAAACGGTCCATCAGTGCGGCGAACTTGTGCTCGCGCAGCGTCAGCGGCGTGGCCGCGACGATGACGTGCTGCGGCATGTGCCGTGCAGGTGCGGGCCCGTCTCCCGCGGCGGTGTCGCCCCGATCGCAGGCGACCTTCAGCGCAGGCTCCATGCCGATGATCGGAATGTCGTAATGGTCGCGCAACGCGTTCACCGCCGCGGATGTGGCGGTGTTGCAGGCGATGACCACCGCCTTGACCCCCTGACTCATGAACCTCTCCATGATGTCGAAGCTCAGCCGACGCACCTCCTGCGGGGTCTTCGTGCCGTATGGCGCGTTCGCGGAATCCCCGAAATACAGGACCCGCTCGTGAGGCATGTCCTGCACGATCTGTCGCACCACCGAAATACCGCCCAAGCCGGAATCGAATACGCCGATCGGTGCCGTCGAAGTCATGTCCCATCGCCTTTCCAACGTCTAGCGGCCAAGCCTTCCTGCCGGGAGGCCGTGTCATCGAACGCCCCCATACTATCGCACACTGTTATCCGGCGCATGCGTTTGCGGCCGCAGCGCACGATGTCGTCGCACGGCCGCAAGCGCAGCAGTCGTGCAGCCATGCATCGGACGGCCAGCCCATTCGCGGGCTGGGAGTACTCTGGCAGTCATGAGTATCCCGAAAAGCGTCACCAAGGCGCATGCGACCGGCAATGATTTCATCGCGTATCTGGATTCCGACGGCCGTTTCGAGCCGACCGCCGATGAGGTGCGGCAATTGTGCGACAGGCATTTCGGCATCGGTGCCGACGGCCTGCTCAGGCTCACGAAACCGCAGTACGTCGCCGATCTGAGCGAGGCGCAGGTCGCGGCGTGCGATGACGGAGACGCCGAGTGGTTCATGGACTATCGCAACGCCGACGGATCGCTCGCAGAGATGTGCGGCAACGGCACGAGGGCGATCACGCTGTTCGCCCAGCGGTGCGGCGTGGCGTCGACGCAGGTGGAGGAGCCGTTCCGCCTGGGAACTCGCGCCGGCGTCAAGACGCTGCGCCCGCTCGGCGACGTGGCGCCATACGGCAGGGATGTGTTCCGCGTGGACATGGGCTCATGGCGGCGCGGCGACCTTGACGCCTTCACGGTGACCATTCCCGGCACGCCGGGAGCCGCCCGCGGCACGTTCGTGGACATGGGCAATCCGCATGTGGTCTGCGTGATCGAAGACGCGATGTCCACGCTGCCAAGGGTCGAGGATCTGGATCTTGTGACCAAGCCGGAGGTCTCACCGGTGCTGGAATCCGACCAGAACGCGGAGTTCGTGCGCGTCGACGAGATCGACGCTGCCGCAGGGACGGGAGAGGCGACCATGCGCGTCAATGAGCGCGGTTGCGGCGAGACGCTGTCCTGCGGCACCGGTCTGTGCGCCACCGCGATCACGCTGCGCGCCAAAACCGGCGTAGATCACTGGGACATCACCGTGCGGGGAGGCACGGTGCGGGTGGACGTCACCGATGAGACCGTCGCGCTCACCGGTTCGGCCACTCTGGTCGCGGACGTGACGTTGATCTGATCGATCGAGGCTCTCAAAACTCGAAGATACAAAAAAGGAACCGCCATTTTCCAACAATGGCGGTTCCCTATCTTCGAGTTTTGAGAGCCTCGTTTTCGTATCAGGCGAAAATCGCCGGCCCATCCACGACGATAATCAGCACGATCAGCGCAATGATCCAGACCACGTCCACCATCAGATCGAAATTCAGCCGGTAGTACTTGCGCAGGCCGTTGGATTTCGCCGGCATCCGCTGCACGCTCACCGTAGCGTGCGACAGCGCCATGAACTGGATCGTCGTGGCGAACATCAGGCCCAGGCACCACGGGCACAGGGCGCGGATCACGAACATCGATTGGGTGAACAGCCAGTAGGCGTTCGCCAAGGCCGCGAGCCCGCCCAGCCATGTGCAAAGCGCGAACCAGCGCGGCACGACGACCTTGGACAGGCCTATCACCGCAATCGTGACGAACACGGATTCGGCGGCGATGCCGAAGAAGGCGTTCGGGAAGCTCAATCCGGCGAATTTGATGAACTCCGCCTGCCATGATTCCGCCACGGTCGAGCAGGAGACCACGGCATTCACGTCGCAGCCGAGCTTGACGCCGGGATTGCGGGCGAGCTGCAGCGTCTCCGCCGACAGCATGAGGGAGACGAACAATGCCGCCGCGGAGGCGGCCAACATGACCAGATACGTCCAGACCGCGCCATGACGCCAGCCGGTGAGCCCGGCGTCGACGCTGATGTCAGCCTGTTTGACTGCATCGCTGTTGTGAGTCATACATCATCCTTACGTTCGAGGAGACCGTGATGAGGGTGGCTGACAACGCGGCGATATCACGGTGGTTCTTAAATTTTCGCGGGGTTATGACGCGCCTTGTGCAATAACCGACAGCACACAGCTTACGATGGATACATGACTCGTTTAGCACTTGCCGCCGCGCCGCCGAAGTCGGGCTGGGACATCCACTGCCATACGGTGTATTCGGACGGGACGCAGACCCCGGCGTCCCTGGTCGAACTGAACAGGCTGACGCGCCCCCGGCTCCGCGGTGCCTCCCGCCCCCGCCATATCGGCCTGCACGGGGCCTCGATCAGCGACCATGACACGACCAGCGGATGGGCGGATGCCGAGGCCGTGGCGCGCGAGGAGGGCATGCGCCTGCTGCGCGGCACGGAGATCACGGCGTGCGATGGGCCGGTGTCGGTGCACATGCTCGCGTATCAGTACAATCCCAACGACCGTCATACGTCGGACCTGTTC
>OAUP01000459.1_pt1 | contig 11212 bp, 6 predicted proteins | sample 1476301 | NCBI WGS metagenome assembly OAUP01 (sample SAMEA2580055, study PRJEB22360) | human gut metagenome | biome: human gut; feature: human-associated habitat; material: faeces | place: Denmark | collected 2008/2010 | reverse complement strand
CGGCGCCGATGCGGATGACGGTCCCGCCGAGGCGGCAGCCGCGCTGGTGGACGACGTCGCCCGTTCGCGCAAGCAGGATGTCGCCACGATGCTTGCGGGCAGACCGGACGTGGACGATGACGCGGCAGACGATACGTCTGATGGTATGCCGCAGACAGCGGAGCTCGGCGGCTCAGATGCTTCCGCGCAGCCCGGTTCCGAGGAGGATAACCCGTATCGGCTCCCCCCCCCCCCCGGGCGCCCGCTGGACAAAGCGAGGAAACGTTCGCCGCCGATCTGGGAACGCTGATGGAACATGCGCTGGCGGTGCGTTGCGACGCCCGTTCCATCAGCGAGGCCCTGAACCTGCTCGATACTGTGATCCGTCCCCGCGCCAGCCGTCTCACGGCGCATTCGGAGACGCCTGCGTTCAATCAGGAGATAACCGCGATCTGGGAGGTACGGCACCTGACACTGCTCGCCGAAGCCATGCTGCGCGCATCCGAGGCGCGCCACGAATCGCGCGGTTCCCTGCAAAGGCTCGATTATCCGACGCGTGACGACGAACGTTTCCTCGCGCATTCGATGATCGGGATGGCCGATGCCGCCGATGCCGAGGCTTCATCGGCACCTCACGCCTCCATCCTGTGGCAGTCCGTGCACATCAATGACTTCCCGCCCAAGACGCGCGAATACTGAGAGCTGCGATACGGGAGTGGCCTGACGCCTTCCCCTCAGGCCGGATTCCTTGGTCCCGAGTCAGAGTGGTTCTGATACAAAACTGCGCCGAAGGCCCAGCCAGGGCTTCGGCGCAGTTCCGTTTTGCCGGCTTTGCGGCACGGTCTCACTTCACCAGCGAAGTGAGCTCACCGAGATCGAGCTCGAAACTGACCCCGCGCTCCTCGAAATGCGGCTGATTGCGGGTGCTTTCCATTGCATGACGTACGAATTCGCCCGCGATCCGAGCCGATTCGGCCAGGCCGCGGCCGGCCATCACCGCACCGCACAGTGCGGACGCGAAAGCGTCACCCGTACCGTGGATCATGTACGGCAGCTTGTCGTGCACAAGCTCGACCTTCTCGGCAGCGCCCTTTTCGGCGCTTGCCACGTAGTTGATGATCTTGCCGTCACCGTGGTCGATGCCCTTGAGCACCACGTTCTTGGCACCGAGTCCCAGCAGCGCGTCCAGCAGTTCGGTCACGGCGGCGTCATCGAGATCCTGCCCGGGGTAGTCGCGCTTGGTCAGGATGCTCGCTTCGGTCAGGTTCGGCATCAGCACGTCCGCACCGTCCGCCAGAGCCCCCATCGCCTCGCACAGTTCCGGCGTGTACGTCGGGTACATCTGCCCGGCGTCGCCCATAACCGGGTCGACCAGCCGCAGCGCGGACGGATATTCGCGGTACAGGCGCTGGATGATGGACACCTGGTCGGGGGAGCCGAGGAAGCCGCTGTACACGCCGTCCAGCTCGACGTTCTCCTTGCGCCAGGCACCCAGATATCCGGAGAGAATGTCCGTCGTGTCATGGAACGTGAACACGGCGTACTTGGTGTGTGCGGAGAACAGGGCCGTCGGCACCGGGCACACGTCGCAGCCGGCCGCCGACAGGATCGGGATCGCCGCGGTCAGCGAGCACTTGCCATACCCGCACATGTCGTGCACGGCGGCCACGCGCGGAATGTAATGTGGGTCGCGGTCATACAGCGTCACATCATCGGTCATTCGGAAACACCCCTTACTGGTAGGCAATGACGATACACAACAGAGACTAGCATCGTCGGGCGCACACCGCGTAACGCGGTCCCGCCCAGCGCGCCACCGGTGGCGGGCGGCCGGGAAGTGCCACCTGCATCGTATCGACGGCATGGGAGCGGAAGCCGGAACGTGACGCCTCGCGCTAGAGTTGTCTGATACACGTGACGACGGGACGAAGCCCGATGCGGCGGTTCCGTCCGCATGATCGCAAGGAGGATGCCATGACGCCTATGGATGTTCTGATTGTCGTGGAACGCTTCTTCCTGTATTGGCTGGCATACTCGTTCGCGGGATGGGTGTGGGAGACCGGCCTGAGCGTCGTGCTGCGCAAGCGGTTCGAGGATCGGGGCATGCTCAACGGGCCGATATGCCCGATCTACGGGTTCGGCGGTCTGCTGGTCGTCGTGCTGCTGCATGACGTGAACAATCCGCTGTCGCTGTTCCTGTCCAGCGGCGTGCTCGCATGCACACTGGAATATGCGTCGAGCTGGGCGATCGAGAAACTGTACCACATGCGTTTCTGGGATTATTCCGGCAAGCCGTTCAACATCAACGGGCGCGTGTATCTCAACGGGTTCCTGGCGTTCGGCGCGGGGGCGACGTGCATCAAACTGGTGGTCCAGCCGTGGATGTCCGACATCGTCCGGTCCTGGCCGATATGGCTGCTTCACGCCGTCGCGGGACTGTCGTTCATCGTGGTGGTAATCGATGCGGCCATCACCCAAGCTGGTCTGCGCAGTCTCGACTCGCGTCTGGCGAAGGTCAGCGAGGGCATCAAGGCGCTCAAATCGCAGCAGATCAGACAGATCGACACACGCATCAGCGAGGCCGACGAGCAGTGGCGCGAAACGTCCGCCAAACTGCGCGGGCAGGCGGAGCAGGCGTATGACCGGTTCGCGGCCGGAGCCCAGCAGGGCATTCGTGCGGCATCCAGACCGGTCGCGGATGCCGGCGAGCTGGTCCGTCGCTCGCTCAACCGCCAGCAGCGCCGTCTGATCCGCACGTTCCCGAAGATGGTATCCCTGCGCGACCTGACCATCACCGACATGATCCGTGACCTGTGGAACCGGCTCTGACGGCAGCGGCGTGTCGCATCGTGGATAGTCGGTTTTAGGGCTCCTGTTACGACCTGCGACACCAATGATGCCAACGGCTTTTAAAGGGTTATAGGCAACCGCGATAACGCCGGACTTGCGATGCCGCATCCATGTGCCCTATGGTCTAAACCAACACCTCGCCAGACGCTGGAAACCGCCGACGGGTGGCGACAAGAAAGACACGGAAACCACAGCATCCCGACATGGGAAAAGGAGCAACCACCATGACCGAAGCCAACAAGAAGTACCGTTTTGAAACCCTGCAGCTGCACGTCGGCCAGGAGCAGGCCGACCCGGCCACCGACTCCCGCGCAGTGCCGATTTACGCGACCACCAGCTACGTCTTCCACAACTTCGACCACGCCGAGGCCCGCTTCGGACTCGCCGACCCGGGTAACATCTACGGCCGTCTGACCAACTCCACCCAGGGCGTGTTCGAGGATCGCATCGCCGCCCTTGAAGGCGGCACCGCCGGCATCGCGGTCGCCTCGGGCGCCGCGGCCGTCGAGTACGCCGTGCGCAACATCACCCAGTCCGGTGACCACATCGTCTCCTCCAAGAACATCTACGGCGGCACCTTCAACCTGCTCAAGCACACGCTGCCGCGCGACGGCATCACCACCACTTTCGTCGATCCGGAGGTTCCGCAGAACTTCGAGGACGCCATCCAGGAGAACACCAAGCTCGTCTACTTCGAGACCTTCGGCAATCCGAACGCCGACCTGCCCGACTTCGAGGCCATCTCCGCAATCGCCCACAAGCATCATCTGCCGGTGATCGTCGACAACACCTTCGCCACCCCGTACCTGTTCCGCCCGCTGGAGCACGGCGCCGACGTCGTGGTCGAGTCCGCGACCAAGTTCATCGGCGGCCACGGCACCACGCTGGGTGGTGTCGTCGTGGAAGGCGGCAACTTCAACTGGACTGAGGTGCCGGGCAAGTTCCCGACCCTGACCGAGCCGGATCCCTCCTACCACGGTCTGAACTTCTACGAGGCCCTTGGTGGAGCCGCCTTCGTGACCCGCATCCGCGCCATCCTGCTGCGCGACACCGGTGCCACCCTGTCCCCGTTCGCCGCGTTCCTGCTGCTGCAGGGCACCGAGACCCTGTCGCTGCGCGTCGAGCGCCACGTGCAGAACGCGCTGAAGGTTGTCGAGTACCTGCAGACCGTGCCTGAGGTCGAGTCCGTCTCGCACCCGTCCATCGAGGGGCGCCGCGACCACGAGCTGTACAAGAAGTACTTCCCGAACGGCGCCGGCTCCATCTTCACCTTCGACATCAAGGGCGGCAAGGACGCGGCGCGTGTCTTCATCGACAACCTGCACCTGTTCTCTCTGCTGGCGAACGTGGCCGACGTGAAGTCGCTGGTCATCCACCCGGCCTCCACCACACACTCCCAGGAGACGCTGGAGGAGCTGGAGGATCAGGGCATCCACCAGGGCACCATCCGCCTGTCCATCGGCACCGAGAACATCGAGGACATCCTCGACGACCTCAAGGGCGGCTTCGAGGCGCTGCGCGCCTCCGGACTGGCCAAGTGATGGTCTTGGCTAGATAGCCGCAAGGTTTTTCCGCGTCGCCGGTCGGGGAACCGTGACACGGAACGAGAAGGGGAACCCGTACAAACCCGCGCTGACGTCATGCAGCGCGGGTTTGTTGCATACAGCCCTTGCTGGCTGGGCTGTAGTGAAGCGGGTGGGATGTCGCCGCACAACCACCCTCCGGCGCTTCGCGCCACCTCCCGCCAGCGGGAGGGCGTATGGTCCGATCCTGCTGTTCAGCTCCGTTCTGACCACGTTTTGGCTTTTTGTCTTGAACAGTGATGCAAGCAGGGGGTTTCGTGCCACGAAACGGTAAAAATCGCTGTTTTCGGCATTTCGTGGCATTCCCTGTGCCACGAAATCGTTTTTAACCGGTTACATGCCGTTTCGGGGCGTGAGGACAAATCTAAGAATCATTGGAAAATGGACGTTTCGCCATTCTCGTTCTCAACACTGTTCTCGCTCATCGTACAATTCTTCTTGTCAAGCACCCCCCTATCCCCCCCCCGTCATCGCCACGGGCCCGTGCGTTCCCGGCCGAGAGAGGCCGCCGAGCGCAGTGAAACCGCGCACAATGTTCGAGCGCGTAATACTCAAGGATGATGGGCACGATGGCGATTCACCCCGCCGCACGATGCCGGTCCGAGCCCGCCACCCGTATGGTGAAAGTAACGTTCAGGGAAAATCCCTGTATTGATATGGAAGAGGACGTTATGGAACAGCAGATCATGCAGCCGCAGACCAATGCCGGTGCGGCGCAGGAACAGCGGCACCCCATCGCCATCGAGGCGATCGACCTGGTCAAGGACTACGGGCATGGCGAAAACGCGGTGCATGCGCTGCGCGGCGTCAATGTGCGGTTCGAGCAAGGGAGGTTCACCGCGATCATGGGCCCGTCCGGCTCCGGCAAGTCCACGCTCATGCACACGCTCGCCGGACTCGACTCGGCCACGAGCGGTCATATCGTGTTCGACGGCGCCGACATCACCACCATGAACGACAATCAGCTGACCATGCTGCGCCGCCACAAGATCGGCTTCATCTTCCAGAGCTTCAACCTGCTGCCGATGTTCACCGCCGAGCAGAACATCCTCATGCCGTTGACTCTGGCGGGTCAGAAGCCCGACCGTCAGTGGTTCGACATGCTGACGACGACGCTGGGACTCAAGGAACGTCTCACGCACCGGCCGAATGAACTGTCTGGCGGCCAGCAGCAGCGCGTCGCCATCGCGCGTGCGCTCATCACCAAACCGTCGCTGGTGTTCGCCGACGAGCCCACCGGCAACCTCGATTCCGTCTCCAGCGCCGAAGTGCTGAGCTTCCTGAAGCGATCCGTCAAGGAACTTGGGCAGACCGTCATCATGGTCACCCATGACGCCGTCGCCGCATCCTATGCCGATCGTGCGATCGTGTTCGCCGACGGCCAGATCGTCGCCGACGAGCAGCGCCCGACCGCCGAGAGCATGAACCAACTGTTGATGAACGAGCGCGAGCGGGCCACCCAACTGGTCGGCGGGCCGTCCGCGGGCACCACCGTTCCAAGACCGCCGGTGGCGGCCCTCAAGGGGCACACCGAAAAGGCGTCTTTCGTTCCGGGTGCTCCAAGCGTTCCGGGCGCTCCGCAGCACGCCGCCGTCGCCCAGCACCGCCGCTGACCCGCCCACAGCATTAAGGACTTCTCATGTTCTCCATCACCATCAAACTCATGAAAAAAAGCGCGAGGATGCTCATCCCCGCAGGCATAGCCATCCTTATCGGCACGGCGTTCATCGCCGCCACGTTCCTGTTCTCCAACTCCATGGACGACTCGCTGCGCAGGCAGAGGACCGCCCAGCTCGGCGAAGCGAACTACATCGCCACGATGAAAACAAACAGCAACGGCGCGGTCTCCGAAAACGGCTCGGCCGACAGAACCACCGTCGCCGATTTCAACCTCGACCGGATACGCGCCACGAAAGGCGTGAAGGGCGTCCGCGTCGACACGTCCGTCAGCGTTTCGATCTCCGCAGCGGGCAAGCGCTCGAACGGATACGCCGTCGGCACGTCAACCGACCGCAAGCTGCTGCCGGTCCGCATCGTCTCCGGCGACCAGCCGGTCGACAACAACGAGGTGGCGTTGCCAAAATCCGTCGCCAAACAACTTGGAGTGGGTGTCGGCGACAAGGTGGACGTTGCTCCGATATCCAACGGCAGCGCTCTGAGCGGCACCGCGGTGCGTGACGTGCGCGTCGTTGGCCTGACCAGCGACCCGTTTGGTGTGTACTCGTTTTACGGTGGCGCTTCGGTGCTGTCGGAGAACGTCGTCGCCGCGGTATACGGCGTGGATGATTTCGACCATATGCAGGCGTACATGCTCCTGCTTGACATCGACGAAGCCGACGCCGCTGCCGCGCAGCGGACCGTCGACGAGGTCTCCGGGCTCCTGCCGAAATCCTATGGCGTGGAATCGCGCCGATCGGTCGAGGCGGAGGCCGTCAGGGACCTCAGCTCGAACAACACCAGTTTCCCCACCATATTCCTGCTGAGCTTCGGTGTGCTCGCACTGTTCGTTGCCGCCCTGGTCATCGCCAACACGTTCCAGGTGCTGGTGGCGCAACGCAGGCGCACGCTGGCGTTGCTGCGCACAATCGGCGCGAAGAAGGGCCAGCTGTACACATCCGTACTGATGGAGGCCGGATTGCTTGGCCTGATTGCGTCGGTGCTGGGCGTCGGCTTCGGCGTCGGTCTGATCGCGCTGGTCACGAACACGGGCGTAATGGAAATGATGGGGATGCAGGCCAGGCTGATTCTCTCGTGGCAAGCGTTCGTGGTTCCGATCGCATTCGGCCTGATCATGACTGTACTCGCCTCGCTCGGCTCCGCACGGTCCGCCACCAGCGTGACGCCGCTTGAGGCTCTGCGCCCGATCGAGCTGACCGATACATCACGCGCCGGAAAGGTCCGCGCCACGATTGGCGTTCTGACGATCATCGCGGGATTGGCGCTGGCTGGCGTCGCCGTATGGCAGCTGTCCGGCATGCTGAACGGTCTGGACACCATGGCCAGCGACAATTACAGCAGTGTGCTGCTGATGTCCATCGGCGGGGCCGCGCTGGTGTTCCTCGGGCTCGTACTCACCGCCACGTTCTGGCTGCCGGTGCTGATGCGCGGCGTCGGCGCGCTCGTCTCGATGTGCGGTCCGAGCGCCAAAGTTGCCCACGCCAACATCCAGAAGAACCCGCGTCGCGTCGCCGCCACCGGCACCGCGTTGCTGATCGGCGTGACCCTGGTCGCCACCATCGCAACCGGTGCAGCCAGCGCCAAGCAGACCATGGGGGAGGCGCTCGCGTCCCGGTACAGTGTCGACATGATCGCCACCGGCGACGGCCTGAAGACCAGCGCAGTCAAGGAAGCGGCCCAGGTCAAGGGCGTCGCGGCCACCATGTACGCGCCCACGGCGACGGTGACCGCGGAAGGCGTGAACGGGGGAACGATGTCCCTGCTGCTCGTCGGCGTCAAGAACACCTCCGAACTCGCCGGCGTCATGCACGCCGACCTGAGCGGCGTCACCGTCGGCGACGACACCGTGCTGCTGCCGAAATACCGCGCCACCTCAGGCAAGGAGATCACATTCGGCTCCGATGCGAAGCTGCGGTTCACTGCCGCGGAGTCGAATGGCATTGCGGCAAGCACCGAACAAGACGGGTCCGCCAGCGCAAGCTCGACGAACGGAGGCGTTTCCTCATCAATGCGTCTCAAGCCGGTGCAATCCGATTACCGCCGCGTCTCGTCCAACTATGATGCCGTCGCCTTCATCAACACCAGCCATTTCAACAACGGCGACGTCACCGCGACCAGCCACATGCTGCTCATGCGTGTGGATACCCAGTCGGCCGGCGTCTCCCTGAGTGACGTGTTCAACAAGATTCAGGACGTATTTTCGTATGACTCCACCGTGTCCATCACCGGTCCCGTGGCGCAACGCGCACAATGGGAGACCATCATCAACTCGATGCTGATGCTTCTGGTCGCGCTGATCGCCGTCGCGGTGCTCATCGCGCTGATCGGCGTGGCGAACACGCTGAGTCTGTCGGTGATTGAACGCACCCGCGAATCCGCGACATTGCGGGCCATCGGCATGACCCGCGGGCAGCTGCGGCGCTCACTGGCCGTCGAGGCGCTGCTGCTGTCGCTCGTCGCAGGTGTGGTCGGCGTGGTGCTCGGCACGCTGTTCGGATGGCTGGGGTCATACATGGTGTTCAGCCTGTACGGCAAGACTGTGTTCCCCTTCGAATGGGGCATGAACGGCATCGTGCTTGTGGTGGCCGCCATCGCAGCCCTGCTCGCCAGCGTGTTCCCGGCCCGTCGCGCAGTCAAGACGCCGCCTGTCGAGGCTCTGGCTGAAGCCTAGTTTGTAGAGCCGGTGGGTGGTCAACACAGCCGCCAGTGCAATGAGGTCCCTTCTTTCACTCAAAAGAAGGGACCTCATCGCCTATATGGCGTTATACCGCACGACCCGTGACACGCGGCTCCCGACGCGCGATGTTATAACCTGAACGCGCAAAAAATCGGTACGTTGCAAAATGAACTGTTCATTAATCGAAGGTGATTTTCATTATCTTTCAGCGGTCGGAACCTGACAGTTGGTCTACAACAGAATCGGTTCCATATCAACCAACACACAATGGAAGCTGAAAGAATGCACAAGACAATGCGTAAGTCCGCGGTCCTCAAGGGCGCCGTGGCAGGCATCGCATCCATCGCGATGCTGATGTCCGTGAGCGTCACCGCGAACGCCGCGGACACTCCCTCGTACGGCAGTGCGGTCAAGCCGAACATCACCTCGCTGCTCGGCGAGTATTACAACTGGTGGACCCCGAAGAAGGTCGTGAACAACACGCCGCAGGGCGATGCCTTCCGCGGCAAGGTCACCGATGCCGGCAAGAGCGTGCTCGGACAGAACGACAAGACCGTCGTGGCCATCAACAACAAGGCCGCCGCCGACACCACCAAGGTCGACGGCACCTACACGCAGGCCGAGCGCGCCGCTCTCGACGCGAGCGACGGCGACGCACTGCGCATCTACAAGGACGCGTTCGGGCCGATCATCGGCCAGTACGTGGCCGAGGGCGTCGCGCAGGGCGAGCTGCCCAAGACCTCCGACCTGGTGTTCAGCAAAAGCAGCAAGGACTCGTTCGCGGGCTTCGTCGGCACCGGCAGCGCCAAGAAGGACTTCAACTACCCGCGTCCGTACTTCAACAAGGAGAACGAAGGCGTCGACCGCACGATCGGCGGTGACACCGACCTCAACGGTCTGAGCCCGACGCTCGACATCAAGCGCATCCCGATGATCAATATCGACGGCCAGGAATACGGCGAGGATTACACCGATTATCAGGAGCCGTCGCAGTCCTTCCCGTCCGGCCACACCACCAAGACCTACAACCGCGGTCTGGGATTGGCCACGCTGCTGCCCGAGCTCGGACCGGAACTCGTGGCCCGCGCCGCCGAAGGCGGCAACAACCGCGTCGTGCTCAGCGTGCACTACCCGATGGACGTGATCGGCGGACGCATCTCCGCCAGCGCATCCGTCACCGCTCTGTGGTCTGATGCCACGTTCCGCCAGAACGTGCTGCTGCCGGCCCATGACGAACTTGAGAACTACATCGCCGCACGCTGCAAGGCCGACGGCAACGGCGACACCGTCGCCGCGTGTGCGAGCAAGACCGGCGCCAACGACAAGAACGGATACAAGAACACCTTCACCGACGCGGTGTCCACCGAACCGGTGACCGACCGCGCGTCCGCCATCGACGCCTACACCGCACGCATGACCTACGGATTCTCGCAGACCTCGGCCGCCGGTCAGGCGCCCGTCGTGCCGCAAGGCGCGGAGAACCTGCTGCTCACCGCGTTCCCCGACCTGACCGACGCCCAGCGTCGTCAGGTGCTCGAAGCCTCCGAAATTGACTCCGGCTACCCGCTGGACGCCAGCTCCAACGGATTCGAGCGCATCAACCTCGCCAAGGCTTTCAGCGCCAAGGTGACGCTGAGCGAAGACGGCAGCACCATCACCGCCATCTCCTTCGGTGCCAAGGCGCCGACCGTGGTGAAGACCGCATCCTCCAAGGACACGATCACCGGACTGCTGACCGACTTCAACAAGTACTACGTCGCAGGCAAGGGCGTGACCGATGAGGGCAAGTCGGTGCTCGCGCACGACGACCAGCTCACCGAAGACATCAACAACAAGGCGTACGGCACCGACGGCAACACCGCGCAGGACCAGTGCGCCCTGTCCGACGCCCAGATGAACTCCACCAACACGCTGTACGACGCGCTCGGTCCGGTGCTCGGCAAGTACTACAAGGACGCCGCCGACGCTGGTAAGTTGCCGAAGACCGCCCAGTTCCTGTCTGACATGAACAAGTCCGCTTCCACCGGCGTCGCCAAGGCCACATACCAGCACCCGCGCCCCTACGTGGACCGCGTGAACTTCAACGGCACGACGCTGAACATGAACGGTCTGAAGCAGACGCTGAACATCAAGAAGGTCCCCGGTTACGAGAACTTCGACTGGGGAGACGGCGAAGCGCCCGACAACGAGTATGACGGACTGTACAACTCCGGCTCGTTCCCGTCCGGCCACACCACCTTCGCGTTCACGCAGGGCGCCGGCCTGTCGTACCTGCTGCCCGAGCTCGGCCCGGAGATCATGACCCGCGTGTCCGAGGCCGGCAACAACCGCATCGTGCTCGGCGTGCACTACCCGCTCGACATCATGGGCGGCCACATCGCCGGCCAGTATGGCGTCGCCACCGCGGTGAGCGACGAGAAGATCGCACAGGAAGGCGCGGCCGCCC
>OAUP01000454.1_pt1 | contig 11513 bp, 10 predicted proteins | sample 1476301 | NCBI WGS metagenome assembly OAUP01 (sample SAMEA2580055, study PRJEB22360) | human gut metagenome | biome: human gut; feature: human-associated habitat; material: faeces | place: Denmark | collected 2008/2010 | reverse complement strand
GTAATCGGAGGCATCGTTTTCGTGATGACCGGCATGGAACACGATGGCGATAACGTTCTTACCGTTCTCCGGCTGCGGCTTGGTCTCTGCCCACTCCATCGTGCCGTCGGCATAGAGCTTGCGCAGGCCACCGTCGCTCCAGGTGCCGTCGGAGTAGTAATAGTCGCCGATTTTCGGTTCTGTTTCCGTGCCGTCATAGGTGATGGTCACGCCCACATTCTCGCTGCCGCCGGCGTTCCACGTTCCGCCCTTGGCTGCGGTCACCTCTATGCCACTGGCTTTCACGGTGATGGTGTAGGCATACCGCTTGCCACCGAAAAACCCAAATTTGCCGGCAGCTTCTGTTTCGGGAGTGTAGGTAAAGTCATTGCTGCCTATGCTGATTCGGATGAGCGGCTTGCCCGTCATATCCTGCGGCGGCACTAACGCCTCGTATTTCTTCGTTGCGGCATCGTAATAGGGCTTTATCTCGCCGTCCGATTGGTCACCCGGTGATACCAAGCCGGCGGTTGAGTGCGTTAGCGGGTCTCCGAAAATGGTGACGGTCGCACCCTCCAACTCCTCTTCCGTAATGCCTTCGCCAGCTTTGAGAATTACTTCGATTTTCGCCATGCGGTGGATGAAACGGAGATTTATGGCTTGGTCATAACGCCCTATGGCACTGGCGTACAGGACATCGAAAGCGGCGTACCCGCCACTTTGGTCGGAAATATCCGTTTCCGATTCTATGTCCGGGGTCCATGCACTGACGCGGGCTTCATCGGTGTTCTTCCAATAGAAGGCATTATCGGCATCCTTCGGGCTTGCATTGCCCGATGCGTCCATCACGTATGTTTTGTTACCAAACACGCCTTCCAGTGACACTCTAATCTCCTCGCCGCCCGTCCACGCATCCTTACCTCCGGCGCGGGTCTGCGGCTGCGCCACCTCCGCCGTCAGTTGCAGCGGGTACTTGCCGTCGGGCAGGGGCGCGGTGCTTTCATCCTCACTGCTACAGGAAGCGAGCACCCCACAGATGAGCATCATAACCGGCAACCAGCCGCCGATGCGCGGCCACGGCCTTCTCGCTATGTTCCTTATTATTTTCATATTGTCTTTATTTATTTCGTTTTGTGCCACTGCCCGTTGCGACGCGGGCTGCCGCACCATTTATTATATATGGCGTGCCTCCGTCTTACGCCTGATGCACGGCAGTGGCTTTCAGACACACTACATTTTTGCATCACCCGCATGGCTACCACCGTCGTTCCAGTTTTCGATGGTGCTTCCGCTAAGGGTCAGCCCCGTCTTCTTCACCGTGATGGTGTAGGTATAAGAATAACCGGCCTCCAACGCGGGTTTGATCATGTCCTTGTTGGAGTAGCTCTGGTATTCCTCGTCATCGGGAGATATCTCAAGCACCAAAGCGTTGGCGAGTGTCTGCGGGAGCAGGATCATGGTGAAAGTCATCACGCCCGTGGCGGCGTCAAAGGTTGCCACGCACTTGTCCGTGGCCGTCTTCGGGGCACCGGTGCACTGGCGTAACATCCAGTCGCTCACAACGCTGCCCGCGGTCGCGGCGGTACCGGTCTTCACATCGAACGTTCCCTCGTGAACCAGGCCGCCCAGCTTGTAGTCGGCGAATTCCAGCACGGCAGTGTCGTCGAAACCGTCGGTGTTCGACACCTGCACCTTGAGGATAAGACGGGCCATCTTGTGCTTGAAGGAGCAGTCGCTGCCGCCCGCGGCGGTGTTGTCCGTGAAGCTGACGGTCGGGCTGTCTTTATCGGCCTTGGCTCCCGTGGCATGGATGTAGTCCACCTTCTCCTGTTCCGTGGTCGTGGGCTGGTTGCTTGTATTTACCGTAATCTTCCCGTCTGTACCAGGCAGGGTGGAGGCGTTTGCGCCCGATGCGTAAGGCGCGTAGGCGGCAAAAGTAAACTCGAGGAAAGCATCCTCGAAGAAGATGCCGCCACCCGCCGTCATCGGGGTGAAGTCCGCGTTGGTGCCGGTACTCGTGGTCGCGTATCCCACGTTCTTGTACTTGCCGCCCATGGTCGTGGTCGTGCCAGGGGCATCCACCACCATCACGCCGATTCGGTCGGCGTTCCACCCGTTGTCCACAGCACGGGTCTTCGGCCCGCTCACGCCTGCCGTGATTCGTGCTTCCACCGGATTGTTCTGTACCTCGTTCTCTTGTGTACACGCAGCCAATAGCGTTGCTGCTGCTGCAATAATGAAAAACCTCATGTTCATTGTCATAATCTTGTTTTTTGATTAAAATATTTATCGTCAGTTAGCATCCCCATTGCCGCTTTCTACCTCGTTCCAGCCCGTGATGGTTGCGCCCGTTACCCCGGCCTCTACGGGCAAAAGCAGATTACCCGTGAGTTTAACCGGTTTGGTGCCGTTATTGAAGTCCCTTATGGCCTCGGTAAGGTCGCTCACTACCCGCTGCGTGTCACCGTTGTTGAAAGTGATGTCCACCGTCAGCGTATGCGTTTCCGTCGGGACGATGCCGAGCAGTCGGAAAAAGATTGTGAACTTGTTGCCGTCCTGCCTGAAAGCGTTTGTTACTTGTGCCGCTGCACTCCGGTCGCCTGTTGCCATATCCGCTGCCGAAGCCACGCCGGAGAGCGTTGCCGTAGCCGACTGTACACGGCTGTAGTCGCCTTCCGTGGCGGTCAGTTCGATGTCGAGCCTGCGCACGTATTGTCTCATCGGGGCGGTGACGTGCAGGGTGTCATCCGCCACGACGCTGATGTCCTGGTGCGAGGCGAAGAGGTAGCCGGGGTGCGGCTCTATTGCACCCGTCAGATCCACCGGATTCACCGTTGCCTTGTTTCCGTCGATACTAATCCCCTCCGGGGAGTTGTACACCGTCAGGCCGTAGCCACCGGGCGCGAGCAGCGCGTCGAACACGTTGGTCGCCGCACTCACGTTCTGTTCCCTCCCGCCGATGCGCAGTGTGTATGCCTGCGGTATGTCCGCCTCGGTGCTCTTTCCGCTCCAGTCTGTGGTTACGACCACCGCCCCACGGTCGGGGTGCGGCGTGTCATAGAGGTCGTCCTTCACGCACGAGGTCAGTATGGCCACCGCACCTATTAGATATAATAAGGTATAAGCCTTTCCGTATGCTCCCGTATATTCCTTTATCTGTCGTATGATTATCGTTGTATTCATTGTTCCTCCTTTCCGCTAAAAGATGTTCCACACCAGGGTGACACCCGCCGAAACAGGACCCCACCAGTTCTTTGTTCCGCTGCCGCGCCTTACCCTCACGCCGTTGATGACCACATACTTGTCATAGTCGGCATGGATATAGCCGATGCCGAGGTTGAAATCAAGAGAAAGGGCATTGTTGAGTTTCAGCTGATAACCTCCGACGATACCACCGCCCATGAGGTCGCCCTGACGGCCTGTTTCGGACAGCTTGTAGTTGAACTGCCCGGCCTTGTACATCGCACCGATATAGCCCCGTTTCTCCTTGCCGAGATACCATCGCACTTCGGGGGCCACTTCCCAAAGGGCATAGCGGCGGTTCTTGTCGTCCCAGCTCCATGAAGCCCACGTACCGTTCACGGCAATACCCACATGGCGGTTGATGCGCCACTCGATACCCAAATCGGGAGTGAGGGTTGCCCAACGCAGGAGGTTGGCACGCAAGGCAAAATGATACGGGGTGGCTATTGCCGTTTCTTCAGCTTGCAGGCGGGCTTGTTCCTCCGCTTCCAGACGCTCTTTTTCGACTTGTTCCGCTGCCATGCGTTCACGCTCCATCCGTTCCGCCTCGGCTTTCTCTCGGGCTGCCTGCTCTGCAGCGATACGCTCCTGTTCTGCCTTTTCCTTGGCAGTCTGTTCCGCTTTTGCCTGCTCTTTCGCTGCCATACGTTCGCGCTCCGCCTCGCCAGACACCTCTTTGTTATAGGCTTCCACTCTGGCGGCGGCTTCCGCACCGGCTATCTCCGCCACTTTCTCAACAGAGGCAGGGAGGGTGACGATGACCATGTTGTGCAGGGATTTTCCGTTCCCGTCCGTATAGGCTTCGTCAAACAACTGGTCGGTGACGAAGTTCGACTCTTTTATCTTGCCGCGCACAATCAGTTCCGACTTCACACGATTGCGGCGTGTCTTTGCCACTTGCGCCGCAGTCTGTTCTTCGTTGCCGTCCGTAGCGTAGCTTGTCACTAAAAGATACATTTGTCCGGCTTCGATGGCGGGGCGGTGTTCGTCGATGGCTGCAAGCAACCGCTCAAGTTCCTGTCCGTTGCCGCTCCACGGGGAGAAGAACATATCGTTCTCTGCCACGAACCGGAAACGGTAGGCAGTGGAGTCCGGCTTCTCCTGTGCCGAAAGCGACAATCCTGTAACGGCAAGAAAGACCGTCAATAATATTCGTTTTATCACTGTCATATTTGATAAGATTTGTTGTTACGGGTTAATAAAAAAGCATATCGGCGGCGTATGCGGGCATTGTTGTTCCATGCTCCGGCATACACCGCCGACGGATATGACGATACGCGCCCCCGATTGGTGAGGGCGGCATGTAAAGGTTCGGATAATAACGTGGAAAGGAGAGATATTCCGGAAAACGGACTCTCCGTAAGTGATTGGTATTTAAGGAATATTTTGTATATTGACGCGCGTAGCCATGAGAGAGAGAGAGAGAGAGAGAGAGAGAGAGAGAGAGAGAGAGAGTAACCGAATTATCTGAATATCCAAATAATCGGCACACATTTTAAGCGCATCGGACAAATATTTTCCGGATATGGAAACAACTTTACGAAACGGTAATGACACGAAAAAAGCCTCCGTCTTATAGGACGAAGCACCGCCTGAACAAAAAATATTTGTTATATACGGGTGGTATTTATATGTGCTTTTATTGCCGTTCATACATCGTTAACAAAACATTCTCGAAATACAATAGCAAAAGTACAAATAATTTCTCATTCCGCAATGAATTGAATGATATTATTTTGCAGAAACTTTTCCGGCAAGGCGGTTCCACTTTTTCATATTTGCTTTTGCCTGTCTTATACCCCTATCGGATTGACTTTCATCGTTTCTAAGTTCAGGAACAGCCCGTGATGCTCAATCATCCCGTGGCGGAACATTTTCCAGAGGATATTGCAGCCGAGTTGCGCCAGCGTGGAGTTGATAAACAGATCCTGTTTTTCCAATGCCTCTGCCAGTGAGCAACTCGGTCCGGAATCCACTTCTTTCACTCTCGCATATTTCACAAAACGGGTAATGACTTTCAGTGAGCCGACCGTTTCATACATCGTGGAAACCGGCTGTTTGATTTTCTTCGGCACGGTTCCCAGTACAACCTGCCCGGCGGTCTTTGTATTCCCGAAATCCATCCAGTAGAGCGGCGTGTTATTGTCCGTATAGGAGGATGAAGGAACTTTCGCAAGCACGTTCCACAAATCGAGTCTGGATTTTATATTATCCGTACAGGTAATGGTGATGTTCGCAATTTCGGTCCGCTTTACCTCCTTCAATACCGACGGATAGAAACTCGCCTCCGCTTTCCAGTCGTTTCCGAAAAAATTGTTTATCCTTGTGACCAGACATTGTGACTTGTTCAGTCCCAGGTCCGACGGTCCGAAGAGCTGCCGCCCAATGTTTGCGTCCGTCACGATGTCTGGATCGTAGACCGTTACGAACAATCCCGGATGTCCGAGTGCACGGAGCGTGACATCCAGTCTTGCCATACCGGTCAGCACTTGCGAGCCTGTACCGCCCGCGCCTATGATGTTTACCGTCACCGGATGTTGCGGGTTCATCAGGTAACTGTCTGTATAATGTACTCTTTTCATCGCAATATGTCTTTTAGTTTCAGTTTTTTTAAAGGTTGCAGTTCGTCAAGGTCAAAAGGCTTGTCCTTTGCCGCTTTCGTTACCAGTACCAGATTGGATTTCGTGGGGTTCCCACCTCCACCCAGATGGGAGAACTCCGTCAGCCAGAACCTCTTTTCCCAATACTCCAGCAGGTTCGTGTAGGTCAGGTCTTTCGGCTTCTCAATTTTTGCGGAGCCCAGACAGACGCTCGCTCCCGTCACATTGAAGAACGGAGCCGCAAAAAGGTCCGAATTGTCTGTCAGTTCAACATCTGTATAGGCATAGACATTCAGACGGTTTTCTCCGGCCTCATAGATCACGCCCGGCAGGTTGTATTCCGCGCTTTCAATCTTCAGGATGTCATGGAAGAACATCATGCGCTTTTGGGGCGGGTTGTACCAGATGTATTTCTCACTGCCCTTGCGCGGGTCAAACCACAGCAGGTTGGACGGTATCCTGCCGTATGGTGTCACACTGTGGCTTTCGGAATAGCCCCGTACCAGTTCGTTCATGAACTCCACCGTCACCGGACGGCCTTCGCCCATTGTCCCATTTTCGTCTATGTCCCTGACTTCGATAAAATAACCGTCGTCATCCGTGCTGTGGTTGTCATTCTCTTCCGCATAGACAATCAACGCCGCCCTCGGATGAAGCAGCGTCCTCAGTTTTCTTGTAAGTTCATTCGTTTCTACCATAATCTTTCAATATACAATGTTAATAAATTCATCCGCCCACTTGAAGAACCGTTCCGGATAGTCATCCATGATAAACAGGCGGTCGGTTTCCGGTGACAGGGCACAGGTGGTAATCGGGATGATATCGTATGTCTCCTGGCTGTTATTATTGTAATAGTCCACCAGATATTCGGACACCATGTCGTCGCAGTCATAGACCACCCTTATCTGCTGATCCAGACGCATCGGCTGAAAATCCGGTTCCTCCTCGTAAAAGGCATCATAGCCGTATTGCATGATACCGTGTTCCGGGTTAAGGAAGGGCAATCCCTTTTTCATCGCTCCGACAATGGAACGCTCGAAGTCGTTTTGCGGGGTGTATTTTTCAAGTGCCTTCGGCAAATCCTTGTAATAGGACTTTTTTTCAACATGCTTTAGCAGCCTGCCGATTTTCCCTTTCTCGTATGACCGTACCAGTTCCAGTCTTTTGACAGTTTCCTCTTCCTCCTCCTGCGAATCATCCTCTTTCAGCCACATGAATATATAATCCGTGTCCTCTTCGTCCAAAATGGTAGAGATTCCGTTTGCCCACATCAGCTTGTTAATGAATGTAATGGAAATCCTCCTGAGCGTAGAATTGAGAGATTCAACGAATTTCATCGGGAAATAGTACAAGGTCAGTTCGCCCCATTTGTGACACTTCCACAGATTGAAATAGAGCCTGCCGTTATCCTGTTCGATATTCACATTCATCCCTTCCCCGACAAGTTTGTCCATCTCGTCGTACAGATTGGCTATGCTTGCCCCGATACTTTTGCCCGGAGTATGCACCGCTTCCTGTTTCAACAAAAGGGCATAGTTGAAAAACGAGTCACGCAGGAACTCGTAGTTTTCCTGCGTAATCACGTTGATGCCATTACTGCCGTATGAATCCACGACAATACTTTTCTGTGCTATCGGGGCAAGTGCCGTATTCAGAAAAGAATTACGGCCCCGCTTGGAGCCGTAATCCGTTCTGTCCTGTTCACACCGTGTCGTACATTCCGTTCTGTCTGGCCGATGATGAGCCTTGCGAGCAGTGCCGACTGATGTTCGTCCAATGGTACACATGATTTCTTCTTTTTATTGTCCTTCTTCATGGTTTCCTATCCTTTTGTCCCGATGGTGGTCTTGAACTCGTACACCGCCTTGTCATTCTTGATGACCGGTCCGTGTACCGTCGCCGTGGTCAGCTCCGGGTAGAAGTTGGAGTAGTAACTCATGACCATTTCGGGGCTGTCCGACGGGTTGGGATCGTCGAGCGTAATCATTCCGCTGCCTTTCTTGAACGTGAACGAGCGTGTCATTCCTGTGATTTCGAGTGCCATAATCTTAAACTGTCTGATAAGGTGAATACTTGGGTTCTAACATGGATTGGGGAAAATCGGGATATTCCTCGTAATCCTTGGGATTGTAATTGATTTCTCCGTCCGCGGGATATTGCGCAGGGTAGTCTTCGGGAGAGAATGCCTGTTCCTGCCAGTGCGTGTCAGACTGTGCCCCGTATGGAGGCTGCGGAACCGTAGGCTGTTGTCCGGCATATTGCGGCTGTGGCGGAAGCGGTCTTTGCGGCGGTTGTTGCGGTGGCCACATCGAAGGCTGTTGCAGCGGTTGTGCCGTCATAGGCCGCTGCGGTTGTCCTGCTATCGGTCTCGGAGCCTGGGGCTGCGGCGGATAGGGCGGTTGCTGCATGGGAACTGCCATTGGTCGTGGCTGTGGCTGTTGTGCCGTTGCCGCCATAGGTTGCGGTTGCTGCTGTGGCTGTGGCTGCGGTTGCGGTGCCGGTTCATCCATCAGCTCGAACAGGCTGCCCTTGTTCATCGCCTTCTTCTGTTCCTCCACCATGCTGTCAATCTTCTTCAGGTCTTGCGGCTTGGCATGGAGGCGTGCCTGGCCGAGTGCGGAGACAGCCTCGCTGTGCTTCCCGGCGGCAATCAGTTCCTCCGCCTTCTTGAGATGCTTCTCGTACTTCTCGCGTTTCTCCTTCTCCTCCTTCGTCTCTTTGGCTTTTTCTTCCTTCGCCGCCTTGCTGTCGGCAGCGGCCTTGTCAGCCTGCGCCTCGAACTGCGCCATGTTGGTGATCAGTCCCGCCACCTTCTGTATCGGCCGGGCGACGGTTTGCAGGAATCCCGCGTCCAGTTCCTCCGGCAGTCCGCTGACCGTCAGGGGCACGATGTGGTTCTGGGCCTCGTCCTTCAGCCCGTTCGACTTCGGCAGTGTGGATACCGCCATTTGTCCGTTCGCTTTGCGGATGACTATCGTGAGGTCCACGCCCTCGGTCATCATCTGGTTGATTGCTGTAAAAAACATAACTGTAATAATTTAAAGTGTGAATAATCGTATTTTTTATCGGTTGAAGAACTCCGCCAGCAGCCTGTCCCTGTCGGGATGGTGGCATATTTCCAGGATGGGGTTCAGCAGCGTGGAGATGTGTACCGGTCCTGTGCCTCTTGGCGGGAACTTGACTACGGGATTCGGCTCCACTGTCCTTTTTCTTCTTGTTGCGGGCATCGGCATCTGCACCGGTGCCATCGGCGGTCTTGAGATGATTGCTTGGTTCATGACTTTATAATTTTAATTGTGAATATCCGGGCTTTGGCAGCCCGTTGAACTACAAGGGCTTTACGGTAAACGCTTCCGGAAAGGCAAGGCTTTCGGGAAAAATACCGGAGCGCAGCGAGGATGATTTTTCCGCGAAACCCGAAGGGCCCGGCCTTGCCGTCCGAAAAGAAGCGTTTGCCAACTTTGCCCTGTAGTTCACGGTCTGTCAATGGCTGTATGCGCTTCCCTGTCTTTTCCATGCGTGTCCTCGTCATTCTCATTTCCATAAGGCATGGGAAACAAAAAGAGCCGCCCGAAAGGACAGCCCTGTTCCGCGAGGTGATATTTGGACCTGTATGGTATATCCGCTTCATATGTCTGTATCTTTAGAAAACCAGATAGCTGAGAATGCAGAAAAGTATAGCCGCCGCTACCAGCAGGCAGGCTATTTTATATAAAAACCTGAAGAATCCCTTGAAACACACGATGGCGACTGCCGCCCATACGGGCGATATTCCTCTTGAGTGGAGATAGCTGAACACGATGAAGGCGACAATGGCCAATGCCATAATCCTTATCCATTTGGCTGTCCTGAGTTTTTCGATACATTCCCTTGTTTTCATGACCGTATATGGTTAATGGGTGAAACATGTCATTTCCAATTTCAGGGGCCGGAAAGCGGACCGCCTCCACCGGCAAGGTTTTCGGGGAAAATACCGGAACGCGAGTGAGGATGATTTTCCCCGAAACCTGCAAGGCCCGACCTTGCGGGTGGAAACGGGCGGTTCCGCTACCTTTGCCCTTGAATTGGAATGGCAGTGCATTATTTCCCCTTCCCTCCCTTGGGCTTGGGGAACGAGAGTTTCAGGTTGAAGTCCGCGTCAAAGGCTACCGCGGCGTCGAAAGAGGCCCCTTTCTTGCCCTTGACCCCCTTGATCAGCCTGGTGGAGCCGGAAGAGAAAAGCTGTTCCAGATGCTGGTCGGTCAGCTCCTTGTTCAGGAAACGGCGGAACACCAGCAGTCCGCACCCCTCATGGTCGCACTTGGCGACTTTTGCCTTCACTATCACATTGCCGGTCTTGCACTTGGGGCAGGTAAAGGCGCGTGACGACGGTTCGGGGAATTTGAGACGCAGTATCTCACCGGTCACTTTCCCGGTGTATTCCCGGATGGAGAGCATGAAGCTTTCCGGATCGAGGGTGTGCCCCTCTATCTGTGCCAGTGCCTTCTCCCATGTACCGGTCAGTTCGGCATCGGCCACCATCATGCCCTTGACCGACTCGTAGAGGTAAAGCCCCTTTTCCGTCGGGCGGATGCTCTTGCCGGAACGCTCGATATAGTCACGCTTGAAAAGGGTCGTGATGATGGCGGCACGGGTAGCGGGCGTGCCGATGCCCAGCTCCTTCACCGCTTCCCGTGCCTGTCCGTCAGCGATTTCCTTACCGCAGTTCTCCATGGCGGTGAGCAAGGTCGCTTCCGTGTAAAGGGGTCTGGGCAGGGTCTTTTTCTGTGCCAGCCCGTATCCCATGACCGGGATTTCCTCGCCTTCGGCAAACACCGCCGTTCCCCCGTTACCTTCCGGCTCGTCCTTTTCACGGTCTTCCTTCCGGGAGAACACGGCACGCCAGCCGGGATTGACGATGACGGCGGATTGTGAGCGGAAATCCATACCCTCGCACACGCACTCCATCTTCAGTGACTCTTTCTCGCAGCGTGGAGAGAAGGCTTCCAGCATCCTTCCGGCTATCATCTCATAAACAACCGCTTCCGCCTCGGACAGCCCTTCGGGAACGACGCCCGTGACGATCAGTGCATGGTGGTCGGTCACTTTCGTGGCGTCCACGCTCCGGGTGTTCAGGCCGGAAAGGTCGAAAGTCCGTCCGTATTCCCTGAACCAGGGCATGGTGATGACCTTTTCCAGCAAGGCCGGGACATGTGCCATGACATCCTCCGGGATATAACGGCTGCCCGTTCTCGGGTAGGAGACCAGTTTCTTTTCGTACAGGGACTGGGCGATGGAAAGGGTCTTGTCCGCCGAAAGGTCGTGGTGGATGTTGCAGTCCTTCTGTAGTGCGGTAAGGTCATACAGAAGCGGAGCCTGCTGAAATACCGTCTTTCGTTCTACCTTATTTATGGTCACCACAGAGTCGGAAGTAATGCGCCTGTACGCGGCCTCCGCCCCATTCTTGTCCCTGAAGTCCTCCGGGTGGAAGAACTGCCGGTGCACGTCGTCTTTTTTCAGCGCGATATGCAGCTGCCAGTATGGAGTGGAGACGAAGTTCCGGTTTTCCTTGAAGCGTGCGCATATCATGGCGAGCGTGGGAGTCTGCACACGGCCTATGGAGTTGTTCGCCGATCCGGAGGCTGTCGCCAGGGCGCGGCTCGCGTTCATGCCCACCAGCCAGTCGGCCTTCGCACGGCTGGTGACGGACAT
>OAUP01000452.1_pt1 | contig 11633 bp, 9 predicted proteins | sample 1476301 | NCBI WGS metagenome assembly OAUP01 (sample SAMEA2580055, study PRJEB22360) | human gut metagenome | biome: human gut; feature: human-associated habitat; material: faeces | place: Denmark | collected 2008/2010 | reverse complement strand
AGTCGGACGGCTTCGCCGAGTTGGAGTGGGCGCCGGGAAGCGCGCAGGTCGATTTCGGCCAGGCCAGGGCCGTGGTCGCCGGAGTCGAACGCGTGGTGCATTTCCTGGTGGTGTCGTTCCCGTATTCGAACATGCGCTGGGTGGTCGCCCTTCCCGGCGAGACCTCGGAGTGCGTGTGCCAGGGTTTGCTGTGGATCTTCGAGCGCATGGGCATGGCGCCTAGGGTGGTGGTGTTCGACAACGCCACCGGCGTGGGCCATCGCAGGCCGGACGGCACGGCCGCCCGGACCCGCTTGTTCTCCCTGTTCTGCGCGCATTACGGGTTCGAGCCGCGGTTCTGCAACCCGTATTCCGGCCATGAGAAGGGCAGTGTGGAGAACGCCGTCGGCTTCGTCAGGCGCAACCTGATGGTGCCGATGCCGTCGGCCGAGAGCTTCCAAACGCTGACGCGCGTGTGGCTTGACGAGTGCGAACGCGTCGCCGGATCGGATCACTACCGGCATGATGTTCCGGTGAACGAACTGTTCGAGGCGGAGAAGGACCACATGCTTCCATTGCCCGGCGTGCGGTTCGACCCGTGCGACTGGAGGAGCGTGAAAACCGACAAGACCGGCGCCGCCGCGATCGACGCGAACCGGTATCCGGCCGGACCGAAATGGCGTTCCATGCGCCTGCAGGCCGGGGTGCGCGTCTTCGAGATCGAGCTTCGCGATCCTGATGGCGGGCACATCGTCACGTTGGAACGCGTGTGGGGCCATTCGGCGAAAACCCAGGTGGATCCGGCGAGCCTGCTCGCGATCATCGCGCGAAAGCCCCGCATATGGGGCGAAAGCCCGATCAGGAACGATTTCCCCGAAACCGTGCGAGCCCTGCTCGACCGCATGGACGCACGCACGCGCTCCAATCTGCTCGACGACATCCGAGCCGTTGCCGCCGACTGCGAGTTCGCCGCCACGGTCAAAGCGGTGGAAACCGTCATCAACGCGGGACGGACCGTCGACCGCGCGGCGATCGGCACATGCGCCAAACGCATCCTCGAGGGTGCGGGAACCGAAGGCGGGCAGGATTCGAAGCGTTACGACAAATACATGAAGGAGGCCGAATGAGCCAGCAAAAACCGCGGCAGCGCGGCGGCCGCGTTCTTGACAAGGCCACGCCGGAACAGGTCATGGGCCTCGCCCGCAACCTGCCGTTGACACACAGCGTGCTCGAGAAGGCCCTGGCGGACGCCACGCCCGGCCAGCTCGGCTTCCTGGCCAACCTGTTCGAGAAGGAGAACGCGAGCCGGGCCGAATCCAAACGGCGGCGGCTGCTCAAACAGGCCGGGTTCCCCCAGAGCAAGACCCTGGAGGGATACGACCGGGGCATGGCCTCGTTCCCCGCCGACCGGGGCCGCGAACAGCTGGAAAGCCTGGAATTCGTCGACCGGGCCGAGGACCTCGTGCTCTACGGCGACGTCGGCTGCGGCAAGACCCACCTGGCCATCGCGATCGGCATGCTCGCATGCCAACGCATGATACCCGTGAGGTTCTTCACCGCCTCCAGCCTGGTCATGCGCTTGAGGAAGGCCAAGGACGACAACAGATTGGACGCCGAGCTCAAGTCGATAGGCAGGGCCGGGCTGGTCATCATCGACGAGCTCGGCTACCTGCCCATCGACATCGACGGGGCCAGGCTTCTGTTCCAGGTCATCGCGGACAGCTACGAGACCCGCAGCGTCATCTTCACCTCGAACCTCGAGTCCGGCAGATGGGGCGACGTGTTCGGCGACGGGGACATGGCCGCCGCGGTCATCGACCGCATCGTCCACCACGGCAGGATCCTCCGCTTCCACGGCGAATCCTACCGGAACAGACACTCCCTCATGAAATAAACCAGACAAACAACAAAACAAGGAACCAACCGCCGTCGGTGTTCAAGTTGAACGCCGACGGTGTTCAGATTAAGTGCCGAACACGTCCACCTCAATTTGACGAAATACAGCCTTCAGCCGTTTCGGCCTGTAGGGCCGGTAGGACTCGTTCTCGTCGGACGCGAACCACGGGCCGCGTCCCGGCTCGCGGCTGACGGTGGACTTGTCGCGGCCGATCCTCAACGCGATCTGGCACACGCCGAGCCCCTCGCGGTTCCTCAGCTCGTCGATCCGGATGCGTTCCTGTGCCGACAGGTGGGAATAGGCTTTCATATCGAGTGCAACGCTTTCTCTTCGGTTGTGGACTTGAACACTTCCAACCATAGACAGGCGTTGCACTTCTACCTAGAACCCGGGGACGTTGAGAAGTTGGTTGAATATACTGTTCATCAGGCGCTTTGCGGTTGTTTGTTTATCTTGGTCGAAAACATCCTACCCGGAAAGCGCTCTTCTCTTACTCCCTCAACAACTCAACGGAGAAACCCCACCCACGAAAACAGCAATAGCGCCATAATTTACGTTTTCCAACCAAATTTGAGCCCTGTTCTTACGTTTTATAACCAAAATAAGGTGCACTGGACTACGTTTTCCAACTTTGGTGTCTAGCTGGGCTCGAACCAGCTATGGTTCTGAAACTATTCTGATGGATTTACCGCAGTTCGCCTGCCAAGTATGGCTCCACGAATGCGAGGTTGCTACCGCGTTCGAGTGAGTGGAGGTCTTGCATGGCATATTGCCAAGATTCCTCCCACGTTGTCGGATTGCCGTGTATGCGCCGAAGAGATTGAAGGGTTGTAGAGAACAGGTTCGGGTTGCGGGTAAAGCGGTCTGCTAGTTTGATGGCGCTGCTCTGCTTGTGCTGTGCGTCTAGATTGTCAATCCTACCGCGAAATGCGTGTTCGAGGTTGCGGCTGACGTAGAACAGGCGGTACGGGACCATGAGCGTGGCGCGGCCGTTCTTCTTCCTGAACCCATCGAGTTTCAGCAAGGCATCCACGCCGTTTCGCTTGGTCGTGCGATCCGCAATCAGGATAGTGCGGTTTGGCGTGATGATGTCGGTCGTTGAATATTGCGTTCCATCCACCAATGGGTCTTCCCGCACTCGGTCGTCAGATGTGAACGCCCCGTCTAGGTCGCAGATCTGGATGACATGGCCGAGCTGGCCCCAGGTGCGGTCGTGGTCTCTGAGGTAGTACTCCACGAGTTCGCGCACCGTCTGGGCAGGATTGTCCGCTGGATAGAACCCGTTACGACGCCGGAACTCCTCACGGTGGTTTGGCGCAGTCAACACGTCGCAGTGGAATTCCTGCCCTTGGAATAGGCGGTTCTTGATTAACGACGAGAATGCCGGCACGAGCAGGCTGGCGTCGCTTGCTCCTTCTACGACCAGCAGGACGATCTTGCGTTTAGCCACGGTTCACCTTCGTTCCGGAGGCGTTGAGTGCTGCCAGATCGTCGTCGATGTCATCGTCCTCATCGGGATGGCCGGCGGCATAGAGACTGTTGCCGAACATGCGTGGTATGGGCGAATCATAGATGTCGGGGCCGCTCCATCCGAGCTCGCTGGCCGTCAGGTACCGTCGGCGCTGGTTGTTCGTGGAGGACTTGCGGGGGATGATCGCGAACCGGTTATTGGGATCGGTCACTGTAGTGCGAATGCAGCCGTTCGGCAGCACTTCCAACGCACGCAGGTTATGGGCGGTGAACACCAGCTGCCCTGCGCACCCGTCCGCCAACTGGTACAGCATGTCACCGAGCAGCAACTCGAACACGCCGGAGTCGAACTCATCCACGGCAACCAGCGCGTTCTCGTCGTTATACGCGTGCTTGAGATAGCCAAGCAGCGCGGTGATGCGTATGATGCCTTCGCTCTCACAGCGGAATGGGACCGTGCTATCGCCACGACGCGAGAACAGCTCCGCGGTGACCCGATCCTCGCCATCTTTGCCGGAAGGCGCGGTTCCGATCTTCAGCAGGACATGCAGACCAGGCACGAGGGTGGGCAGGATGCGGTCGAAGGACTCCACGGTCTGTCCAAGTCGTTTCGCCTGGCCCGGGGTCAGCGGGTTCGGTTGCAACAGGTCGAACAGAAACTCTGTGTTGCGACCTGCGGAATCCTCCTCCATGATGGGGATGAACGCATATGCGGCATAGGAGCCACGACGGGTAGTGGATACGAAGACATCATTGGTCGCGTAATCGCATAAGGCCTTGCGTAGGCGTACGAACTCATCGAAACGTTCGTTGATGTATGTCAGTGATCTGGCGGACACACCATTCGCTTCCCGCACGCGGGAGACCACCCAGTCGATGAGGAACTCGGCATCGGGTCGGTCTTCAAGCGCGGCACACCGCGAGAACAGGAATGAGCGCCCCTCCATGTACGCACGATCAGCGGTGCGTGAGACCACGGTTTTCACCGAGGTGACCGCCTCGATGGAGCGCCACACATATACCGGAGTTGACACGAAACCATCGGTCTCAGAATCCTCCATCCGATGCCCCAACGCCTCCCTGCCTAGGCGTGAGAGATCGTCGCCGATGCGAACCGACTCGGAAACGACGCGCGCTCGCGTCGAATCCGGGTTCGCTTTACGCAGGGACACCTTGTATTCAAGGTAGCTGGGCTTCTGTTTTCCTCCGATGAGGAGCGTCGCCGTCAAGGTTGCAAGACCGGTGCTGACGCTAATGGCATCGCCGGCGGTGTCCGGCAGCATATTCCCGGATAGCAGCGCGCGCAGTATCCCGATGGCATCGATAACGGTGGTCTTGCCTGATCCATTCTGTCCATAGATACCCGTTACGCTGCCGCCAGCGGGCAGATCGTCAAAATCCAAGACGCCGTGCGATATGTTCCTCATGTTGTCTAGAACAAGTCTTTGTAAACGAATCATCGCATTACCGTTCTTTAAAAGTCATAATAATCAATTTATAATTGAAATACATGATTATTGTACAACATAAGATATATTTTCGCCACCAAATCTCGCAATCGGTATTTATTGATTGTGCTGTCAGTGACCTATCGGCGGCCTGTCAATGGCCTATCAGTGCCCTTGCTTCCGGTACTTTTCCTCAGTCCCAGCTTTATCCGGCATCCACCAGCTTTCGTGCGCGCGGTACCAGTCGATGGTCGCGGCCAGACCTTCCTCGAAATCGGTGTACTTTGGCACCCAGCCGAGCTCGGTCTGAAGTTTGGTGGCGTCGATGGCATAGCGCTTATCGCCACCGGGGCGGTCGTTCACATGGTCGAAGTCATTGGCGTCACGACCCATGAGCTTCAGAATCATGTGCAGCACATCAATGTTGTTGTATTCGCCATTGGCTCCCACGAGGTAGGTTTCCCCGATGCGGCCTCGGGTGAGAATAGTCCAGATGGCACTGCAGTGATCTTCCACGCTGATCCAGTCGCGCACAGCCAGACCTTGCCCGTAGAGTTTCGGGCGAATGCCGGCAAGAATGTTCGTGATCTGGCGGGGAATGAACTTCTCCACGTGCTGATAGGGGCCGTAGTTATTGCTGCAATTGCTGATGGTGGTTTTGAGTCCGTGCGTGCGGTGCCAGGCGCGCACCAAGTGGTCGCTGGCGGCCTTGGACGCCGAATATGGGCTGGACGGTTTGTAAGGGCTGAGCTCGGTGAATTTGCGCTGTTCGTCCAGAGCCAGATCGCCATACACTTCGTCGGTGCTGATGTGGTGGAATCGAATATCGTGGCGGCGGGCGGCCTCGAGCAACACGTACGTGCCGGTCACGTTCGTATTGAGGAATGGGGAGGCGTCGAGAATCGAATTATCGTTATGCGATTCGGCGGCGAAGTGCACAATGGCGTCAATCGGGGGTACTGCGGCTGCAGAGCGTTGGTTCAGCCCAGAAAACAGGGATTCCACAAGCTCGGCATCGCAAATATTGCCATGCACAAAGGTCAGGTTCGCGGCCGGCACGCCATCGAGATTCTCGCGTTTGCCGGCATACGTGAGCGCATCCAGAACAGTCATGTGGGCCTGCGGATGGTTGCGCGCCACCCAGTGCACGAAGTTTGCGCCGATGAACCCTGCGCCACCGGTGACCAGAATGTGTTGCGGCGCGAATGATGGGTTGGTTGCTTCGTTGGATGCTTTGTTGACCGCTTCGTTGGCTGAGTCGAGGGCCTGTTCGGAATTGCTCATATCTACCAATCGTAACCTGAGGTTTGCCTGAGTGCGGGGGGCTTATATTGGTGGTTGCGTTGTTCTGCGCTCTGTCTTTGTGGCGGCGAACGGGTCCGGGCAAAGACACAGAAATGTAAGAACATGCCATGCATTGCCTTGAGTCTGTCGTCTGGTCTTGGATTGTGTCCAGTTTTCTGGTCAGTCTAGGAAGATTGCCGATTTGCAATTGGGTGAGTAAGATATTTTCTCGGAAATCGAACATAATAATTGATATATTGACTTTATGAAAGGGAATGCGCGCATGCCGGAAACTACTCAATACCCAGACCTAGTCATTGTCGGCGCGGGCCTGTTTGGCCTGACGGTGGCGCAGCAGGCGGTGGAGCATGCGGGTGCCCGTGTGCATATCATCGACGTGCGCGACCACATCGGCGGCAACGCGTACTCGTACTTCGATGAGGAGACCGGCGCGGAGATCCACAAGTATGGCGCGCACCTGTTCCACACGTCCAACAGGCGTGTGTGGGACTACGTCAATCGTTTCACGAGCTTCACGAACTATGTGCACCGCGTGTATGCCACGCATGACGGCGAGGTCTATCCGCTGCCGATCAACCTGGGCACCATCAACCAGTTCTTCCATGCGCATTACACGCCGGCCGAGGCGCAGAAGCTTATCGCCGGGCAGGCGGGCGAGCTGGCCGGCACCGATCCGGCCAACCTGAACGACAAGGGCATCCAGCTCATCGGCCGACCGCTGTACGAGGCGTTCATCAAGAACTACACGGGCAAGCAGTGGCAGACCGACCCTGCCGAGCTGCCGGCGGCCATCATCAAGCGCCTGCCGGTGCGCTTCAACTACGACAACCGCTACTTCAAGGACACGTGGGAGGGCCTGCCCGCGGACGGCTACACCAAGTGGATGGAGCGCATGATCGATGACCCGCGCATCACGGTTTCGCTGGGCGTGGACTTCTTCGACGAGTCCCAGCCGTACAACAAGGAGGCGCTGAAGGCCGCGGGCGTGCCGGTGGTGTACACGGGTCCGGTGGACCGTTACTTCGGTTACGAGCTTGGCGACCTGAAGTGGCGCACGGTGGACTTCAAGGAGGTGCGTTACGACGAGGGCGACCACTTCGGTTGCCCGGTGATGAACTTCTCCGACGCTGACGTGCCGTACACGCGCGCGATCGAGTTCAAGAACTTCAACCCGGAGCGCCGCGATGCCCAGAACCCGGACAAGACCGTGGTGTGGGAGGAGTACAGCCGTTTCGCCGAGCGCGGCGACGAACCGTACTACCCGGTGAACACGGACGCGGACAAGGCCCTGTACGCGCGGTACGAGGCCAAGGCCGCGGCCGAGCCGAACACCGTGTTCGGCGGTCGTCTGGGCACGTACAAGTACTACGACATGCACAACGTGATCGACACCGCCCTGACCGCCTACGAGGAGCAGGTCGCACCGCTGCTGAAGAAGTAGATCGTCGTTTCGCCAGAGGATTAACGATTGAGCCTGAAACCGACTGAATATTGCTGAGGCAATAGCCGGTTTCAGGCTTTTGTGTTTTTGGAAGCCAAATTTCCTGGGGTACTTAAGGCTCGCCACGAGGAGTACAGTTGTCTGTAACGCACAATGTGGCGCGTAAGACGAGGGGCGCATCTCGCAAGTGGGGTGCGATGCAGTTGAAGGAGTGCATGTCATGACTGATCCGAATGTCAATCCGAACGGCCAGGTGCCGTGGCAGCAAGCTGACGCCAATCCGACTGAGCCGTTAAATGCGATGACGGCGGAAACGGGAACCGCCGCCAACAATGCTCCAACCCAAGCAATCGCAGCGGGCGAGCAGCCCACTCAAGCGTTCACTCCTGTTGAACAGCCTACGCAGGCGTTTACACCTGCCGAGCAGCCCACCCAGCCTTTTGCGCCGGTCAATCAATTCGGATCACCTGCGCAGGCTTTGCCACCAGTGACTCCTGCCGCTGCGCCCGCGCCCGCACCGGCAGCACCCAATTCGCCCTATCCGGGGGCGGCTCCGGCAGGCGGATCGGTTCCTCCGGTCTACGGCAGCGTCAGTGCTCCGGTATATCCGGGCGGCGGGGCCGTGCCTCCGCAAACGCCCTATAACCCGTATATGCAAGGCGGCCAACCGAACGGCCAGCCGGGATGGTCTGGTTCTTACGGCAGTGTGCCGCCTGAAGCGAACCAGAAGTACAACGGCCTGGCTATTGCCGGTTTTATCTGCTCGTTCCTTGTCTCACTCCTCGGTCTGATCCTGAGCATCGTGGGCCTCAACCAGATTAAGAAACAGGGCGGCAAGGGCAAGGGCTTGGCCATCGCCGGCATCATCATCAGTGCGGCGGGCATGGTGATACAGGTAATACTGGTCATCGCGCTGATCGTCGGCGGTGCCTCGTATGCCAGCAAGGCTATAGATGAGGCGAAAACCGATTCCTTCTATAGTCAGTCCTCTTCGGGCAACGGTGATAGCAGCGATAAGAGCAAAGCTCAAGATAATCTTGACGATGCGCTGGACGACACGTTGGGCGAAACCCATGACGATCTAACCGACGGCGATTATGGGCTGTACGATTCGATTCAGGATTTCGTCGACTCTTTGGAATTCAAGGACTCCATTGAATCCGAAGCGGATACGTTTGCAGACACCGGCATCACCTTCAACTACCGTGTCGACGGTGACACCTTGGTGTACGAGTACGTGCTCGACGACAGCTATGCCTCGCTAGGCGATACCGTCGCTTCCTCACTGGATGCTATGGACAGCACCTATCAATCCACCGCGAATCTGCTGGGCTCGATGTGCAAGACCTCCAGCGGCAAGGCATCATTGCGCGTCATCATGCACACGCAAAGCGGCCAGTCGCTGTACGACAAAACCTGGACCGAAAAGTAGCAATCCCAGCGAACGTGCGTTTTGGTCGATTGAAGGCCGGTCTGCTTGCTCCTTGGGCGGATGCTTCTGCGGAAGGAACCGCCAAGGAGTAGGCTTACAGGCATGAGACTCGCACGTTTTTCTTTGAATGATTCGCCGCGCTACGCCTTCGTGCAGAAGGACGAAACGGACGGCAAGGACTACCTCATCGAACTGGACGGCCACCCGCTGGCCGGCGACCAGGTCAAGCCTACCGGCACTCGTTACCCGGTCGACGGCGACGGCATCCGCCTGCTCTCCCCGGTCATCCCTTCCAAGGTCTACGGTCTGGCCAAGAACTATGAGGCCCACGCCCAGTTCATGCACGAGGCCGGCCACTCCGAAATCGCCCACGCGCCGGAAGACATGGTGATCTTCACCAAGCCGTCCACCTCGGTAATCGGCCCCGACGATCCGATTGTGTACCCGGCATGCTCCAAGGATATGAACTTTGAGCCTGAGGTGGCCGTGGTGATGGGCCGCATCGCCAAGAACGTGACCGTTGAGAACGCGATGGATTATGTGCTCGGCTTCACTTGCGTGAACGATGTGACGCTGCGCGACTTGCAGGGCATTGACCCCACGTGGACGCGAGCCAAGGGCTTCGACACTTCCTGCCCGCTCGGCCCGTGGATTGTGATGCGTGACGACCTCGACTGGAAGGACGCCAAGATTTCGTTCACGCTGAACGGCGAGGATGTGCCGATGGCGTCTGGCACCACCGCGAACCTGATTCACGGCATCCCCGAGCAGATTGCCGCGATTTCGTCGTTCTCCACGCTGCTGCCTGGCGACGTCATCATGACCGGCACGCCGAACGCCTCCGGCCACCTCGACCCAGGCGACGAGACCATCGTGCACGTCGAAGGCATCGGTGATCTGCGCAACGTAATCGTTCGGGCGTGACTCGTTCTGGCTCCCCTCTCTGAGGGGAACCGTCCAGGCTGAGAAGCTGACTGAGGGGAACCAAGAACGCGCCTTACGCTCCCGGCAGAAGTGCGTGCAGGGCGGTCATCACCACCAAGCTGATGATGGCCGTCACTGTCAGCGAGAAGCCGGCGAGTTTGGCGTTGCCGGTCAGCGAATCGGTGAACTTGGTTGAGAAAATCGTGATCGGGGCGAAGGAGCCCAGCACGATGATCTCGCGAATCCTCATGTCGAATGGCAGTAGGAACCAGGCGGCCACGGCGATAATCGCGCCGAATACCATGCGCCAGACAATCACCTTGCCCAACTCCACCTTGTCCTTGCGATTGTTCGGAATCTCCATCATCAGTCCGATCATGGCCATCGCGCAGAAGGCGTTCGCATTGGCGAACGGGGTGATGAGCGTAACGATGGGCTGTGGGATCGTGATGTGCAGGAACATGAACACCAGCATCAGCATGTAGATGTCGAAGGAAATCGAGCTTAGGAAGTCCCTGGCAATATTGCGCAGACGCAGGATGAGCGGTAGCGACTTGAAATTGTCATCCATATGCAGCAGCGTGCGTGTGATGGTCAGTGACCCGGCCGTGGCCACGGTGGCGTTGCCGATATCGAGCATGATGATCGGCAGACCGGCGGACGGGCCCATGAACGTCTGAACCACAGGCAGGCAGAACGCGCCCAGGTTCAGGCCCGAGGCGTTGAGCATCTGGAAGGCGCGGTAGTTCTTCTCGTCGCCGCGAGAACCGAAATACACGATGAACAGCGGAATCGCGCAGGCGAAGAAGCCGAACAACACGATCCACAGCATGCGCATGTCGTGCTTGTTCGTGGCGAACGACAGGATAATCGCACAAGGAAGCGTCAGATTGAATACCAGACCCTGCACGATTTTGTAATCACGCTCGCCGAAAATGTGGACATGTTTGAGTATGTAGACACCGATGATAACGAGCAGCAGCGAACCGGCCTGAAAAATCATGTTCTTCTCTTATCCCACAAGCACCCGCCGCAGCACCGGCGGCGGTCAGGCGCATAACAAACCAGCCGTGAGTATAGGAGCGTTCGCGCGGCGCTGGCGCGGGGCGGTGCATATTGTGGACAGTCCCGTAACGTTGATATGCCATGCTGGCGAGATGAATATATCCAATACCAAGTGGAGCTCAGCACGATAGAGAGGTAGGAAAACATGGCAGAGCAGACGGTCACCGTAGGCGTTGGGGCATTGAGCATCGAGGACGTTATCGCCGTAGCGCGCGGCGGTGCCAAAGTGGCGATTTCGGACGAATCGAAGCATGAGATGGCGCTAAGTCGCGCGGTTATCGATCATTTGGCCGACGACACCGTGCCGCATTACGGTATCTCCACCGGATTCGGCGCGCTCGCCTCCACTTCCATCCCCAAGGAACAGCGCGCGCAGCTGCAGAAAAGTCTGATCCGCTCGCATGCCGCCGGTGCCGGACCGGAAGTGGAGCGTGAGGTGGTGCGCGGCCTGCTGGTGCTGCGCCTGAGCACCCTGTGCACCGGACGCACCGGTGTGCGCCCGGAAACCGCGCAGGTCTACGCCGATATGCTGAACGCCGGCATCACCCCGGTGGTCTACGAATACGGTTCGCTCGGATGCTCCGGTGATTTGGCGCCGCTCGCCGCCTGCGCTTTGGTGGCGATGGGCGAAGGCGAGGCCCGCAACGCTGACGGCCGCAAGATCGGCGGCGG
>OAUP01000447.1_pt1 | contig 11838 bp, 10 predicted proteins | sample 1476301 | NCBI WGS metagenome assembly OAUP01 (sample SAMEA2580055, study PRJEB22360) | human gut metagenome | biome: human gut; feature: human-associated habitat; material: faeces | place: Denmark | collected 2008/2010 | reverse complement strand
ATCCACACGCCGCACGGCGACATCCGCACGCCGGCCTTCGTGCCGGTCGCCACGCAGGCGGCAATGAAGGCCGTCCTGCCGGAGACCATGCGCGAGCTGGGGGCGCAATGTCTGCTGTCCAACGCGTTTCATCTGTTCGAGCGCCCTGGCCAGGACGTGCTCGACGCGGCCGGCGGACTCGCGCGATTCATGAACTGGGACGGGCCGACGTTCACCGATTCTGGCGGATTCCAGGTGCTGTCGCTGGGAGCCGGATTCAAGAAGACGCTGGCGATGGACGTAACCGGCATGAAATCGGACGACGTGATCGCGGCGGGCAAGGAACGACTGGCGTTCGTCGACGAGGATGGGGTGACATTCAAATCGCCGCTCAACGGCGACCGTCATCGTTTCTCCGCGGAAATCTCGATGGGCATCCAGCATAAAATCGGCGCGGACATCATGTTCGCGTTCGACGAATTGACGACGCTGATGAACACGCGCTCGTATCAGGAAGCCTCGGTGGAACGCACCTACCGTTGGGCGCAGCGTTGCGTGGCCGAGCACCAGCGGCTGACCGAGGAGCGGCTGGGCAAACCGTACCAGGCACTGTACGGCGTGGTACAGGGCGCGAACTATGAGGACCTGCGCAGGCATGCGGCCGAGCAGATCGCCTCGCTGGACTTCGACGGCGTGGGCATCGGCGGCGCGATCGAGAAGCGTATCATCGCAGACACGTGCGCGTGGATCTGCGACGCGATGCCAGAAAGCCGGCCACGGCACGTGCTGGGCATCGCCTCGGTCGACGACATCTTCGCATGTGTGGAGAATGGCGGTGACACGTTCGATTGCGTCGCACCCGCGAGGTGCGCGCGCAACGGGGCGATTTTCACGCGCGACGGGCGCTACAACGTCAAGCGTGCCCAGCACAAGTTCGATTTTGGCCCGCTTGAGGAGGGGTGCGACTGCTACACGTGCCAGCATTACACGCGCGCATATGTGGACCACTTGCTGCGCGCCCGCGAATTCAATGGGTTCACGCTGGCGACGATCCACAACGAGCGTTTCTTCGTAAAGCTGCTGGACGATATTCGTGCCTCGATTGACGGCGGTTACTTCGACGAATTCCGCGACGAGTCGCTTGCCCGCTTCTATGCGCACGGGCCGCGCGGGTGAGGTGAGGGAGCGCTGCGACGGGTGCTTGCGGCGGGCGTCACCGCAACAATCACCGCAGCACCCGCCGCGACAATCATTACGGCGCCCCACCGCGACACGCCGAATTGCATTATCCGCGTATCGCTGGTAAGTTATCTCTTTGTCTGCGAGTGTGGCGGAATGGTAGACGCGCTGTCTTCAGGTGGCAGTGAGTGTATGCTCGTGGGGGTTCAACTCCCCCCACTCGCACGAGCCGAGAAGGGCTGGAATCCAACGATTCCAGCCCTTTTGCTTTGTCTGGTCTAGTCGTTTTGACGGGTTATAGGCCAAAATGTGTGCCTAGTGGCGTCCTCCTCTAGTCAGTGCCGTTGAGGTATCGACGGGTTTGTGGAATTCGTTCCGGTCGGCCCCGGTGCCGTATCCGGGTCCTCCGTCGTCACCGTTGTCGTCGCGCGAAACCAACTGATTCCGAGATAAATCGGATCACGTGATAACCGGCCATTACTACAAAGAGTTCGCCCCCACTCGCTCCCGTAAATTACGGGTTGAAATCGCCGTTCTGGGCAATTCCCCGTGCGAGATCGCCGTTTTCGGGCCCGAAAACGGCGATTTCGCACGGGGAATCACGGATTTCGGCTATTTCAACCCGTAAGTTGCATCATATGAGCGCCTTGATCAGCCAACCGTGGCGGCCGTCGTCGTAGAGTTCGTCGGTGAGTTGATATCCACGCCGCTCGTAGAACTTGTAGTGGTCGTTCTCCGAATGTACCGCGGCGATGGTTCCTCCACTGTGCGCAATACGGCGTTCGGCGTCGGCCAGCAGTTGGGAGCCGATACCGCGGCCTTGCGCGTCGGGCAGCACGGCGAGACGCGCGATCACGTACCTTCCCGGCTGATCGGAATGGTCGGGATCCGCATAGAATCGGCATGTCGCCACGGTCCGATTCCCGTCGAACGCCAGCAGATGCACGGCCACGGCATCCCACTCGTCGAATTCAGGCCGCCAGTCACGCTCGCGGATGAACACCTGCTCGCGTATCGCACGAGCCGTTTCAGGCAGATGGTCGTAGGCTTCGATTTTACCGGTCATGGGCGCCAGTGTAGCGCGTGTCATACGTGGTGCCGCGCCCGGCATCGCGTGGATGCCTACCGTCACAGCCGGCCGGCCCACTCCCGGAGCAGACGAATCACCGCTTCGGGCTGGTCGATGTGCGCGTTGTGGCCGGCATCATCCAGCGTGACGAACGTGGCGTCGGGATAATGCGACAACAGGGCCCGTTGATCTTCAAAACCAACGATCTGATCCCGTCGTCCGGTGACGAACAGAGTCGGCCCGGCATAAGTGCCGAATACGCGCTCCGGGTCGTCATTCAGCCAATAACGGGCGTCCAATCTGGCGCAGGCGTCACGGTCGCACAGACGGATGCCCGGCAAAATATATGACTGATAGCGGCGCCACGCGGCGAATGACTGGTTGACGCCCATGGTTACGAAATCGAACGTCTGATCCTGAGGCAGCGCGTGTATCAGCGTCGGATTCGGCTCGGCGATCACATGCTCGGCGACATGACGACGAGTGCGCCGCGGATCCACCACCGGGGCGATCAATGCCAGCCCGCGAACCCGCGATGACTCGCGAGCCACCATCTCACGGGCGAGTGCACCGCCCATCGAATTGCCGACCAGCGCGAACGGCTCCCCCGCGCCGACCAGATCGTCGATGGCGGACTGCAGCCAGTCGGCCATCTCCGGCAGACCGCACGCGCGTGCCGGCAGTGCCGGAGTGCGGCCGAACCCCGGCAAATCCAGATATATGCGCTTCAGCAACCGCGTCGCGGCAGCGCCCGACTCCGGGCACAAGAATGCCTCATCCAGCAGCATCAGCGAACGGTGGTCCACGAACACCACGGGCAACCCGTCGCCCTCGGTCACTGCATATGCCTGCGGTTGAGTCATCACACGGTCCTTTCCACCGGTATCATCCGTCGCGCTTCGCGGCGCAACGCTTTACGATACCGTCGCCGTGCGATGTTTCGCCGAACGCCGGTGCCGGCACACAAGCCGCCGCCGGCACAGTTCAGCCGCGGCGGGCGAGTTGCACGGCGGTGCCGGACGCGGTGACCATCAGCATGCCGTTGTCGGCACCAAGCACCTCGTAGTCGATGTCCACACCGACCACGGCGTGCGCACCCATTGCCTCAGCCCGCTGCTGCATCTCAAGAATCGCCTCGTTGCGCGCCTTCATCAGCTCCTCTTCATAGCCCTGGCTGCGTCCGCCGAACATGTTGCGCAGGCCGGCGCCGATATCCTTGAACATGTTGACGCCGGAAATCACTTCACCGAACACGATGCCCTGATAGCTATTGATGACGTAACCGTCGACCGACGGCGTGGTGGTGACGAGAATCATGATATGACCGCCTTTGGTTTGACTACGATTGACATCTTCAGTCTAGCGCCGAGCAGGTGAATCGTCCCGTCCTGTAGGTGGGCAGGACGGGAATTGATATAGGGATGTTTTTTCGAGGACCGGCGCAAACTGGCCGGCGGGAGCGGTACCGTCGCGTCCTGGCGCACCGAGTTCGGCGAGCGCAGATTCGACTGCTTCACGGATGAGCGCTCCCTGATTGCAGCTGGTGATCACCACCGTGACGGCAGAGGGCGCGGCGGGCTTCAATGCTGCTTCCATAATCGCAATTCCAACAAGCGAGGCGAGAGTAGAGTGGAAGCGCGAGATATCCAGCGACAGACAGGATCAGTCATGATCAGCGCAGACGCCATCACATCGAGAACGTTCACCACAGTGCGGTTCAAGGAAGGGTATAGCGCCAGAGAGGTCGACGACTTCCTTGACGAAATCGTCGACCGCATGACGACCGGCGACCACTCGCTCGCAAGGCGCATCAAGGAGAAGACCTTCAGCAATGTGCGTTTCAGAGGGGGATACGACATCGACGAAGTCGACGATTTTCTCGATGAGGTGGCCAGAGGACTGGAAGGTGACGCGGGCGCGAGCACGGGCGCGAGCACAGCCGCAGCGATTCCGGATCCGCATGAGACCGTCGCACCGGAGCCGGGCACGAGCTACACGAGCGATGCGAATCTTGCGGCCCCTTCGTCCGACAGCGACGCGGCGCAGCTGCCATGGTGACGGTTGTGCTGGCGTCTCGCTGAAGGATCGCGGGCAGCCGACCTCCAACCGCGGCGCCGCGGTCATACCTGCTGGTGGTGGTATTTGCCGAGCGGTTTGTGTCAAACTTTCAGTAGCTGAAACTTCCGACAGCAATTGCAATCACTTCACATGTCACTCATGACACCCGTCCGCACAATCGCATTATCAAACGCCGCCGTTGTATCCTGGGTAACCATGGACTCTCATGCCAAGATCATCAACGTTGTGGGTGCGGCGATCGTACGCGATGGAGCGGTGTTATGCGCGCAACGCGGACCGGGAAAATCTCTCGCCGGATATTGGGAATTCCCCGGCGGGAAAATAGAGCCTTACGAGACGGCTCGTCAGGCATTGCATCGGGAGATCGAAGAAGAACTGCTCTGTGAGATCGAGGTCGCCGATGAGGTGTGCACCAGCGAGTACGCCTACGACTTCGGCACGGTCCGACTCATCACATTCATTTGTCACCTAATCGACGGCATGCCACGGCTGACCGAGCACACGGACATCCGTTGGCTGGATCCTTCCGCAATGCCACAGCTGAATTGGGCTCCGGTCGACCGTACAGCCGTCGGCATCATCGCAGGCATGCGCTTCCTCACCCAGACAACGTCGGACACCTCCGAGGAACCGAGCCGGTCATGAATACGCGAGAATCACTCAACCCGCAGTCAGACCTCAAAACCGATGCCACGCATTCCGTGCTGGAAAGCGTCATCTCCGGACTGATCGAACCCCGGCAGGACGCCCCCGAAATCTATAAGCCAACGCTGATTTCGAACCGCCCAGGCAACCTCACCATGCATGATGAAATCAGCGATGCGCTCACGAACAGCGATTCCTTCGACATCTCCGTCGCCTTCGTCTCTCCTGATGCCATACTCAGTTTGTTCGAGGACTTCCGCAGTCATCATGCCAATGCGTCCGAGCAGGTCAGCAGACTGATCACGTCGACGAAGAATCATTTCAACGACCCACGCGCTTTCTGGGAACTGCTTCACCTACAGCGGACGGCAGGCGTGGACGTCCGCGTGTGGGCAGGCTCCGACTCTTCAGTATCAGTCGCTCAAGGGCAGCCGTTCCATCCCAAAGGATACGTATTCTCGCGCCGCATGCGCAACGGCACCCCGTACTACGACCTGTTCGTCGGCAGTTCGAATCTTACCGGCGCCGCATTGAACACTCAACGCGAATGGAATCTCAAGGTCTCATCCCTCGCCAATGGCGAACTGGTCGCGCAGGTGCGAGATGAAATCGACTCACAGATCGCTGATTCCAAGCCGCTCACCGAGGAATGGATCAAACAGTATGAGGAGGATTTCAAGAAGTACGCGCCGCCACGGCGCGACATTCTGAAGTCCCTCGAAGGCCGTGAGATCCAGCCGAACGCCATGCAGAAAGAAGCCCTCGCGAGCCTGAAGAAACTACGCGAGAAAGGAGAGCATCGTGCGATCATCGTGTCGGCCACGGGAACAGGCAAAACCTATCTTTCCGCGTTCGACGTGCGTGAGTACCGGCCCCGGCGCATGCTGTACATCGCCCAGCAGCAAATGATCCTCAAAGCGGCGATGAAATCCTATCAAAAGGTGCTCGGTTGTCCGCAATCCGAGCTGGGACTGTATACCGGCACCAGCAAACAACAGGATCGGCGCTACGTGTTCGCCACGGTGCAGACCATGCGTCAGCCGGAGGCACTGGCGCAATTCGCCTCTGACGAGTTCGACTACGTTCTTGTCGACGAAGTTCATCATGCGGGCGCCGAAGGGTATCAGCGCGTCATCGACCATTTCAGGGACGCCGACTTCATGCTGGGCATGACCGCCACACCGGAACGCACCGATGGCATCAACATCTTCGAGTTGTTCGGCCACAACATCGCCTATGAGATCCGGCTGCAGAAGGCTCTGGACGAAAACATGCTCTGCCCGTTCCATTATTACGGCGTCGCAGAATATCTCGGTTCCGACGAGGACCCGGACCAGGACATGCACCGCCTCGATGTTTCACAGGGGCTCGACGCGAAGGAGTCGAAACAGCTCAAATACGAGATCGGGCAGCTCGCCACCGAGCAGCGCGTGCGCTATATCATCGACAAGCTGCAGGAATACGGGCAATTCGGGATCCCCGTCACCGGGCTGGTGTTCTGCAGCAGGCAGGAGGAGGCGCACGAGCTGTCCCGCTTGTTCAACGAGCATTGGAACCAGCAAGCGGAACGCCCCTATCGCACGGCAGCGGTGACCAGCAAAGACGTCAACGGCAAGCCGTTATCGCAGGAAAAACGCGACGAATACGTCCGGCGGCTCACCGACGGCGAACTCGACTACCTGTTCACCGTCGACATGTTCAACGAGGGCGTCGATATCCCCGCCGTCAACCAGATCGTGATGCTGCGCAGCACAGAGTCCAGCATCATATTCACCCAGCAGCTTGGCCGCGGACTGCGCAAGTTCCCGTACAAGGACAGCGTCGTGGTCATCGATTTCATCGGCAACTACAACAACAACTACCTGATCCCCGTGGCCCTGTACGGCAACACCGGTGACCGCGACCGCGCGCGCAAGAACCTGCAGCGCAAATCGATCGGGTTGTCCTCCATAAGCTTCGACCCGATCGCCAAGGAACGCGTGCTGAAATCACTGGACACCGCCGACTGGTCCGAAATGAAGAAGCTATCGGAACAATACCGGCAGGTGCGATACGAGCTCGGCCGCATTCCGATGCTCATGGATATCTACGCCTACGATCCTTCCTTGCCGTATACATTGGCCACGAAGCGCAGCAACTACCTCGATTTCGTGCGATCGCGCGAGAAGAGCCTCGGCGGCGGCAAGAACCACGAGACAACATTTGAGGATCAGCTGGACCCGGTAACCGACACCGAAGACGCGGTCCTCAAGATGGCCACGGAATTGCTGCTGCCCGGGCTGCGCCCTCATGAGTTGGCCATCCTCGAACGGCTGTGTCGGCTTGCCGAAGAGCGCCTGGATGACGAGACTCCTGTCAGCTGGAACGCATCCGCGCCAATCAGTCGAGATGCGCTGCTTGATGCGATCCGTGCGGACTTCCCACAGGCTGATCTCTCGGATGCGCAGTTCGACTCCGCTATCAGCGTGCTTGACTACTCATACTTCACCGGACCGAATCGCAAACGTTTCGGGAACCTGCCACTGGTGGAGACGCTGGCCGACGATGATCAGGGCGAACCGGCCTATCGTTTAAGCTCCGGCTTCGTCAACATGCTCGCCGAAAATCGCACGTTCCGCATCTTTCTCGCAGACACGCTGCGCACCGGTCTGGCCAATTGCCGAGACCTGTTCCAGGAGGCGCAGAGCCGGCGACGCGCTTTCGACCATGCATTCCTGTATGAGCGCAAATACTCCATGGCCGACGTCATGCGACTGTGCGGATGGAAGAAGGAGAACACGCCTCAGAACGTAGGCGGGTACCTGCTCGACAAAGACACCAACACCATGCCCATCTTCGTGAAGTACGCGGCCAGCCAATACGAAGACGAGTTCCTGAACGCACAGGAGATGAAGTACTTCAGCAAGAACGGGCGCACCCCGCAATCTCCCGAATTCCAGTGGGCGCTGAGCGGTGTGGGACCGGACTGGGGCCGTACGCATTTCGTTCCGCTGTTCGTCATGCGCAAGGCGGAAGAGGCCGACGGCAAATACTATTACGTCGGGCACGTCGCCGCGTTTGACAATCCGACGCTCACCACCAAGCCGAACGCGGCCGGAAACGGTACGGTGAAGGTCACGCTCTCCACACTGAGACTTGCGCGGCCGCTGGATCCTGAGCTGTACCGGCACCTTGTCGGGTGAGAGATTGCGCAGATAAGCGCTGTCAGAAGGCTATCTGCGTTTCGAGGGGGCGATTCGGTTTGATCCGAACATCTATCTGCGTTTCGAGGGGTTGGTGGCCAAGTATAAGCACCCCCAAAACCGCATGATTCCAATGGCGATTGGCGCTCAATACCCCGGGCATCGCGTTTTGGCAACCCCTCGAAACGTAGATAGACGTTTGGCGAACACGAAATCAACCCCCTGAAACGCAGATGGCTGCCCCTTCCCGCGAAAAGTCTGCCCGTTCGTATGAGGTTTGGCGGCGATTCGCGGCAACCGCGCCTTCACAATGTGCGATATACCTGATTCGCCTTCGAAGGAGCCGACGATGAGAGAATCTACGCTCATCGCCAAGAGCAGCATCCGACGCGCGTCGCCACAGCTGCGCCTGCGCACAGGATTGGCGTGGGGCATCGCAGTGGCAGTGGACGCTTGGCTAGTATGGCTCAAATGGTGGCGCCTGCCGAACACCATCCGCGAAATCATCAGAATGTTCCCCGAAACCGCATTTCTGCATGATCCGGCGATGCTGTGGCAATTCGTCGCTGCATCATGCCTGCAAGTCGTCGTTATCGCATCGTTGTATCTCGCCGTCGCAAGAATCCCGGCGCGCTGGGTGCCATGGCTGCGTATCGCGACGCTCGCCTCGTTCGCGGCGATCCGCATCGGTTCCAACGCCCTGGTGATCGCCCACGGCTTCAGCACTCCGGGATTCGTGTATTCTCTGGGATTGGCTGCGGCGGCCAGTCTCATCGCGACCGTTGCGCTAGTCCATGGCCAATGGCGGCGATGGCTGGCGCGGAGGAAAAGGCGCGCAACGGCTCTCTGAACGGCTATTCGCCATCCACCGCAGGCAACCAGTCGCCGTAGCCTTCCGCCTCCATGCGCGAGCGCGGCACGAAGCGCAGCGCGGCGGAGTTCATGCAGTACCGCAAACCGCCCCGATTGGCTGGCCCATCGTCAAACACGTGCCCGAGGTGGATCTGCGTGTCGGCCGTCCGCACCTCGATGCGGTCGCGCCCCGGGATGCGATGATCCGCGTGCTCGGTTAACAGCTCGCCCGCGATCGGCTTGGAGAACGCCGGCCAACCGCAGCCGGAATCGAATTTGTCGCGCGATGAGAACAACGGCTCGCCGCTGACCACATCCACGTAGATGCCCGGCTCGAACTCCTCGTCGTAGGCGTTGACGAACGGCCGCTCGGTGGCCGCGCACTGCGTGACCGCGAACTGTTCGAGCGTCAGGTCCCAGATCTTTTCCACATACTTCTGCCGCCGTTTCACGTTCGCGATGGCGGCCAGCGGAATATGGCAGAAGCCTCCCGGATTGGCGATCAGATAATCCTGATGGTGCGCCTCGGCCGGGTAGAAGTTGCGCAGCGGCTCGACCAAGACCGCCGGGCGGGAGGGCTGCCGATCGACCAGCTGCTCCAGCGCGGCGATATACACGGATTGCTGAGTCGCGTCCGTGAAGAACATGCCGGTGCGGTACTGCCGCCCACTGTCCTCGCCCTGACGGTCCACCGAGAACGGGTCAATGACCTCCAGGAACAGCAGCGTGAGCGTGCGCAGCGTCACCTGCGCTGGGTCGAACACAACTTTCACGGTCTCCGCGGCGTCGGTGACGCCCGCACACACCTGCTCATAGGAGGGTGATTCGACCTTCGACTGCGCGTAACCGACCGTGGTGTCGGTGACACCGTCGACGTTCTGGAAGTAGCGTTCCAGCCCCCAAAAGCATCCGCCCGCGAAATAGGCCGTCTGCGTGGACGGGCCGTCCGCCGCGGCCGGGTTGCGCCGGGAGTTGTTTGTTGTATCGTGATTGTTCTGCTCGCTCATGCGTCTCACCATACCTGATTTTTCTTTGCGTTGCGTTCACTCACAGCACCGTCGATTGGCGGCGTTTCGCTCGTCTGTAGGCCAGCCGCCGATGTCACCGCTCAGATGCGCGTGCTGCGCTTTACGACTTTGGTCGCGTATAGGGAAAGTATCACGGCGATCAGAAGCGAAAACCACGCCTCCCAGCCGGATGTGGTCGCCCGCGCGGCGAGCAGACCGATAAGCGTGGTCACCACGGAAAGCCACATCAGTGCCATGAACGGCCGGGATTTGGACGTGTCCGCTCCGGCCCGGCGGCCGAGCCATCCGCCGATCAGATACAGCACGCAATTGCCCGCGAACACCAGGCCGAGCGTGAACCATGCCACGCGCAGGCCGATGCGCCACCCGCCGATCACTTGCACGGAAGCCGCGGGATCAAGGCCGGACAGTGACGCGAGCGCACTGATCGCCATCAGCAGCTGGACGACCGCGTAGACCATGACGATCCGCCCTACGGTGGTCAGCGTGCTGTCTCCGCGTGTGAAACGGGAGGATTCGGTGGACTCGGAGGATGATTCGGCTGGGGGCTTCGCTGCCGGCTGATTCGAGACGTCATTCACGTTTCCATCATAGCCTTCGCGGAGCACCGCGTCCGCGCCTCATGTGCCGCGGTTGCATCGCACCCGGATCATCCGCCGTCATCCTATTTTCTCGACGGTTCCACCCCACTGCTTCTGGAGCTTGCCAATGATGGTCTTGTAGCTGAATACCGACCATTTCTTGCCACTCAACAGCCGCCAGTCTCCCTTGGAGTCGGTGCTGTTCGCTTGCTCGTCAAACATCTCGGCGATTTTGTATCGCAAAGGCGCGCGGTACATGTCGGCAGCGAATTCGTTATCGAACGTGACGTAGGCGATGCGCGGCTTGAGGCATATCTCGACGTCCGTCACACCCGGATACCCTTGCGATGAGAGTTCCGACCAGCCGGACTCGCAGTAGATGCCAGCCTCCTCAACTGATTGTTGCATGTTCTGCGCACTCTGAGCAGGTGACTTGTCGGGCGATGACGGCTTGACGATGCCGTCCTTGAACAGGTTGGAGATCAGCAGCGCGGCTACGGTCAGCATGATTGCGAATACGACGGCGACGATGGCTCCGCCTGCGGTTCCACGCACGCTCACTCGGTTGCCGCGTCGGGAAGCCACGCGAGCCATGACGATCAGTATGATGGCGACGACGATCAGCGCCGCCGCGCCGATTGCCAGGCTGCGCACGGATACCGCTGTCAGCTTCGCGATTGCATGGGGTGCGACGGCCCGAACCAGTGCGAGGCCGCCCACGATGAGCGCGATTACGGCGACAACAGTGGCGAGGATCCGCGGAACGCGACCCGGACGCCCCTGCCCGGCCTGATAACGTCGCCCCGAACCGGCCTTATACGATGACTCATGCATGGCAGCCCCCGTTCTATGCATTCGGATGCTCACCTATCACTATCCGCACATCCCGCGACGCCTGGCCTGGCGGGCGAAACATGGTTTTGCGTTCTTAAGTGCGCGCCAAAACGACGACCATGCGCACATAGGAACGCAAATCGCCCCGTTTGCGTTCCTATGTGCGCGGACTTGTCGTCTCGGCGCGCACTTAAGAACGCAAACAGTCGGTGAAGCGCGTCGCACGCGAGAGAGACCGTATGTCGGCATGCGGGTCACGCGTGCTAGCGCACGAGGAACACCATGACGATGATCATCACGAAGCCGACGAAATCCGTGGGCGTGAACACCGCACCGGCCCACAGCACGGCGGATATCGTCGCGGCGATCGGCTCCCCCGGGGCCCCCACTGTGGCGCCGCGATTCTGCCG
>OAUP01000441.1_pt1 | contig 12069 bp, 6 predicted proteins | sample 1476301 | NCBI WGS metagenome assembly OAUP01 (sample SAMEA2580055, study PRJEB22360) | human gut metagenome | biome: human gut; feature: human-associated habitat; material: faeces | place: Denmark | collected 2008/2010 | reverse complement strand
CGACGACGATGCGGCGGGACGGGCCTCGTGGAATTCCTCCACGGTGCCCCACTGCCCGCACTGCGGGCAGCGGCCCACCCATTTGAGACCATCCCAGCCGCATTCGCTGCATACATATCGCGTCGCCGACTTCACCATACCGCAGACCTTAGCACAAAGCGGCACGTCGACGTCGCCGACGAAACGATGCCGTTGCGTCGTATGCGCGTGAGAGAATCACAGCATGGCAAAGACTCAATCCCCTTCCTATCCGCACGGTAGTTCCGCATCGCGCGGCAAGCTGATCGTCGTGATGATCGTCGCCGCGCTGGTCGTCGTGCTTGCGCTGCTGTCCGCGTTCGTATGGCCCGGTTGGGCATTGAACAAGACGGACGAAGTGACGAAGGTGCAGCAGCAGACCGCCGCCGAGCCTACCAAGCCGAGCATCAAGGCCACCGCGCTGCCGGATGACGCATCCGAACTGCTCAAGGCGATGCCGGACAGCGTGCTCAACTACGCGCGCACCAAGGCGGGCGCCAGCGAGACCTGGAAGTCCGCGTCGCCGCTGGAGGAGTACACGCTCACGTACTCCACGGGCAAGTCGGCGAAGGACGTGACCGTCATCGTCGCGCAATGGTCGGACTCCGACACCGTGAAGAAGCAGTACGACGAGCTGGCGAAGAACCTGACCGGCAAGGAGCTGAAGTCCGGGGACGTCAAGGTGTCGGGCAAGAGTACCGGCAGCTACACGGTGAGGGCCGACAGTGAGGACGGCAAGACCGCGACGGCGTTGTGGCAGAACGATACCGCCGTGTTCGAGGTGACTGGCTCCAAGGAATCCGTGCTGCGGTTCTATGAGCCGTTCCCGCTGTGATTTCGTGATAATTCGGGGTGATTTGCGGATTCATGGCGGAAATGGAACGCGCGGATGCGTAAGTCCCTCAATACGTGTACTATTGGGCAAGTTGCAATCTTTAACGTACTAAGGGAGGCTGACGATGGGTTCGGTCATCAAGAAGCGCCGCAAGCGGATGAGCAAGAAGAAGCACCGCAAGATGCTGCGTAAGACTCGCCACCAGCGCAAGTAGTCGTTCGCTCGCAAGCGCGCACACAAAGCCCCGCGACCCTGTCGGCCGCGGGGCTTTTACATTCTCGTCCCCGCTGGCGGAAGCGAGCTGGATATGACAGCGCCGGCAGACTCCGATGGGGGGGGGGCTGCCGGCGCCGGGATTGAGGCGGCGATTCGCCGCGTTAGGTCACTTGTTGCCGTTGGTCATTACGCGTGGGCCGTTGGGGTCGCCGACGATGACCTTGTCGACCATGTTGAGGAACAGACCGTGCTCGACGACGCCGACCGTGTTGATCAGGTCCTCGGCGAGATCCTGCGGGTGGTCGATGCGCTCAAGATGCAGGTCCACGACGAAGTTGTTCTCGTCGGTGCGCACTTCCTTGCCGTCGGCGTCGAGGCGCAGCACCGGCTTGTAGTTCTTGGCCTCGAACTGCTTGATGACGTGGCCGGCGCCGAACGGAATCACCTCGACCGGCAGCGGGAACTTGCCGATGGTGTCGACGACCTTGGACTCGTCCACGATCCACACGATTTTGTTGGAGTTCGTGGCCACGATCTTCTCCCACAGCAGTGCGGCGCCGCCGCCCTTGATGCCGTTGAAGTTCTTGTCCACCTCGTCGGCGCCGTCGATGGTGATGTCGATATGATCCACATCATCGATGTCCACGATCTTGATGCCGTAACCTTCGGCCTGCTCCTGCGTGCGACGGGAGGTCGTCACGCCGGTGAACTGCAGGCCCTCCTCCTTGACGCGGCGGCCGAGCTCATCGACCAGGAAACGCACGGTCGAACCGGTTCCGAGACCGGCGATCATGCCGTTCTCGATCAGCTTGGCGGCTTCGATGCCGGCCGCCTTCTTCAGTGCATCCTGCTGTGCCTTGTCCATCATGTACTCCTTGAAATGTCCGTGCATTCCCCTTGGAGGGAAACATGCTTCAAACTTTGGGATTGAAGTCCACCTCTATAGTATCCGGTTCGTGGAACGTCACCGCCGTTCGTCCGGGTTTTGGGAGGAGAACCGCCGCCATTCGGCTGCTATCCCTGCTTGTCCGTATAGAACGCGGCATTGTTGAGGGTGATGGTGCCGTCGCCGTTCACATATCCGTCCACGCGAACCAGTCCGTGGATGATGCGCGGCCGTCCGTCATATGTCGGGCTGGTGGATGGCGGGGGAGTAAAGCGCAGCGTGCCCGACGCGGTGAGGGCGGTCGGTGAGAGCCGCGGCGCCGCAGGTTCGGCCACAGAGCGTGTGGAGCTACCGGACTGTGTGTCCTCGGCCTGTGCCGAATTCGATGACAGTGCGACGGTCGCGTCCGATTCGGTCGTCATAGGAACAGTAGGAGTTGACATCGCAGTGGTGGATGATGTGTCCGACTGGGTCTCGCCGTAGTCGGGCACGCCTTCGGGTTCGGCAAGCAGCTCCGCCAACGATGGCTTGCGGATTCGCTTTGCGACGTTGTCGCCGTCCGATTCGTGCTCGGCTCCCGCTTCACCCGATTCCCCGCCTCGCCCGAGATGGTACTCCTGCGTGGAAATCTTGCCGTCCAGCAGCATCTGCGCATCCTCCGGCACGTCGGTTCCCTTGGCATACTCCGAAGCCAGCAGCGACTGCCATCCCTCCTTCGGCAGATATCCCTCCTGCACGCCGCTGCGGCAGTCGCCGGCATACGTGCGAGCCAGGTCGTCCACCTTCTCGTTGCCGGCGTTGCCCGCGTGCCCCTTGACCCACACGAACTTCACCGAGCCGGCGCGGCGCGACAGCTCGGCGTCGATCGCCCTGATGAGCGCCGCGTTCTTCACAGGCTTCTTCTGCGAGTTCTTCCAGCCGTTCTTCTTCCACCCGTGCACCCACTTGGTGGAACAGTTGATGGCGTACTGCGAGTCGGTCTCGATGACCAGCGGCTCCGCGCCGGGATGTGCGCGCAGCGCCTCCAGCACTGCGCACAATTCGCCAATCTGATTCGTGCCGTTCGTGGCGCCGCCGGCATCGCAGTCGCCGCCGTGCTCATGGCCGCCGGAATGTGCCATGTTGAGTTCGTGGTCGGCCCAGGCCCAGCCCATTGGGCCGTTCGGATTGCCCAGGGCGCTTCCGTCTGTCGATACGGTGATGGTCATGACAACAACAGTAACGCACGCCGTGTCGCGGCCATGAATCGCCGGTGGGCTGCGACACGACCGAAAACGTCGCGATATTTTGTTAATTATATATACTGAATACTGACCAATGATGAACTCACACGAGTCCCCGTCGTCACGATGATGCAAGGCAGCATGGTGACGAATAATTCAATGATGAGAGATTCAGCCGGCGCGTCCCCAGTGCCGGACAAGAAAAGGAGTCCCAGTATGCGCAGTAAGGCATTAGGAGGCCTGCTTGCCGCGGCTCTGTCGTTGAGCCCGGCAGTGGCCATCGGCGTGCAGACGGCGTACGCGGCAGGCGGCGATACGGCGGCGACCGAATACACGCTGTACCCCAAGCCGCATTCGATCCGTTATGACAGCGGACAGTACATTCTTCGCGACATCAACGTCATCTATGACGATGACATCGATGAAGCCACCCAGGACCGACTGGACGAAGTGGCGGCGCTCAAGAACCTGAACGTCACCGAATCCGACGCCGCAGTCAGCGGCAAGACCAACGTCTATGTGGGCGTGAACGGTTCCGATGGCAAGGCCGAGACTGCCATCGAAAGCAAGTACAGCCCGGATTCCGCCATCTTCGACAAGACCGACTCATACTTCCTCAAGTCCGACAACGGCACGATCTCCGTGCTCGGCAAAGACACCGACGCCAGCTTCTACGGCCTGACCACCCTGTACCAGGTGCTCGGCCAGATCGATAGCCTGACGATCCGCAACTTCACCGTCACCGACTACGCCGACGTGGTCAGCCGCGGTTTCATCGAAGGCTACTATGGCAACCCGTGGAGCACTCAGGACCGCATCAACCTGATGAAGTGGGGCGGCTACTACAAGCTCAACTCGTACTTCTACGCCCCCAAGGACGATCCGAAGCACAACTCGCAGTGGCGTACGCTGTACACGCAGGACGAGCTCGACACCAAGATCAAGCCGCTCGCCGATGCCGGCAACGCCTCCAAGACGCGTTTCGTGTTCGCTCTGCACCCGTTCATGAACAACGCGATTCGGTTCAACTCTGAGGCGAACTATCAGGCCGATCTGAAGGTGCTGCAGGACAAGTTCGCGCAGACCATCGGGGTCGGCGTACGCCAGATCGCCATCCTGGCCGATGACGCGGCGAACGTGGGTGGTAACAATTACACCAAGCTGCTCACCGATATGGTCGCGTGGCTCAAGGAAATGAAGAAGACCTACCCGGACCTCAAGACCACGCTGCCGTTCGTCACGCAGGAATACATGGGCAACGGCATGAGCTACTTCGCCAACTTCCCCAAGGAAGTGCAGATCGTCATGACCGGCGGACGCGTCTGGGGCGAGGTCTCGCAGAACTTCACCGACACGTTCACCTCGAACGTCGGCCGCGGCCCCTACATGTGGATCAACTGGCCGTGCTCCGACAACTCGAAGAGCCACCTGATCATGGGCGGCTACGACACGTTCCTGCATCCGGGCGTCGACCCGTCGAAGATCCAGGGCATCGTGCTCAACCCGATGCAGCAGTCCGAGCCGAGCAAGGTCGGCATCTTCGGCAACGCCACCTACTCGTGGAACATCTGGCGGAGCAAGAGCGAGGCCGACCAGGCATGGCAGGATTCGTTCTCGTTCGTCGACCACAACTCCGCTGTGCCGACCGCCGCGTCGAACGCGCTGCGTGAGCTGTCCAAGCACACCATCAACCAGAACATGGATTCGCGCGTCACCGCGCTGCAGGAGTCCGTGGACCTGGCTCCCGCACTGACCGCCGCCAAGGCGAAGCTGGCTGACGGCACCATCACCGCCCACGACCTGACCGACATCAAGGCCGCGTTCGTCACGCTGCAGAAGGCAGCCAAGACCTACCGCGCCAAGGGCGATGCGAAGATGCTCGGCGACATCGGCAAGGACTACACCGGGCAGGACGCCAACGAGCAGATCGCCCCGTGGATCGACTGCTGGGATGACACCACCAAGGCCGCGCTCGCCTACATCGCGGGCATCGAGGCCGCGCTGAACGGCGACACGTCCTCGACGCTCAAGGAGTACTCCGACGCGCAGTCCGCGTTCGCCGCGTCCAAGAAGCACGGCTTCTACTACGTGAACCACACCGAGTACGCCGAGGTCGGCGTGCAGCACATCGTGCCGTTCATCAAGGCGATGGACTCCTACCTGTCCAACAAGGTGCAGCAGGAGGCCGACCCGAACGTCGTGACCAAGACGTACATCAGCGACGTGTTCACCACGCCGACCTCCGGCTCGATCGAAGACATCTTCGATGGCAAGGACAGCACGGTCACGGTGTTCCAGAACCCGAACTACCTGCACAAGGGCAACTACGTCGGCGTGAAGTTCAGCAAGGCCAGCACGCTCAAGAACATCCGCTTCGCGTTCGACGGCGGCAAGAACCACTTCTACCACTCCAAGCTGCAGACCACCACGGACGGCGAGAACTGGACCGACGTGCCGGATGCGACGTTCGAGCGCCCGAAGGGCTCCGAGGAGCCGATCAAAGTCACCGGTCTGAACATCACCGGCGTCACCGGCGTGCGACTGATCGCCACCGCCGACAACGGCGATGACCTGTGGCTCGGCATCAAGGGCATCGACGTCAACAAGGTCGAGAAGGAGACTCTCGCTCCGTACACGGCGACCGGCGTGCAGCTGGAGAACCTCAACGCCACCTACAGCAGCACCAAGGAGCAGATGATCGACGGCAACCCGTCCACGATCACCTACCTCAAGGACCCGAACGGCGACAAGATCGCGGCCGGCGCGGCCGTGATCGTCGATCTGGGCTCCAGCAAGCCGATCGGCGAGGTCACGATTACCGGTCATGCCTCCAGCCCCGACGACCGTCCGAGCCAGGGCGTCGTCGAGGTCAGCGATGACAAGGCCACCTGGACCAAGCTCGGCGACCTGAGCGACGACGTCACCTCCACGGTGAGCGGCAACGTGACCGGGCGCTACGTACGCATCCGCAACACCGCCGCCAAGAACGTGTGGTGGCGCGTGGCCGAGATCACCGTGACCCCGCCCGAGACCGCCGATCCGCTCAAGTCGGTGTACACGAACAAGACGCAGCACGGGTACACCGCCACGCTGGGCGCCAATACGGCGGAGCTGTTCGACAAATCGCACACGATGCTTGACGGCGGCCAGTACGCCGGACTCGATCTGCTGGCGATCCGTGATCTGACCGACGTCGAACTGAACACCGGCAACGCGAACCCCAGCCTGCAGATCTCCGACAACGGACTCGTCTGGACCACTGTCGAGCCGGGCAACCTCACGGGCAAGACCGCCCGCTACGTGCGCGTGATCAATGACACCGACGGAGCGGCCTTCTCGGTCAACAAGCTCAAGGTCGGCTTTTCCACGGTCGGCAAGTTCGGCAAGCTGGTCTCGTCCGACATCCAGAAGCGCACCGATTGGGGAACCGACACCCGCGAAAGCGGCAACGCGTTCGACGGCGATATGACCACGGTCATCAAGTTCGCCGGCCAGCCGCGACAGGGCAACACCGCGGTGTTCGATCTCGGTCAGCCGATCGACATCACCTCGCTGCGCATCTACACGCAGGACACGCAGTACGACTACATCCGCGACACCAAGGTGCAGATGTCCGTCGATGGCAAGACCTGGGTTGACGCGTTCGAGATTGGCGACGGCGTGTCCGACACCGACACCACGACCGCGTTCGGCGACATAAGCGACACGAACAAGAAGACCGATTCCAACTACCCGAACGTCTTCTACTACGGCAAGGACGACATCGCCAACGGCACCGGCATGCGCTACCTGCGTCTGCTGACCACCGCCGACTACCCGCAGCGTGCACTCGCGTTCAACGAGTTCATGGTGAATCAGGGCGCCTACGTCTCCACCGAGGCGAACGCGGCGTTCTCCGCCACCAAGGTCGAGGAGCGCGGCCACGCGCCGAGCAACATGATCGACGGCGACCTGACCACCACGTACAAGCCGAGTGCGGCCAATGGCTCCCTGACCTACAAGATCGATGACCCGAGCGACATCAAGTCGTTCCGTATCGTGCAGTCGGGGGCCGCCAGCGGTGCGACCGTCACCGGTACGGTGTACGACGCGGCGACCGGAACCACTGCCGGTGTGACGGCTCGTGCAGCCGCCCGCTCCACCTCCGAGGTGACGTTCGGAACGCTGGAACAGGCGATCAACGAGTTCAAGGTGCCGGACGGCAAGCAGCTGCTCAGCGTCAAGATCGCGTGGGGCGACGCCATCCCCGAGATCTCCGAGTTCATCACGCTCGACTCGGCCGACACCGACGCCGACATCACCACGGCCAAGGCGGCGCTCAAGGAGAAGATCGACGCGACCGTCGACACTTCCGCCTGGACCGCGAACGCCAAGACCGCGTATGACGAGGCCAAGGCCACCGCCCAGGCTGTGTACGGCAGCCCGCTGGTCGGCAAGGCTTCGATCGACGCCGCAGCCAGCGCCGTGCAAAGCGCCATCGACGCCGCGCAGACCAAGGCCGACGCCGCCGCGGTCGCCGCGCTGCGCAAGCTCGTGGACGCAGCCGTCACCAACGACGGCCACTTCTACACGACAGTGACGTTCACCGCGTACACCGACGCGCTCGACGAGGTCAAGGAAGCGCTGAAGGACACGAACAACCTGTCCACAGCAGACGCCGCAAGCCTCAAGAAGGCCGTCGATGACGCTCTCGCCGCGCTGAAGGACTCCACCTACCAGCGTGAGCTCGCGACGATCGCCGTCGACAGCTTCGCCACGATCGACGAGGCCGACTACACCACGAACTCCTACGCGGCTTTCAAGGCCGCTAAGGAGGCGCTCGACACCCTGATCGCCGCCGACGGCACCAAGCCGGCCACGTTCAAGACCAAGACCGCCGAGTACACCACCGCCAAGACCGCGCTGGTGAACGTCGCCGCCCTCAAGGCCCAGATCGCGCACGAGAGCAACTACGTGGAGGCGAACTACACCGCCGACTCGTGGAAGGCGTACTCCGACGCGCTCAAGGCCGCAAAGGCGGAGCTGGTCAACGGCACCACCGATTCGGTGGCCGCCGCGCTGACCGCGCTGACCACTGCCGAGAACGCGCTGGTGCGCACCACGACGCCGCCCGACACCACCGTGCTCGACGAGACCATCGCCGACATGGAAAAGGTTAACGGCAGCGAGTACACCACCGACAGCTACAAGGTCCTGACCGACGCCATCGCCAAGGCGAAGAGCGACAAGGCCAAGGGGGATGCCGGCCTCAACCAGCAGAACATCGACGCCATGAAGGCGGCGAAGGAGGCCCTGGTCTCCACCGTCGAACTCAAGGCGAAGGTCGCCGAAGCCGGCAAGGTTGACTCGTCCAAGTACACCACGGCCAGCTACGAGGCGCTCTCCAAGCTGCTCGCCGCGAAGGACGACACCACCTCCGACCCGGTCGTCAAGGGTCTCGACACGCTGTACAAGTCCGGCACCGTCAAGGAGCTCGCCGAGCGCGTCGCCGCCATCGACGCCGCGGTCGCCAAGCTGGATGCCCGCGCCACCGGTGTCAAGGACTACGTGGACGGCATCAAGCTCAAGGACAACGACAAGGGCTACTACACCGACGCCAGCTACAAGGCCTACTCCGACGCCTACAAGGCGCTGAAGAAGCTGGCCGCCGCCGGTGAAGGCGAAGTCGGGATTGCCGAGTTCACCGAAGCCAAGGAGGCGTTCGAAGCCGCCGAGGCCAAGCTTGCCTACAAGTCCGCGGACTACGGCAAGATCGATGACCTGCTCGCCAAGGTCCCCTCGGACCTGAGCGGCTACACCGCCGACTCGGTGGCGAAGTTCGAGGCGGCCAAGAAGGCCGTGAAGCGCGGACTGACCATCGACCAGCAGAGCAAGGTCGACGCGATGGCCGACGCGCTCGAAGCCGCCATCAAGGGCCTGACTCTCAAGTCGCAGGCACCCGGTGACAACAAGGGCGACGGAACCCAGAGCGGCACTCATAAGGGTGACGACATCTCCAAGACCGGCGCCGACGTGCAGGTGTTCGCGATCATCATCGCGCTCGCCACGTGCGCTGGCCTGGGCGCCGTGGCCTACGCCCGTCGCCACCGCGAGGCGTGACGGCAGGCTGACTAGCCGATAACCCAAGGGGCTCCCCTCCAATCCAAGGAGGGGAGCCCCGATTTGTTGAACGCTGTGTAAATGTATCGCGGCCACGCGCGATTCGCGACCGTTACGCGAACAGGTCGTTCAGCGCTTCGGCCATGGTCGGATGCGTGAACATCATGTCGCGCAGCGTACTGGCCGGCGCGCCCATATCCATCGCCAGCTTGACGATGTTGATCACCTCGTGCGATTCGGCGGCGAGCAGCATCGCGCCGAGAATGCGGTCGGTGCCGTTCTCGACGAGCGCCTTCATCATGCCCTCCGGTCGACGCATCACCTGGGCCTTGGGCACCGTGGCCACCGGCAGTCGCTTGACCACGTAATCCAGTCCCGCCGCCTTCGCCTCGCGCTCATTCAGGCCCACACGCGAATACGGCGTGTGCAGGAACGTGCTTGACGGCACGTTGCGACGGTCGCTCAGCGTGTACGGGCGCGCGGAACCGTTCAGCTGAGACCATACTACGCGGTAGTCGTCCAGCGAGATGTACGTGTGCTGCGGGCCGCCGTTCACGTCGCCCAAAGCCCAGATGCCGTCGGCGGTGGTACGCAGCAGGTCGTCGACCTTCACGGCGCCGCGTTCGGTGAGTTCCACGCCCGCCGCCTCGAGATTCAGGCCCTCGACGTTCGGCGTGCGTCCGGTGGCCACCAACACCGCGTCGGTGGACAGGCACAGACGCGCTTCGGAGCCGACGTCCGACGTGCCCCTCATCGAGACGGACAGCCTGATGCCGTCATCCGCCGATGTGATCGCCTTGGTGTCCGCGCCGAACAGGAACCTGACCCCCTGCGATTCCAGCTGTGCACGGATCGCGGCCGCCACATCCTCGTCCTCGCGTGGCAGGAACTCGTCGCTGTGCTGCAGCACGGTGACCGCCGTGCCGAAATCGGCGAACATCGAAGCGAACTCAAGTCCGATGAATCCGGCGCCGATGATCACCAGCCGTTGCGGAAGCTCGTCGACGTCCATCAGACCGGTGCTGGTGTATACGCCCGGCGTGGTGCGAATGCCGGGAATGTCCGGAATGTGCGGCGTGGCACCGGTGTTGATGAACATCATGTCCGCGGCCACGGCGACCGGTCCGTCGGCGGTGGTGATTTCCGCACTGTGGGCGCCGGTGAAGCGCGCGCGGCCGGTGATCACGGTGATGTTGTCCTGGTCGGCCAGCTTATGGTAGTTCCTGTCGCGCAACATCGCGGTGACGCGCCGCTTCTCCCTGATGGCGGCTTCGAATGCCGCTTCGCGGGTTTCGGCGGTACGGTTCGCGCCCTCTCGCCGCGCCCGATCGGCGGAGAGGATCAGTGATTTGGACGGCAGGCATCCGATATTGATGCAGGTGCCGCCGTACATGTCGGCGCTCGCTTCGGCCACGACGACCGTTCGGCCCGTTGAAGCGAGCTTTGCGGCCAATGTCTTGCCTCCCTTGCCGAATCCGATGATGAGGGCGTCCGCGGAAATCGCGGATGGAACGTCGGTGCTGCTGGTGCTGGTCATGGTGATGTCCTTACTTATGCGGATGGTGGTGCGCCCAAACCGAGGTGTATCCGTCTTTCGTCCCCTTCCTTGGCGACGATGGGACCGGTCGACGCGAGTGGGCGCACCACTGTACGCACGCGCGCCGAAGTCGGAGCCGTAGTCCTGTCCTATGCGGCTACGATACCGTCATCATATCAGATGCGGTGGGTGGAGCGAAGCGTGAATCGGACTTATCCACATGGTTATCCACATCCGAGGTGGGTTCGGTCACGGCGTTCATCCAGACGGCCCATGGGTGTAATGCGAAGGCCCTTCGCGGAAGCTGATCCGCAAAGGGCCTCGGGGTCGGTCGTTTGGTGGCTAACGGGCCGCCAGCCCGGCCATGCGTTGCATGGATCTCATTCGCCCAATGCCTTGTCGACGACGAGCTTGGCCTCGTCGAGCACCTTGTCCAGGGCCTCGGGGGAGACGAAGGATTCGGCGTACACCTTGTAGATGTTCTCGGTGCCGGAAGGACGCGCCGCGAACCAGTTATCCTTGGTGGTGACCTTCAGGCCGCCGATCTTGGCGTGGTTGCCCGGCGCCTCGGTCAGCTTGGCGGTGATGTCCTCGCCGGCCAGCTGCGTGGCGGTCACGTCATCGCCGGTGAGCTTGGCGAACTTGGCCTTCTGTTCCAGCGTGGTCGGGGTGTCGACGCGCTTGTACCAGCTCTCGCCGAAGCGGGCCACCTGATCCTGATGCAGCTGCGCGGGGTTCTTGCCGGTCTTGGCGGTGATCTCGGCGGCCAGCAGGTCGGGGATCAGACCATCCTTGTCGGTGGTCCACACGCGGCCGTCGCGGCGCAGGAAGCTCATGCCGGAGCTCTCCTCGCCGCCGAACGCGACCTCGCCGCTGAACAGCGGATCCACGAACCACTTGAAGCCGACCGGAACCTCGACGAGCTTCGCGTTGATGGACGAGGCCACGCGGTCGATCAGGGAGGAGGAGACCAGGGTCTTGCCGATGCCGGTGCCTTCCGGCCAGCCCGGACGGTTGCCGCCGAACAGGTACTCGACGCACACGGCGATGTAATGGTTCGGGTTCATCACGCCCCAGTTCGGGCAGACGATGCCGTGGCGGTCGGCGTCCGGGTCGGTGCCGCCCACCAGGTCGTACTTGTCCCAGGCACCGGCGTTGAGCTGGTCCACGAGGCCCTTCATCGCGTACGGGGAGCTCGGATCCATGCGGATCTTGCCGTCGTGGTCGATGGTCATGAAGCGCCAGGTCGGGTCGA
>OAUP01000436.1_pt1 | contig 12310 bp, 2 predicted proteins | sample 1476301 | NCBI WGS metagenome assembly OAUP01 (sample SAMEA2580055, study PRJEB22360) | human gut metagenome | biome: human gut; feature: human-associated habitat; material: faeces | place: Denmark | collected 2008/2010 | reverse complement strand
CTGCATCAGAATCAGCAAGCACATCAGCTTCAGTATCTGCATCAGAATCAGCAAGTGCATCTGAGTCAGCATCTGCATCAGAATCAGCAAGTACATCAGCTTCAGTATCTGCATCAGAATCAGCAAGCTCTTCAGAATCAACTTCTGTATCTGAATCAGTATCAGCTTCTGAATCTTACTCAGCATCTGCTAGCCTTTCAGAATCTACATCAACTTCAACTTCAGTTTCAGAATCACTTTCAAGCTCAGAATCTACATCAGCTTCAATTTCTGAATCAATGTCTGAAAGTGAAACTCCTAAAGTTGGTGAAGTAATCATTACTTACATCCGTGAGAATGATGGTAAAGAAATCCAAAAACCACGTCAAGACACACCAAACTCACCATATGACACTCCATATAACACAACTGAGGAAGGTGAAAAACCTAACACAATCAAGACTCCTGATGGTAAGACATACAAGATCGTACCAAAAGGTGACTACCCAGTAGGTAAAGTTGACGGCGATGGACACCTTGAATCATCTGATCCAATTAAAGGTAAAGTTGATAAACCTAAATCAACAATCACTTACGTTTATAAAGAAGTGAAAGGTAATGTTTACGTTCACTATGTAGACACTGAAGGTAAGACAATCAAAGCATCTGTAACAGATGAAAAAGACCAACCAGTTGATAAAGACTACGATACAGTTGTAGATAACCGTCCACAAGAAATCGAATTCGAAGGTAAGACATACGAATTGGTACCAGCAGGTAACTACACAGTAGGTCAAGTCGACGAACAAGGTCACTGGACAGGTGATGACGCTACAACAGGTAAAGTTATCGAAGGCGACAAGAACGTAACTTACGTCTACAAACTTAAAGAACAACCAGCACAACCTAAGGGTAATGTATATGTTCACTATGTAGACACTGAAGGTAAGACAATTAAAGCATCTGTAACAGATGAATTGGCACAACCAGTAGGTAAAGACTACGATACAGTTGTAGATAACCGTCCAAAAGAAATCGAATTCGAAGGTAAGACATACGAATTGGTACCAGCAGGTAACTACAAAGTAGGTCAAGTCGACGAACAAGGTCACTGGACAGGTGATGACGCTACAACAGGTAAAGTTATCGAAGGCGACAAGAACGTAACTTACGTCTACAAACTTAAAGAACAACCAGCACAACCTAAGGGTAATGTATATGTTCACTATGTAGACACTGAAGGTAAGACAATTAAAGCATCTGTAACAGATGAATTGGCACAACCAGTAGGTAAAGACTACGATACAGTTGTAGATAACCGTCCAAAAGAAATCGAATTCGAAGGTAAGACATACGAATTGGTACCAGCAGGTAACTACAAAGTAGGTCAAGTCGACGAACAAGGTCACTGGACAGGTGATGACGCTACAACAGGTAAAGTTATCGAAGGTGACAAGAACGTAACTTACGTCTACAAACTTAAAGAAGATCCAACGAAACCTAAAGAAGGTGACGTAATCATCACTTACGTAGACGAAAAAGGTAAAGAAATCAAGAAACCTCGTCAAGACACACCAAACTCACCATATGATACTCCATATAACACAACTGAGGAAGGTGAAAAACCTAAGACAATCAAGACTCCAGACGGTAAGACATACAAGATCGTACCGAAAGGTGACTACCCAGTAGGTAAAGTTGATGGCGATGGACACCTTGAATCATCTGACCCAATTAAAGGTAAAGTTGATAAACCACGTTCAATCATCACTTACGTCTACAAAGAAGTGAAGGGTGACGTTTACGTTCACTATAAAGATACTGAAGGTAACACAATCAAGACTTCAGTTGTTGATGAAAAAGATCAACCAGTCGATAAAGACTACGATACAGTAGTAGATAATCGTCCTAAGACTATCACAACAACTGATGGTAAAGTTTACGAATTGGTACCAGCAGGTAACTACACTGTAGGTAAAGTTGATGGACAAGGTCACCTTGAGTCATCAGACGCTACAACAGGTAAAGTTATCGAAGGACGTAAAGATGTTACTTACATCTACAAACTTAAAGAACAACCAGCACAACCTAAGGGTAATGTTTACGTTCACTATGTAGATGAAAATGGTAACACTATCAAACAATCTGTAACAGATGAATTTGGTCAACCAGTAGGTAAAGATTACGATACAGTAATTGATAACCGTCCTAAGACAATTGTTACTGCTGATGGTAAAGTTTACGAATTGGTACCACAAGGTAACTACCCAGTAGGTTCTGTAGATGGTGATGGTCACTTGACAACAACTGACCCAGTAACTGGTAAAGTTATCGAAGGTGATAAGAACGTAACTTACGTTTATAAACTTGTCGATACAACTCCAGAAAAACCAGTAACACCAACTCCAGGTAAACCTGAACAACCAACTCCAGGTAAACCAGTTGATCCAGCTCCTAAAGCTCCAGCTAAAGCTACTCCAGTTAAACCTGCACAAGAAATGGCACAATTGCCAAACACTGGTGAAGAGTCTAATGTAGCAGCTACAGCAGCTCTTGGATTGCTTGCAACTGCATCTGGATTGGCTCTTGCGGCAAAACGCAAAAAAACTGAGGAATAATATTCCTTCGACTTACCCCTAAAACTTATGAGTGACTAGTCCTAATAAAAACTAACTACTCTTAAGTAAGAATAAGCCGATTAGCTTCGTTCTAAAAAAGACACATTCCGATAAGGGATGTGTCTTTTTGTCGTGTTTGAAAATGAGAGAGGGTGTCTTAAATGTTAGTCTAAGTCTCATTTAGGCTTAGTATTAGAGAGTAAAGGCTTAGTTTAGTAAGCTAAAATCTTAGATGTGGAAGAAGTATACTTTGAATTTTAAGACAACTTTAAGTTTTGTTTTGCAAAATGTAAGATGGGTGAAAATGCTATGAAACAAGCATTTTCAATATTTATACAGCATAAAGCGTTTGCAATCGTTTTTGAGGGAAATAATAGTTTATATTAGAACTTACAAGAATTTTATGATAAAATTTATCGGTGAGTTTTAATTCATAAAACAAGAATGGAGTAGATATGTTTTTTAGAAGGAACGAAGGGGTATATCGCGAAACTGATCGCGTGACTCGTTTTAAATTGATTAAATCAGGTAAGCAATGGCTTCGTGCTGCGACATCTAACTTTGGACTTTTCAAGGTTGTTAAAGGTGGGGCAGACGCACCATCAGTTTCAGCACAAAGTGTTGAAGAAAAAACACCGCTTCTCTCAGGGCAAGCTCTACTTAAAGGGATTGCAGCAGCGGGTGCAGTGGCTGGAGGCGCAGTGGCAACTTATACAGCCCAAGCGGAAGAAACGACAACTCCAGCTTTGGAAAGCCAAGTAACTGCTAATCAGGATGTGGCGGTCAACTCTGAGTCAGTGGTATTGAGTGCGGCACCAGTTTCTGAAGCTTCAGCAGTAGCATCAACAAGTCAAGAGTCTACAAGCTCTTCAGTTGATGCTCAAGCAAGCACAGAAGCATCAGTTTCAGTATCACAATCTGTGTCTCAATCAATTTCTGCTGAATTGTCACAAGCTATCTCTGAATCTGCATCACTCAGCAAGGAGTACTCAACTTCTGACAGTCAGTCACAAACTGAAAGTACAAGTGGTTCAAACTCAGAATCAGCTTCTGATTCAGCAACTTCAACAAGCTCAGTTGCTTCAGAAACTGCAAGCCATGATGATGAAAAATCTGTTTTGGATCAAAACGTTTCAGAAGCAGAATTACTTGTTAATATTGCTAAAAACTACCAAGCAAAATTGACAGACACAGCTGCTAAGGCTGAAATTCAAACGGCTATTACAACCGTTCAAGAAGAAGTCACTAAGTCAACGACATTGATCGCGGCATCAGCAACAAACGCAGCTTACGCAGAACAGCGTGAGCGTCTTGGTAATGCCGTCGATAACATGATGACCAAGCTGACAAATGCTGGTTTCAATGGGAACTCTACAGTGAATGGCACACCAGCTATCACTTCAAACCTTAACCTAGCGACTGGTGAAACTAAGGTGTATACAGGAACTGGAACAGACTCAAACTATAATGTTCCAATTTACTATACATTGAAAGTGACAAATGACGGGACAAATCTGAATTTTGTCTACACTGTCACATATGTTAATCCTGCAACATCAACCCTTGGGAATATTTCGAAGATGAGTCCTGGATATTCTATCTATAATACAGGAACATCAACACAAACGATGTTTACTTTAGGTAAGGGACTTACTCCTCCAACAACTGTAACGTCTTATATTACAGATAAAAATGGTAACCAAATTGCAAATCCTAAGGCTAATACAACACCAGTAACAACTCAAGGAAATGGTCTCACTTGGTCAAATGGTTTCCAAATGAATGGTTACCAGGCTAAACAAAGCTATGGTCTGACAACAACTTGGACTGCTAAAATCACTGGTGATGATACATCCTTCACATTCTCACCTTATGCAGGTAAGACAGATACGATTGCCGTTAACTTCTTTAATGGTAGTCAGGTTATCGAGTCTGAAGCTGATACAACGAGTGCATCTCTAAGTGCTTCTCAAAGCATCGTAGAAAGTACTTCAACAGTAGAGTCTCAATCAGTATCAACAAGTAAGATAGAATCTGCATCAGTTTCAGCATCTGAGTCAGAGGTTGTTTCATCTTCTCTTTCTCAATCAGAGGAAGCCTCAGCATCTCTTTCAGAGAGTATTTCAGAAAGTCTTCTTGAAAGTGCCTCAACAAGTGCTTCAGTGAGCACATCACAGTTGGAGTCAAATTCAGTCTCTGCTTCAGAGAGTGCATCAACGTCAACATCTCAGTCTGAGTCGAACTCAACTTCAGCATCTGAAAGTGCATCAACATCAACATCACAGTTGGAGTCAAATTCAGTCTCAGCTTCAGAAAGTGCGTCAACATCAACATCACAGTATGAATCGAACTCAACATCAGCATCTGAAAGTGCCTCAACATCGATCTCTCAATCAATCTCAAATTACGAGTCAGCTTCAGAGAGTGAGTCAGTATCTGAATCGCAGTCAGTCTCAAACTCAGAGTCAGCCTCAGAGAGTGAATCAACATCAGCGTCACAATCCGAATCAAACTCAGTTTCAACTTTAGTGAGTGAATCAACATCGACATCGCAATCAGAATCAAACTCAGTTTCGACTTCAGAGAGTGAATCGACGTCAGCGTCACAATCAGAATCAAACTCAGTTTCAACTTCAGAGAGTGAATCAACATCAGCTTCACAATCCGAATCAAATTCAGTTTCTACTTTAGTGAGTGAATCAACGTCAGCGTCACAATCAGAATCAAATTCAGTTTCAACCTCAGAGAGTGAATCAACATCAGCTTCACAATCAGAATCAAACTCAGTTTCAACTTCAGAAAGTGAGTCGACATCAGCTTCACAATCAGAATCAAATTCAGTTTCAACCTCAGAGAGTGAATCAACGTCAGCGTCACAATCCGAGTCAAACTCAGTTTCTACTTCAGAGAGTGAGTCAACGTCAACATCACAATCCGAATCAAACTCAGTTTCAGCTTCAGAAAGTGAATCAACATCAACATCACAATCTGAATCAAACTCAGAATCAGCCTCAGAAAGTGCATCAGTTTCTGAATCACAGTCTGCTTCAAACTCAGAGTCAGCATCAACAAGTGCGTCTGTCTCAGAATCACAGTCTGTCTCAAATTCCGAGTCAGCGTCAGAAAGTGCATCAGTTTCTGAATCACAGTCTGCTTCAAACTCAGAGTCAGCGTCAGTAAGTGAATCAATTTCAGAATCACAATCAGTATCTAACTCAGAATCAGTCTCAGAAAGTACTTCTGTATCAGAATCACAATCCGCTTCAACTTCAGAATCAGCGTCAGTAAGTGAATCAATTTCTGAATCACAGTCTGTTTCAAACTCAGAGTCAGCGTCAGAAAGTGCGTCAGTAAGTGAATCACAATCAGTGTCTAACTCAGAATCAGCGTCAGAGAGTGCGTCAGTAAGTGAATCACAATCAGTGTCTAACTCAGAATCAGCGTCAGAGAGTGCGTCAGTTTCTGAATCACAGTCTGTTTCAAACTCAGAATCAGCCTCAGAAAGTGCATCAGTTTCTGAATCACAGTCTGTTTCAAACTCAGAATCAGCGTCAGAGAGTGCATCAGTTTCTGAATCACAGTCTGTTTCAAACTCAGAATCAGCCTCAGAAAGTGCATCAGTTTCTGAATCACAGTCTGTTTCAAACTCAGAATCAGCCTCAGAAAGTGCATCAGTTTCTGAATCACAGTCTGTTTCAAACTCAGAATCAGCGTCAGTAAGTGCGTCAGTTTCAGAATCACAATCAGTGTCTAATTCCGAGTCAGCATCAGTAAGTGAATCAGTTTCAGAATCACAATCAGTGTCTAACTCAGAATCAACATCAGAGAGTGCGTCAGTTTCAGAATCACAATCAGTGTCTAATTCAGAATCAGCGTCAGTAAGTGAATCAATTTCAGAATCACAGTCTGTATCAAACTCAGAATCAGCGTCAGAAAGTGCGTCAGTTTCAGAATCACAGTCTGTTTCAAACTCAGAATCAGCGTCAGAGAGTGCATCAGTTTCTGAATCACAGTCTGCTTCAAACTCAGAGTCAGCATCAACAAGTGCGTCTGTCTCAGAATCACAATCAGTGTCTAACTCAGAGTCAGCATCAACAAGTGCGTCTGTCTCAGAATCACAGTCTGTATCAAACTCAGAATCAGCTTCAGAGAGTGCATCAGTTTCTGAATCACAGTCTGCTTCAAACTCAGAGTCAGCATCAACAAGTGCGTCAGTTTCTGAATCACAGTCTGTTTCAAACTCAGAATCAGCGTCAGAGAGTGCATCAGTAAGCGAATCACAATCAGTGTCTAACTCAGAATCAGCGTCAGAAAGTGCTTCTGTCTCAGAATCACAATCCGCTTCAACGTCAGAGTCAGCATCAGTAAGTGCTTCAATTTCAGCTAGTGAGTCTGCATCATTAAGTGAATCGCAAAGTGCAAGTACATCAGTGTCTGCTTCAGAGTCAGCATCATTGAGTACGTCAAGCTCATTGAGTGCTTCTGTATTTGAAAGCCAGTCTCAAGCCTTCAGTGCTTCAATTTCTACAATCATTTCAACTGTTGAGTCTATTTCGAACTCGGCTTCAAGCTTCATTTCAGCTAGTGAATCAATTTCAACATCTAACTCAGCATCATTGAGTGAGTCGGCGTCATTGAGTGCATCTGTTTCAGGTTCACAATCAGTATCTAATTCTGAAAGTACATCAGTAAGTGCTTCAATCAGTGAATCACAATCAGTTTCAAATTCCGAGTCTGCATCAACAAGTGCCTCTGTCTCAGAATCACAGTCTGTTTCAAACTCAGTCTCTGCGTCAGAATCAACAAGTGCATCTGAGTCAGCTTCAGCATCTGCATCAGAATCAGCAAGTGCATCTGAGTCAGCTTCAGCATCTGCATCAGAATCAGCAAGTGCATCTGTTTCAGGCTCACAATCAGTATCTAATTCTGAAAGTACATCTGTAAGTGCATCAGTTTCAGAATCACAATCAGTTTCAAATTCTGAGTCTGCATCAACAAGTGCCTCTATCTCAGAATCACAGTCTGTTTCCAACTCACTTTCAGCGTCAGCCTCAGCGAGTGTCTCTGCATCAGAATCAGCGAGCACATCAGTTTCTGTATCAGAGTCAGCGTCAGCAAGCACATCAGTTTCTGTATCAGAGTCAGAATCATCAAGCGTATCTGCATCAGTCTCTGCGTCAGCCTCAGCAAGCACATCTGCATCTGAGTCAGCTTCAGCATCTGCATCAGAATCAGCAAGCACATCAGCTTCAGTCTCTGCATCAGAATCAGCAAGTGCATCTGAGTCAGCATCTGCATCAGAATCAGCAAGCACATCAGCTTCAGTATCTGCATCAGAATCAGCAAGCGCATCAGTTTCTGTATCAGAGTCAGAATCAGCAAGCGCATCTGAGTCAGCATCAGCATCAGAATCAGCAAGCACATCCGCTTCAGTCTCAGCATCAGAATCAGCAAGTGCATCTGAGTCAGTATCTGCATCAGCATCAGAATCAGCAAGCACATCCGCTTCAGCATCAGCATCAGAATCAGCAAGCGCGTCAGAGTCAGCATCAACATCTGCGTCAGCATCAGCAAGCACATCCGTTTCAGTATCTGAGTCAGTCTCAGCGAGCGCATCAGACTCAGCAAGTGCATCCGCTTCAGAGTCAGTAAGCACATCTGCATCAGTCTCTGCGTCAGTCTCAGCAAGCGCATCCGCTTCAATCTCAGCGTCAGAATCAGTAAGCGCATCTGAATCTGCTTCAGTGTCAGCGTCAGCGAGCGCATCCGCTTCAGCATCTGCATCAGACTCAGCAAGTGCATCTGAGTCAGCTTCAGCATCTGCCTCAGAATCATCAAGCGCATCAGTTTCTGCATCTGAGTCAGCGTCAGCGAGCGCATCAGTTTCTGTATCAGCGTCAGAATCATCAAGCGTATCTGCTTCAGCATCTGCGTCAGAATCAACAAGCACATCAGTTTCTGTATCTGCGTCAGAATCAGTAAGCGTATCTGAATCTGCTTCAGTGTCTGCCTCAGCGAGCGCCTCTGAATCAGCAAGTACATCAGTTTCTGTATCAGAGTCAGCTTCTACATCAGCATTCTTGAGTGCCTCTGAAAGCACAAGTGCTTCAACATCATTGAGTACTTCAGCAAGTCTTTCAACCTCTGCCTCAACAAGTGCTTCAGTGTCTGTCTCATTGAGTGCCTCAGAATCAACTTCTGAAGTGAAAGATCCTAAGTACAAACGTGGTAGCCAAGCGCTTCCTAAGACTGGTGAGGAAAACTCATCATTGTCAATGGCATTTGGTGCTTTGGCAACTGCAACAGGCCTCGCCTTTCTTGCTAAACGTAAGAAAGATGAAGAAGAAAGTGAAGACTTCTAAGTCTTAGTAAGTTTAATCATTATCTTTTAGCAAGATAATCAAATATCCCCTATCGATTAGAGTGATTTCCTAATTGGTAGGGGATTTTTTTAGTCTGATATTCTAAAAATACAAATAGTTTTAATAAGTCTTAGGGTTACCATTATTATCGTATTTTTAGAGATATGAAAGAAAGGATTAATCGCTAGAAAGCAATCTCGAAATGAGATTTTTTGCTTAATTTTATGATAAAATTTAAAGGAGTGTTTTAATCAAAAATAAATGGAGTTTATATGTTTTTTAGAAGGAATGAAGGTCAATATCGTGAAACCGATCGTGTGACACGCTTTAAATTGGTTAAGTCAGGGAAGCACTGGCTTCGTGCGGCGACGTCGAATTTTGGTCTTTTCAAGGTGCTTAGAGGGGGTGTGGATACACCGTCTGTTGCTGCCCATCAGGTAGAGGTGGATGCACCTGTTTTTTCAGGTCAGACACTGCTTAAGGGAGCGCTTGCAACGGGGGCCTTGTTAGGTGGTTCTGTTGTGACTCAAGTAGCTCATGCGGATGAAATGACTGATCAGCCGATTTTGGAAAGTGAAGCAGGAGCTAAGACTGATCTCTTGGCTGCATCTGATTCCGTTGTTCTTGGAAATATGGAGTCTGTGTCCAGTGTCCAAGAGAGTCAAGTAAATAGTCAAGAGTCATCAGAAACTACGTCAAGTCAGACTTCGGAGGCTTCTTTGAGTGAGTCTTTATCACGCAGCCAGTCGGTGTCTGCTTCTGAATTAGCTTCAAGATCGACATCCTTGTCATTGAGTGCCTCGCTTTCTGCTTCCTTGTCAGCTTCATTAGCTTCTAAGTCGGAATCAGTAAGTCAGACGGATTCCTCTTCACATAGTCTGTCAGAGAGCGCAGCTGAAAAATCATCAGAGCATAGTACAAGTACATCTGTTCAGTCAGTTAGCAAGAGTGATAGTAGTAGCGACACTAAAGTAGGGATGTCCCTTGTCAGCTCGGAGTCAACCTTGTTAAACGCTTCCTTAACATCCGAAGTTCAAACTAATCGCCAATTGTCAGATACGGCGACTGGTCTGCTAGCTGCCTCAGTTGTGGCTGATGCTGAGCGTTTAGAGCAAGAAAAGCGACTCAAAGATTTAGCCTTAGACATTTATACCTATAAAGCTCAAGCTGTTGATTTGCCAAATACGGATGCTGCTATTCTCAAGGGAGATAAAGCATTGGATGCCATTCGTGTCAGTCTGGCTAATCGTGACAGTGATGTGGCTTCTACGATTACTCAGGCTCGTCAGGCAAGAAATAGTCTTGCCAATGCAGTGCTTCGTGCGACATCTGGTCAGCGTGATCCTCGTAATGGTTCTCGTATTGATGCTAATAGTAATCTCCGTGCACCCCAGTATAATTTAGGGCTAGCTAATAATGCCTTGATTTCTGTTTATAACTCTGACTACATCAATCAGGCTTATAATGTTGTTGAAACCATTCCTACACGAAATAGTATTAAAAGCATTGGCTACGCTTCTGGTAGTGATCGAGTGAATGGCATCAACGTGCCTCAGACCTCTGCATTGAAAAATAGTGCAGTTGCCTTTAATATTTTTGGAACTGTTGGCCAGACAGAAGTCGTAACGCCTGGGAAAATTTATAATGTTTCTTTTGTAGTGACTAATACGGCTAAGCAGTCAGTGACACGTACGCTTCGTATTCAGGTTTTGCCACAAAATGATGGCATTCGAAACCCGATTACGGCTGTGACAACGAGTACTTTTGTTAATGACACAAGTAATCTCGCTCAAGCCGAAAAAAATAAGGTTTGGGAGGCTTTTAAGACTGCCAAACCAAATATTGCCACTTCAAAGGACTTTAAATCTTATTCGGTTTCAGCATCTGGTGTGGTGACCGTTACTTATAAAGATAACACCACTAATGATGTTACTGCTCCAGTGAAGCGACTTGCAGCACCAACAGTTGAAACGAGATTATTGGACAAGGCATATACACAGACACCTGTAACGGTGACAGGTGCTGAGCCAGGTTCTACAGTCGTTCTATACAATAATGACGACGAAGTGGGAACAGCAGTTGCAGATGCTTCGGGGCAAGCGATTGTGACGCCGACAGTTAAGTTACAAACGGGTGGTGTAACAGCTAAAGCTCGCATCATGTATGATGATTATGCGGTGTATTCAGATGCCAGCAATTCCGTGGCTGTAACGGACGGAACGCGTCCTGAAGTGACGGCCAAGTTGACTGTTGATGGTGTGGAACCTGAGTCTACGCCTCTTGAAGGTGGCGGGAAAAACTATACCATCTATGCTGGCGATGATGCTGTTTTGACTTTCACGGCTACAGATGACAGTGGTAAGCTTAAAGAAATGAAAGTCGTTGCAAGAGCCGACTTGAATGACAATGCCTTGAACGGAAATTTCTTTGGTAGTAGCCAGTATGGAACAGGTAATATTGCACCGATTACGGGAGATATCACAGCAACGAGTGACAATCCTGCAACCATCACAGCGACCATTCATTTGAAAGATGATCTTTACCATTCCTTCCGAAACACATGGCAACGTAATGTTGCTGCTATTGACAATGCGTCAAATATGAATCGTCCAAATGGCTTGGGTGAGATTCGTATTGCTCAGGGGCGATTAGCAGATCGTACGCCAGGTATGGCACCGACAAGCACTATTCAGGTGACCAGCCTGACTGCCTTAACAGATGCAGATAAAAGCAAGATTATTGCGGCTGTGTCGGCCTTGAATCCAGAGGTTGCCAACCGTATTAAGTCTTATACGGTTAATAGCGATGGAACGGTAACGATTACTTATAAAGACAGTACGACGAATGTTGTGACGGTGAAATTGTCGGATAGTGATTACAGCCAATCAGTGTCGCAAAGTGCCAGTCAGTCTAAACAGGAATCGATTTCTCAAAGTCGAAGTGAGTCCGTTAAGCAGTCTGCATCGACCAGCCTTTCATTGAGCAAGGTTGCTTCAAAAAGTGTCTCAAGTTCCTTGAGTTTATCAGCTCAACAGAGTGTTTCAAAATCACAAAGCCAATCTGCTTCAACGAGTGCGTCATTGAGTGGCGTGAAGTCACAGAGTGTCTCAAGTTCCTTGAGTTTATCAGCTCAACAGAGTGTTTCAAAATCACAAAGTCAATCAGCCTCAGCGAGTGCGTCATTGAGTGTCGTGAAGTCACAGAGTACCTCAAGTTCCTTGAGTTTATCAGCTCAACAGAGTGTTTCAAAATCACAAAGTCAATCAGCCTCAGCGAGTGCTTCTTTGAGTGCCGTGAAATCGGAGAGCGTTTCAAGTTCTTTGAGTGAATCCTTGAAGACAAGCGTCTCAC
>OAUP01000428.1_pt1 | contig 12553 bp, 10 predicted proteins | sample 1476301 | NCBI WGS metagenome assembly OAUP01 (sample SAMEA2580055, study PRJEB22360) | human gut metagenome | biome: human gut; feature: human-associated habitat; material: faeces | place: Denmark | collected 2008/2010 | reverse complement strand
TTGCCGGCGCGGGCGGTACGACCGGAGCGGTGCACAAAGGACTTCGGGTCGGCCGGCGGCTCGACCTGCACCACGAGCTCCACGCCGCCGACGTCTATGCCACGGGCGGCCACGTCGGTGGCCACCATGACACGCACATCGCCGGAATCGAACGCAGCGAGGTTGCGATCGCGCTGGTTCTGGTTCAGGTTGCCGTGCAGCTCGGCGGCCGGAATGCCGTTCTGCGTCAGGTTCTTGGCGAGCTTCTTGGCCTGGAACTTGGTGCGGGTGAACAGGATGCGGCGGCCTTCGCCCGAGGCGAGCATGCGCACGAGTTCGTGCTTGTCGCCGCGCGTGGTTTCGAACACGTGGTGGGTCATCAGGTCGGGTTCGGCGGTGGCCGAATCGACCTCGTGCACCTTGGGATCGTGCAGGAAGGTGTTCACCACTTCATCCACGCCGTGATCGAGCGTGGCGGAGAACAGCATGTGCTGGGCGTCGGGCGAAATCTGCTCAAGCAGTCGCTTGACCGGTGGCAGGAAGCCCATATCGGCCATTTCGTCGGCCTCATCGATGACCACGACTTCGACGGACGAGAGCGTGAGCGCCTGCTGGCGCAGCAGGTCCTCAAGGCGGCCCGGGCAGGCGACCACGATATCGGCGCCGGCCTTCAGATCGCGGATCTGGTGGATGTACTTGACGCCGCCGTACACCGTGGTGGTGTTCATGCCGAACGTGTGGGCCAGCGGCATCAGCACGTCGTTGATCTGGTTCGCGAGCTCGCGGGTGGGGGCCAGCACCAGGCCGCGCGGGTGCGGTAGGAAGTCGTCGGCGCGGCGCTCTTCCAGGCTGGCCTTCTTGCGGCGCTTGATTTCCTTGCGGAACTCCTCCATCGCGATTTCGCCGAACGAATCGTAGGAACCGAGGCGGGTGACCAGCGGAATGGAGAATGCGAGGGTTTTGCCGGAGCCGGTGCGACCTCGGCCGAGAATGTCGCGGCCGGCCAGTGAATCGGGCAGGGTGTCGGCCTGAATGGGGAATGCGGTCTTCTTGTCATCTGCCGCAAGCACGCGCACCAGCGGTCCGGGTACGCCAAGTTCGCCAAAGGTAAGGGGGCGGGATTCCGCGCTGTCGTTCATCTGGAAATCAGCGGAATCGTCACGATCATCGAAATTATTACGGGGCACAGTGGCCTTTCATGTCAAAGGTTACGCAAATTACGCAAGCTTTCCGAGCTTAGCGTAAGCCCCCTACTTTGCTTGGTGCTCGCCACACTGTCATCCCACTCTTTACTTATGACCCCATGGGGCGGTAACTCGCCCATGGGGCGGCAACTTGCCCATGGGGCGGTTTGAAGAAATTGTGAAACCGCAGAATAAAGCCATTTTCACCTACCGCCCCATGAGGGTTTTACCACCCCATGGGATGTTTGCCGCCCCATGGGTTTTACCACCACGTAAGGCGAGCACCGCTCCATGGAACACGCAAATGGCCCCTACCCGTGAAGGTAGGGGCCATTGTGCAAAAGGGCTGAGCCAAAATACAGCCCAGTAGCCCTAAAACACACTACAAAATATCCGGATCGTCTTTGGCAATAGTGCCGGTTGCCTTGCCAATGGCCTTCAGGCCGTGGTAGGCCACAAGAATCACGATCGTGCCAATGGCAATGCCGTTGAAGGAAATGCCACCAACAGTGAACGCGAATTGGCCGATGGCAATGATCATGGTGATGGCTGCCACCATGATGTTCAGCGGCTTGTCGAAGTTGACCTTGTTCTCCACCCAGATGCGGATACCGATCATGCCGATCATGCCATACAGCAGCGTGGTCACGCCACCGAGCACGCCGGCGGGGATCGTGTTGATCACGGCACCGAACTTCGGGCACAGGCTCAGGATCAGGGCGAAGGCGGCGGCGCACCAGTAGGCGGCGGTGGAGTACACCTTGGTGGCGGCCATCACGCCGATGTTCTCGCCGTAGGTGGTGGTGCCGGAGCCGCCGCCGAAGCCGGCGAGCGTGGTGCCCAGGCCGTCGGCCATGAGGGCGGTGCCGATCTGGTTGTCGTAGTCGCGGCCGGTCATTTGGGCCACGGACTTGACATGGCCGACGTTCTCAGCCACAAGCACGAGCACAACGGGGATGAACATGGGAAGGATGGAGAAATCGGCCTGCGGCAGGTGGAACTTCGGGAAGCCGATCCATGCGGCGTCGCCGATGGCGGAGAAGTCGACCTGGCCACGGATGCAGGCATATACATAGCCGATGATCACGCCGACCAAAATATTGAGGCGGCCCAGCAAGCCCTTGAACAGCACGGCCACGAGCAGCACGGCCAACAGGGTAACCAGTGCGGTGTCGGGCGCGGCTTGGAAGTTGGTCCACACGGAAGGTGCCAGATTGAAGCCGATGATGGCCACGATCGCGCCGTTGACCACGGGCGGCATGATGATGTCGATCCATTTGGAGCCGGCGTAATGCACGAGCACGCCAACCAGGGCCAGCAGAATACCGGTGACCATGATGCCGAAGCTGGCGACCGCAATGCCCTTGTTGGCGGTGGTGACCGCGGTGATCGGTGCAATGAAGCCGAAGGACGAGCCCAAATAGCTCGGCAGCACGTTCCTGTTGATCAGCAGAAACAGTGCGGTGGACATAGCCGTGAAGAACAGGGTGGTGGACGGGTCGAAGCCCGTCAGAATCGGCACCAGGAAGGTGGCACCGAACATGGCGATGACGTGCTGTGCGCCGATACCGGCGGTGCGCACCCAAGTCAGACGTTCATCGGGCTCGACTACCTCGCCGGGCGCCAGCGTCTTGCCGTCGCCATGCAATTGCCATTGGAAGATATTGGACATTACTACTCTCCTCGCTCTCGCTTGGGGCACGGCATTCACAACCAGCCGCACCACGCACCATTCTAGCTCACGAAGATTTTGTGAAGTCTCTCTTCCGGGAAAGGCTATTTGCCGTAATACTCCAGCAGGTGTGGGTCGACGGCCTGCACCACATCCACCAAATCGCCATTGGAGAGATACGGGCGCTTGAATTCGCGCCACGGCTCCACCTTGACCTCCCAGCGGCCGGTCGTCTCGTCGAGCACGGGCCGGGCGGTCTGCTCCCAGCGCACACGCTTGGAGGTGCGGCCGGTTTCCGGGTCGCGGCGTGTATAGTGCAGGCAGGTGCAGTTGGTGATCTTCCAGTCGTCCGAATCGGCGCGATGCAGGAATTCCTCGTCGGCCAAATCCTCGATGGTGAGCATCAGGGCGAGCATGAAGTCGCCGTGGGTGACCATGACCACGGATTCCGAATCGGATTTGCGGCTCAGCGAGGTCAGGATGTTGTGCACACGGTCCTCGGCCACATCGGCAATCGACTCGCCTGCCGGCGGACGCCAGTACAGCGGATCGGTGTTCTTGAAGTTCCAGTTGCGCGCGTAGTTGTTTTTGAATTCGTCCTTGGTGATGGTGTTGATCTCGCCCCAAGAACGTTCGCGCAGCACACGGTTCTCCTCCCATTTGGCCTTGGGCAGGGCCATGGTGGCTGCGGTTTCGCGGGTGCGCACGTATGGCGAGACCATGTAGCGGTCGAACAGCTGCTGCTGGCTGACCAGCCAGCGGCCGATGCAGTCGGCCTGCTTGCGTCCGGTGGCGGTGAGTCTCCAGGAGCGGTCGGGTACGGTGACGTTGTCCTGCGTGTACAGGGAATTGTCGCCCTGCTCGCCCGCCTGGACGATGACGTTCGCTTCGGATTCGCCATGCCGGATTACGTATAGATCGAGCGGCATGCTCATATATGTTCCCCTTTCGTTATTGGTTACGTTGTGTTGTTTTCTGTTGTTTCCTACTTGACCTGCGTTATGGTGTTCCCCTTGACCATGAACGCGTGCCGGGCCATGTCGATCATCGGCTGATCGAATTTGGAGTCGGTGTAGAACTCGTCGATGACGACGTCCGGACCGTACAGTTCGCGGAACCGTTTGGCCTTGTTGGTGCTGAAGTTGAGGTACGTGACCTTCATCGTCCCCACATCCACCTCGCTGGCCACGAGATTCCTCACGCCGAGTCTGCGGCAGGCCTCCCCCACCGTCAGACTGAAGGATGCGGTGAGGATCACATCGTCCGACTCAGGCTGGTACCAAGGCTTGATACGTGCGTAATATCGGTCCCAGAAATCGTCCACGAGCTGTTCGACGCTCGCCACCCGTTTGGATCGGCTCAGTTCCGTGAGATAGCCTTCGGTCATCTTGCCCACGCCGTATTCCATCTGTTCAAGCGTGGCCCGGCCAAGCTTGTATTTGACCGCGTACCGCAGCACGGGGGCGATATAGCGGAACACTTTCGGGTCGTGGCGGGCGGAATACAGGTACAAGTCGAACAGGCTTTCGCCATCATAGATGGTTCCGTCGAAATCGAATACGCGCATACCTTCTGCTTCTACTCTGTTATTCCTTGTCTAAGGCTAATCTCGGTAAGCCGGCGAAAGCGCAAATACGCAGTGAATTTCACATGAACACTGTTTTTTGGATTGATTTCGGTACAGGTAACGTACACTGGTGACAGCGTGGAAGGAGGTGCGTAATGGCGACGTCTGAAATCGAACAATGGTGGATTGATAAGTTTCAGGAGAACCTGGGTCCGATTCGCAAGGTAGCCGGATGGACGACTCAGCAACTGGCCGACGAGCTGGGAGTCGCGCGACAGACGGTGTCTAACTTGGAGACCGGCAAAAGCCCGATGACCAAACTGCAGTATCTCGCTTTACGTACGGTGTTCAGCGCCGAGATCGCACGTCGTGAAGACCGCGATCTGGCACGCATCATCAAGACTTTGGTCGACGATCCCATTGAGCAACGCATTCGCGAACGGCGCGCCCAAGAGCAAGACGGCGAGGCCGTTGCCGACAATGCCCCAGTCAATACAGGCTGTGGCAACGCTGCCGACAACGCCGCCACCGAGAAACGCAAGCCCAGTGCCGCCACATTGAAGGCTTCAAAGACTGCCGCAACGGGCAAGCCCACGCTCAGCACGGCGATGCAGGCTCTCGCCGTCATCACCGGCGCATTGGCCAGTGGAACCGCCGCCGGCATCATCACCTACTTGATGTTCCCGGACGGCGGCCCGAACAAGCGCTGAGTCGCCGAAATATCGAAACGGATTGAACAACCCAGTTCGAAGCCCTGAGCACCATTTTGTCCGTGTCGCACCAGCGTTTCCCTCATTATCAGCTGTTTCGAGTTGCATGAATGCACCGTTTATAGGCCGAGAATTTCGTGCTTTTTTGCATCAAATTCTTCTTGGGAGAGAATGCCGATATCAACCAATTCCTTCAATTTCTTCATCGCCTCGACTTGTTCTTCCACAGACATGGATGCCGTGTGAGAGGCGGGAGCAGCGGCTTCCGGTGCCGGAGTAGGCGCCGGCGCTTGAACCGGGGCGGCGGTCATAGGATTGATGGCTTGCGCCATATTCATACCAAGCAACATGCCGCCATCGCCAAAGCCGTTGTCTTGAATACCTTGCGCAATGCGCTGCTGGGCAGCCATATTGCCAGCTTGTTGGGAAACGCCCTCGTATGCGGCAACATTCATCTTATTCGAGGCGAACTGCTGCACGAGCTGACGTGATTGCTCGGTGAACTCGATGCTTTCGATGCCCACGCTGGACACTTCAAAGCCAAAACGATCATTCCATGTACCGGCATTGGCTCGATCGCCACGCACGCATGCTGCGATGTCATTCGCCTTGCCGGGCAATTGCGAAATACGATATTCATTGGACAACGAATTGATGGCCACAATAAACGACTGTACGAATTCAGACAGAATCTGCCTACGTGGCCCTTCATCATCGAATGAATACGACACGGTAGTGGCAGGCACAAAGTTACGAACGAATCGAACTGGATCAGTGACCTTTAGCGACATGGATCCGCGTGCGCGAATTTCCAAATCGACGCCATAGAACCGGTCGTTATACACCAGCGGCGCAGAAGTGCCGAATTTGATGCCACGAATCTCACGCAGGTTGACGAAGGCCACATATTTGGTGCGGCCAGGCTGACCTCCGAAGGTGAATCGATCGGCGACCTGGTTGAAGAACGATCCGATGCCGTCTCCGGCGAGCACGCTCTGTTCCCCGTTGCGATATTCATAACCGCCCGACTCGGTGATGACGTTTTCGATACCTGTTTCAGAGAAAATGAACGCCGCAGTATTCTCTGGCACATAGATACGCGAACCATTGGTGATTATTCCCTCGGAACCGTATTCATTCGAACCGCGATCGTTGTTGCTTCCGCGGGGAATGCCCGGCACAACGACGGTGTGTTCCGTGAACGGACCAGCGGTGATGATATCACGCCACAGGTCCGCGAATGTACCGCCGAGCGCGCCGGCGAACGCCTTAATAACTGCCATCTGTTTTCCTCGATATCTCAATGCACATGGCCGGTCTTGCGACTATGCAATCGCAAGACCGGCCGTTATGCTGGCATGTTGGCTATAGCTGCGTTTCGCGATCGCAGTATTCGCATCGAACGACTTCTTTGCGATGACCGGAAAGCGGAGCGCCACAACCTTCACAATTCACCGAAACCACGGGTTCGGTAATCCCAAGCCCACTACGGAATGCGCCAAAAGTGTCCTTCAGCGCCCCGGCCAGAGCCTCCGTTCCGGGGATGGCCTTGTTGAAGACCGGCTCATCCATTGGCGTATACTGTCTGCCGCGTATACCCATGTATCGTCATCGTTCCTTTCTTGGAAAACCGTTACCTCGATACGCCAGTCTGATCACTGGCCCACCGATGCGAGCTTCTGCGCGCATCGAGTCATGACCTCGGTGTAGTAGGCCGAATCCTCACTGCTGAGGGAGTTTTCGTCAATGGCGTCTACCTTCTGGGAGAACTCAGAGTAACGCTTCATCATGCTGGCATAGTCGGTAGCCATGCTGACCACGTTGTCGGATTTCTGATATTTGTTCATGAAGGCAACATACTCATCGATAAAGGCCTCGTAGCTGTCCATCGTGGACTTGAAGTCAGCACTGTCATTGGTGTTCTGCTGCGCCTTCTGATCCGAAGACTGGTCGCTCTGCTTGTTGGCATCGCTGGAATCAGTGCCCGTATCAGTGCTCTTATCATCCTGCTTCGCGGCGTCGCCGTCCGTAGACGTATCTTCCTTCTTTTCCGGAACCTGGATAGTGATGGACATGATGGTCTCGTCGTCAGTGTTACGAGAAACGCTCACACTGTATCCATCGGCGTTCTTGGCATTGAAACTGTCAGCGGACTTGCTATAGTCCACGGTGAAACCGTTGTCTTGCACGGACTTGACGTAGTCGGCATACTGCTTGGCGTCGGTACCGCACACCTCGATGGAGAAATAGTCCGAAGACTCGCTTTTAATTTCACCCTTTGTGGATTTCGGCTGCGGCAGCAGCGCCGCGATATCCGACTCCGGCCATGAATATGCTTCGCACTTGGTGGCGAGCGATGCTTCCAATTCCGCCCGATCAGCCTTGGCCTTCGCACCGTCACGAATTACAAACACGCCACCGATTACCAGACCCACAACGGTGATACCGACTGCCACCCAGGCCAGCACTCGGCCTTGCACCTTGCCACTCGGGCGGGTCACGTATACGGCGAAGCCTGAGAGCAGTGCCGGAATCACCGTGGCGAACAGCAGTCCGCCCCAGGATCGGCCAGAAACATCCACAAATTGGGCGAGTACGAACAACACTCCCCAAATAATGGCGAACACAGCCAGCTTGGAAGTCTTCTTCACCCCTTGTGCATTCGGAGCAAGCACGGCAGGCGCAGCGGCACCAGCAAAACCAGTGGCAGCACCGGCACCATGTGTGGCGGGTGCAGGAGCCACACCAATACGCTTGTCCAGAGCGGCGAGGAACTCATCAACGCGCTTGGCGCTTTCGTTTCCAGTCGCCTCCAGACGAATGGCGGCCCCTGCCGCACCCTGCGGGACTACGGTTAGCGTGCAGTTCACCCCATCATAGGAGTGGAAGGAAAACGCTCCGGTCTGGGTGTTTTCGTTATCCAAGGTAAACGTGGCGCCAGTAGTCAGCTGGTCGTGAATAACTTGGAACAGCTGTTGCGGACTGACCGCATATACACGATCAAATGGCGCGCCGGCGGGCCGCTGCGATGCCGTAGCCGGAGCCATCGGAGTGGTGGTAGCACCATCAGACGCTACGTTCGGTTGGCCAGCCGGTACAGTATTCGGCACGGTAGGCGCATTCGCGCGATCTTCCGGTGCGTCATTCGTGCCTTCGGACGGTGGAACCGGCTGAGGTTGTTGATCAAATGGCGTTGTCATGATGCCCTTCTTTCCTTAAGCAGCAGCATTACCAGCACAGAAGAGGCAAGCCCGGCAACCGTTACGGTCAATCCGACTGCCATGGCAAGCCGGTATCGTTCGCTCATCATTGCGTCCCTTCTTATTGCTCGCTTTGCTCTGCGATACATCGAAACCAGTGTATGGCGTTGTTATTATGTACGCAAATTAGCATTTTGTATGCATGTTAGCTTTATTGTCGATGCTTGATACCGCGCATGAACATCCTTTCCGCCACCGCACCTACACGGATGGCATCGACCATTGTCGGCGACACGCGCGGGCCATGCATCAGCTGACAACTGAATTTTTCGGCGTGTTTCCGAAAAGTCGGCGTCCTGTACGCTGGGAATCGAGCAACCGCGTACGATGGCGCAGCACAGCACCCGCAACACAGCGACAAGGAGCATGGGCAATGGCAGACATCCCCGAAGAACATTTGACCGAGGAACTGTTGGATCGGCTGCTCGCCAGCGCCAGCATTGAGCAGTATCTCGATGAGGGACTTGTCAGCGCACGCACGCTGACCGACTATCTGTTCGACCGTATGGAAGCCCATGGCCTGAAACGAGCCGACGTGGTGCGGGCATCCGGCCTCAACGCCACAGTGGTTTATGACATTTTCTCCGGCAAAAGCCGCCCCGGCCGAGATCACGCCATTATGCTGGCTTTTGGTCTCAAGTGCACATTACGCGAAACCCAACGGCTGCTTCGTCTTGCAGGCGTTTCCGAACTGTGGTGCAAACAGCGACGCGACGCGATTATCATCTGGTGTATACGCAATGGATTCGACCGCATTGCCACGGACGACGAGTTGTATCGTATGGGAGAGGCGACGTTGCTACCGGCCGATTGACGACATTCGGCCCAACAACACTCACCAGTGAGACGCAAGTAAGAGGGCATCAAGGAGAGACATGGACGATAAGCAGGCGATGCATGCGATGAGCATCGACGATGCGTACCATGTTGAGCGCACGCTCGCTCGCGGACCTTCCGGCGTCACCGAACTGGTGAGCATTGACGGCAACGGCCCGTTCGTACGCAAGAAGATTCTCTCTCCCCTAGCGCAACGCAATGTGTGGGCGGCGCTCAGCGCCTGCCAGAGTAATCGTCTGCCGCGCGTGGAAGCGACGTACGAGCTGCCCGACCGGTTCGTCATCGTCTACGATTACGTGCCGGGCAGCACGCTTGCGCAAATTGCGGAGGAAAACGGGCGGCTTGCACCGAATGTGGCCGTGCAGCTTATCGACCAAATTTGCGAAGCCGTGCAGGAGCTTCACCAGCACGGCGTTATCCACCGCGACATCACGCCGGCCAATATCATCCTGGCTCGGGATGGCGCGCATCTCATCGATTTCGGCATTGCGCGCATATGGTCAGCGTCAAGCAATCGCTCGCGGGACACCACGGCGCTTGGCACCTACGGATTCGCCTCGCCCGAGCAATATGGCTTCGCCAAAACCGACGCGCGTTCCGACGTATTCTCGCTTGGTCGACTGCTCGGATTCATGCTGACCGGCGTATATCCCGATGCCAGCGACTACGAGCAGCGACTTGCCGATGATGCCGCAGTACCGGCACGACTACGCGCCGTCATCGGCTATGCGTGCGCATTCGAGCCCAGCAAACGGCCACAGAGCGTCCAAGAGTTTCGCCAGGCGCTGTTCTCCCAGTCCAATCCGCCCATACCGAACGCATCATCGGCAAATCCGCCATCAACGAGAACAACGAACGACGTCACGTCGGCGTCTCGACTATTCCGGCGTCTGCACTTGAGCAAACGCGCCATCGTGCTGTGGTCCATTGCCGGAGCGGCACTGATAATCGCCGCCATTGCGGGAGGCATTGTGTTGGCAGGCCAACTTGGCATTATCGGGTCGGCAACATCACCCGATTCCTCGACACAATCCAGCAGCCAATCAACCGATAAGGCCGATGGCGGGCACTCCTCGAACGGGTCAGGAACCGACAATGCCGATGGCACGGGCGGAGTAGGCGGCACTGACGGCGCTGATGGAGACAATCAAGACACCGTCACCGACAATCCTCTGAAAATAGTGGAATCCGGCTGGTCGGCGGACCAGCAAGGGTACGTCCACTACGCTTTCGCCCTGCGCAACACCAGTAAGACCCAGCAGGTGCAGTATCCGCAGATTACCATTACGGGGCGGGCCAAAGACGGTTCCATCGTGTTCTCGCAGACGCAAGCACTGAATATGGCATTCCCGAATCAGACTGTATATGACGCCGGTCAAGCAGGCGAAGGCACCGCCCCAGAAACGGTTGATTTTACTGTGCTCAATCCGGATACATACAACGTCGCCAAGGCTCAGGGAACCGCCGCCTTCCCCATCAGTGGAATATCCAAAATAGACAACAGGGACGGCGGCACGACGTTCAATGGCGAGGTCCGCGCCGTGGCAGATGGATTCAAGCCATCCGATGGACAGCAAATCAAGATTTCCCTAGTACTGCGTAACGCACAGAACGCAATCATCTATGGAGATATCGCATTCGTGGATTGGCCGGGCAATGGCCGATCCACGCCATTCTCGATTACCGTCTACGATCTGCCGAAGTATGCATCTTACGATCTGTATGCGCAAATCTGGTAGTTGACTTTGCGCCTGCGAGGTGGCTGTCAGGCGACTGTCAGGCTTGTGTCCGAGTCACCTGTGCACTGGTGTTGTGGCGCGCCTGGCCGAACAGATAGATGCCGATGGGCAGAGTCAGCACACCGCCGATGATGAACACCAGCGAAATCGGGATCACGTCGGCCAACGGCGCGAAGATCAACATACCCAGCGGCATGCTGAGTGTGCTCATGGTGGTGTCAAGGCCGAATACACGGCCCACCATCTTCTCATCGGCCTCGGTCTGGATGATGGTGCGCATCGGGCCCATGCAGATGGCCGAAGCCAAACCGTTCACCACATCAATCAGCAAATACGCCAGCAGATTGTGAACCACGCCAAGACCAACGACGGAGACGCCCACCAGAGTGATGCCGAAGGCGACCACGCGCATGTTGTTGCGGATGAGCTTGGCACCGATGGTAGACATCAGCGCGCCGCCGAGCAGCATACCGATGCTCCATCCCAGCTCGTTGGCGGCGAGTTTATCGGAGGCGGTGGTCAGGTTGATGAATCCGAGATTCAAATCGATGCCCTCATATTCGCGGGTCATGAGCAACAGCGTAAGGTTCATCGGCGCCACGGCCACGAAGCACACCAAGGTGTCACCGAGCACCACGTTGCGCAGGTTCGCCCGGCGCCATGTGTAGCTGAAGCCATCTTTCAAGTCAGCAAACACACGACGGACGCCGGCAATCAGCGAACGATCAGCATTGGCATCCGACATCGGTTCGAGTGCGGGTTGCCCGCTATTCTCCGCTTCAGCCATACGCCTCGCAACATGTTCCGCGCTCTTCTTCGGCGCTTTGATCAACGCCACAAAGCCGACGCCGATAATGGCCGTGGTCACATCGACTAACAGAATCGACCACAGCGGCACTGTGTTGATAAGCACAGCAGCCACCGCAGGTGCCACAATCATATTCGCCGAATTAATCACGCCGTATATTGAGTTGACGCGCAATAGTTTGCCCGAGGGAACAACATCCGGTATGAACGACTGCACAGCGGGCATCTGCACACCGCCGCCCGCCGAACGAATGAACAGCACCACGAAGTCAGACTCACCCATCCCATCGCGAAGCTCAGCGACAGCACGACGGTGACCACAGCAATCACCATATCCGGCAGCATAATCAGCAACTTGCGACTGTGACGGTCGGCCCAGGAGCCGCCGCAAATCGAGACGATGGCCTGCGGCACCACGCCAAACAACGTGGCCAGCAGCATGGCCGAACCGGTTTTAGTCTGCAATACGATCCACCACCAGATGGCATATTGCACAATATTGGAGCCCAGCAGCGAGAACGCCTGGCCGGTGAGTAGAAGCACTACACGGCGGATCCACGCACGCTCGGATTCCCCGTTGGCCACTGCTGCGGCATAGGCGGCACCGGGTTTGTTCGCGCTATGGACCGCTGCGCGCGCATTCGCATTGTCATCGCCGGAAACCTCGGGTGTTTCGCGCACAGTTGGTTCAGTTGTTGTACTACTAGAAGACATACGAGTGTTCTCAATTCTTCAATTCCACTACAAAGGTCACATCACGGCATACGCACGCCGACGCGCGTATGCGTGCACGACTCC
>OAUP01000424.1_pt1 | contig 12653 bp, 9 predicted proteins | sample 1476301 | NCBI WGS metagenome assembly OAUP01 (sample SAMEA2580055, study PRJEB22360) | human gut metagenome | biome: human gut; feature: human-associated habitat; material: faeces | place: Denmark | collected 2008/2010 | reverse complement strand
CGCTCTTCCGATCGGGCGGCATCGATTTCGGCGAACCCGTGCTCAACACGTATCCGGTCAATGAAAACGTGACCCTGCTGCGCGCGGACGGCGGCCAGGTACAGCTCGCGACCAACGATTATGGCAAGGGCCGCGGCGTGTACATCTCCGGCCTGCCCTATTCGGCGGCCAACGCCCGACTGCTGGAACGCGTGCTGTTCTACGCTTCCCACAACGAAGACAAGTATGCGGCCTGGAGCTCGTCCAATCCGGAATGCGAAGTGGCACACTTCCCCGAGCAAGGGCTGTATTGCGTAATCAACAACACCGATCAGCCGCAGAAGACCACGGTGACTTTGGCCGACGGCACCACCGAGGACTTCGACCTGCCTGACAGCGGTATCGCCTGGCGTGAAGCCTGATCCCACGTTTTGGAGAACGGACCCATCATGACTGAAAGCAATGAAGTTTTATTCGGCATCGCCTCGCATTTTGCGCTGGAAGGTGCCGTGACCGGTATCGAACCTTACGGAGACGGCCACATCAACACCACCTATCTGGTGACCACGGACGGCCCCCGCTACATCCTCCAGCAGATGAACACCAGCATCTTCCCCGATACGGTGAATCTGATGCGCAATGTCGAACTGGTCACCTCCACTCTCAAGGCTCAGGGCAAAGAGACGCTGGACATTGTGCCCACCACCTCAGGCGCCACCTGGGCCGAGATCGATGGCGGCGCATGGCGCGTCTACAAGTTCATCGAACACACCGTGTCCTACAACCTCGTGCCGAACCCGGACGTGTTCCGCGAAGCCGGCAGCGCATTCGGCGACTTCCAGAACTTCCTGTCCGAATTCGACGCCAGCCAGCTGACCGAAACCATCGCCCACTTCCACGACACCCCGCATCGTTTCGAGGACTTCAAGGCCGCCCTCGCCGCGGACAAGCTCGGCCGCGCCGCCGCATGCCAGCCGGAAATCGACTTCTATCTGAGTCACGCCGACCAGTATGCCGTCGTGATGGATGGGCTCAGGGACGGTTCGATTCCGCTGCGCGTGACCCACAATGACACCAAGCTCAACAACATCCTCATGGACGCCACCACCGGCAAGGCGCGTGCGATCATCGATCTCGACACCATCATGCCCGGCTCCATGCTGTTCGACTTCGGCGATTCCATACGCTTTGGTGCGTCCACTGCTCTGGAAGACGAAAAGGACCTCAGCAAGGTGCATTTCAGCACCGAGCTGTTCCGCGCCTACACGGAAGGCTTCGTGGGCGAACTACGCGGCAGCATCACCGCGCGCGAGGCCGAACTGCTGCCGTTCAGCGGCAACCTGCTCACCATGGAATGCGGCATGCGCTTTCTCGCCGACTACTTGGAAGGCGATATCTACTTTGCCACCAAGTACCCCGAGCATAATCTGGTGCGCACCCGCACCCAGATCAAACTCGTGCAGGAGATGGAGCAGAAGGCCAGTGAAACCCACGCCATCGTAGCCGACATCATGGAGGCTGCCAAGTGAGCCGTCAGTCGAACCATACCCGAACCAGCATGATGGGGGCCGAGCAATGAGCGATCAGCTGACCGAGGTATACGCCAGCATCGACGCCCTAGTCGATTACGCCTTGGATCATCTCGACCTCGATCCACGCAACGCAGACTGGACCCGCAACCAAATCTTCGCCCTCTTCCACCTGGATTCCTACCCCGGACCCAAAACCACAACGTCGGCGGCGTCAGTGTCAGACGTAGTCCAAGACATTGTTGGCAGCCGAAGCCAGGCCCCCTATGGCGAAAAGACCCCCGACCCCCTGCTCGCCGCCTTCCGCGCCGCCGCCACAACCGCCGGCCTTTTCAAGCCGGAGGAAGGCCCGGCCTACGCCGACACCATCATGGGCATCCTCTCCGCCAACCCCGCTGATCTCGACGACCGATTCCTGCTCGTCGAGCACCGGGATGGCGGCATGGCCGCCATGCAATGGTTCTACGACTACTGTGTGGCCAACAATTATGTCAAGCGTGCCCAGCTCGACCGGAACCCGCGCTTCGACTCGCACGGGCTGACGGTGACCATCAACCTCGCCAAACCCGAATTCAAGAACATGAAGAAGGCGGCGGCCGGCAACGCCGTGGCCGGCGGCTACCCGAAGTGCACGATCTGCCATGAGAACGAGGGCTTCGCCGGACGTGACAAGCGCACGCTGCGCACCTTGCCGGTCACGCTCGGCGGCGAGTCATGGTTCTGGCAGTTCTCGCCCTACGGCTACTTCGACCAGCACGGCATCTGCGTGAACACCGACCACACGCCGATGCATGTGGACCGCGACACCTTCGGCCATCTGCTCGACTTCGTGGACCGTTTCCCCGGATACTTCCTCGGATGCAACGCCGCGCTGCCTCGCATCGGCGGCTCGGTGCTCGCCCACGACCACTACCAGGGCGGCGGCGAACTGCTGCCGATGCACAAGGCCGCCACTTGGGCCGCCTTCACGCTCGCCGACTATCCGGACGCCGTGGTCGAAATCCTCGACTGGCCCGGTACCGCCGTGCGTGTGGTGTCGAAAAACCGCCAGAGCATCATCGACGTATCCGACATCATCCGCGAGGCATGGGTCGGTTATGACGACGCGGCGAACGGCATCGCCAGCCATGACGCGGACGGCAACCGCCAATCCGCCCTCTCGCCCAGCGCGATCATCACCGAACGTGGCTATGAGATGAGTCTCATCTTCCGCAACAATGCGATCAGCGACGAGTACCCGGAAGGTATTTTCCATGCACACCCCGAATACTGGCCGGTCAAGCAGGAGCCGATTGGACTGATCGAAGCCCAAGGCCTGTTCATCCTGCCCGGACGGCTCGTCGACCAGCTCGGCATCGTCGAGGAGGCGCTCGCCGAAGGCCGCGATTTGCCCGATGAAGTCAGCGAATTCAGTCTCGAATGGGGCGAACTCGCTGAAACATTGGCCGGAAACCACGACCGCGAGGCCATCCGCCAAGCCGTACACGACGAGCTCGGCAGCGTCTGCTACCGCATCCTCGGCAACACGGCCGTCTTCAAGCAGAAAGCCACCACGCAAACATTCCTCGAAAGCCTTGGTTTTGCCGCTAGGTGAAACAGGTCAAGTGAAGTAAGCTCAATACTGAAGGAAAACCGAAGGCAAGTCCTTCCAAAGGAGGGAATATGACTACTGTTCTGGTTACGGGCGGTGCTGGATTCATCGCCACCCACACCGACATCGAACTGCTCGACAAGGGCTACGACGTTATTTCCGTAGATAACTACGGCAACTCGTCTCCCGTGGCGCTTGAGCGCGTCGAGCAGATCACCGGCAAGCCGGTCAAGCGTTACGACGGTGACGTGCGCGATGAGGCGCTTATGGAACGCGTCTTCACCGAAAACAACATCGATTGGGTCATTCACTTCGCCGGTCTCAAGGCCGTGGGCGAGTCCGTGGCCAAGCCGATCGAATACTACGACAACAACCTGTACTCCACGCTTGTGCTGCTCAAGGTGATGAAGAAGCACAACGTCAAGAAGATCATCTTCTCCTCCTCCGCCACCGTGTACGGCACGCCGAAGGAACTGCCGATTACCGAGGAGACGCCGACCGGCGGCACCACCAACCCGTACGGCACCTCCAAGCTGTTCCAGGAGCAGATTCTGCGCGACGTACATGTGGCCGATTCGTCCTGGACCATCGTGCTGCTGCGCTACTTCAACCCGGTCGGCGCACACGAGTCCGGCCTGCTGGGCGAAGATCCGAAGGGTATTCCGGCGAACCTCACCCCGTACGTGGCCAAGGTCGCGGTCGGCGAGCTCAAGGAAGTCCAGGTCTACGGCGACGACTACGACACGCCCGACGGCACTGGTGTGCGTGACTACATCCACGTGGTCGACCTGGCCAAGGGTCACGTGGCCGTCATTGACCACATCGACAAGGAAGGCGTGTTCGTCTACAACCTGGGTACCGGCCACGGCTACTCCGTGCTTGAGGTCATCAAGGCTTACGAGAAGGCCGCCGGTCATCCGATTCCGTACACGATCAAGCCGCGTCGCCCCGGTGACATCGCCGCCTGCTACGCCGACGCTTCCAAGGCGGAGAAGGAGCTTGGCTGGAAGGCCGAGCTGACCATCGACGACATGGCCGCCTCCTCCCTCAACTGGCAGACCAAGAACCCCAACGGTTTCCGCGACGCCGAGTGATATGAGCAGATGAGCTCCCTCTGATGAGGGAGCTCATCTGTCGTTTATCACACAATGCGCCTATCGGCGGCCCAGCGGGTGAGCTCGGTGCGATTCGAAAGCTGAAGCTTTCGCAGCACCGAGCTCACGTGCGTTTCGACCGTCTTGATCGAAATGAACAGTTCGGCCGCCACCTCTTTATACGTGTAACCACGCGCGATCAGCCGCATGACCTCCTGCTCGCGGGCGGACAGCCGGTCCAGCTCCTCATCATGAGCCCGTGCCGCACCATCAGCGCCGCCATCAGACCCCGCCGCCGGCACACCCTGGAAGGCCGAAAGCACAAAACCGGCCAGTTTTGGCGAGAACACGGCATAGCCCTCATGCACCTGCTTGATGGATGAAATCAAATCAGCGCCGGTAATCGTCTTGGTCACATAGCCCTGGGCGCCGGCGCGAATCACCGCCCCCACATCCTGCGGCGCATCCGAAACCGACAACGCCAGAAACACAGTGGTAGGGGAGTAGGGGCGCGATTTGGCGAGGATCTCGGCACCGCCGCCACCTTCACCGCCGGGCACATGCACATCCAGCAACACCACCTGCGGCTTGGTCTGTGCGATCATCGCCACCGAACCGGGCACGTCCGCCGCTTGGCCGACGATATCGAAGGAATCGCGCAATGTGGCGATTACGCCCGCACGGAACATCTCATGGTCATCGACCACGGCCACACGAATCTTGGCTGTCTCGTTCTCACTCATCGATGTTCTCCCTGCGCCGCTTTCAGCGCGATCGGCATATGCATTCTGACCTCGGTGCCCCAGCCGGCCCTGGACACTATCTCCACTGTACCGCCGCGCCGTTTGACGCGGCCGATAATCGATTCGCGGATGCCCAGCCGGTCGGGCGGAATGGCGTCCATATCGAAGCCTTCGCCATGGTCGCGCACGAACACTTCAACCATCGTGTCGCTGGCCTCGCAATACAAAGACACCGGCTCGCCGCCATGCGTGACCGCATTGACCAACGCCTGACGGGTGGCGTCCAGCAGCGCATCGGTCTGGGCACTCGGCCGCGCGTCGCCCACGGTGACCACCTCAATCGGTTTGCCGTGCTCGTCCTCCACCTCGGCGGCGATCTGCTTCAATCCGGCTCCCACCGAACGATCCGATGTGGAACGTTCCTGATACAGCCATTCGCGCAGCTCGCGCTCTTGGCTACGCGCCAGGGCGAATACGGTGGTCGGTTCCTCGGAGTGCAGCTGAATCAGCGCCAACGTTTGCAGCACGCCATCATGCAGATGGGCGGTCATGTCCGCGCGCTCCTCTTCGCGCTCCTTCAATGCCTGCTCGTGGGTGAGTCGTTGCAGCATCGCGTTCGCCCACGGCATCACCGCCACCACGATACCGACGATCATCACGAATCCGCTGGCAACAATGCGTCGAGGAGAGGTGCCCCACCCAGGAATGCTGACATTATGCACATACAATGCCCATCCCATGAAAATCAGTGCGATGCCGCCCAACATAGACAACAGCTGCGTGCCTCGCGGACTAAGATTCATCCATGCCAGTGCGATGCCGCCCAACCCTACCAGCAGCGGAAACACAATCTGGACATCCGCACCGGTGCTGGTGAGCAACAGTCCAGTGGCCATCAACGCGAAACCGGCCAATGCCACGACGGCCGGTTTCGGAGCACGTTGGATGGCCTCGGACAATGATTCCGGTGCGGCAGCCGATTCGTCGTCATGAGCGGCAAGTGGCTGATTGCCTCGCGCAAGCGGCGCCTGATCAACGGGCACTGTGCGAGCCGCAGCCGCCACCGGGTCTCCGGCAGGCATGAACACCCACAGGAATACATAAGCGATGATGCCTGCGCCGTAGAGGACGGTCAGTGCGATGAACGCAATCCGAACCCATGCCACGCCGATGCCCAAGTGCAGGGCGATGCCCTTGCACACGCCGGTGAGCCAACGGCCCTGCCGGGGGCGCATCAACGGCATGCGCGCGGGCAGCAATGGTTCGGGAGATGACGTCATACTCCTATTGTGCCGCGCTCAGGGCGTTGCGGCCGGGGTTTTACCCGGTGTTCAGGGAACAATCAGGGTGTTCCCCGAGCGTTGTGGCAGTGGTCGGGCGGTGTAATGGAATCATGAGCAATCCAAACGCGAATCCATATCAGCCACAGCCGCAGCCTGGTCCGCAAAAAAACAAGACATCGCGACGCTTCTTCACTTGGGTGCGATCCAGTGGACTGGTTCGCGGCGACGACCGGTGGATCGGCGGCGTATGCAGCGGCATCGCTTTACGGCTTGGCTGGAGCCCCACATTAGTACGTGCGTTGGTGATTGTATGTACATTGTTCTTCGGTTTTGGCGCAGCTCTGTACGCACTCGGCTGGTTTCTGATGCCGGATGTACGCGATGGGCACATCTTGGCCGAGGACCTCATTGCCGGCCAATGGGACTGGAATTGTCTGGGATGCTTCCTGTTCCTCGCCGTGGCAATCGTGATTCCAGGTGCGGGGTGGGGTTGTATTGCGCTCGCCGCCTTAGCGCTATGGCTGTTGGCCAAAAGCGGCATTCGCCAGCAGGAAGGGTACGGATTCGGGGCATCTGCGCCGCGACCGGTTTCACAGCCTGTGTCATATCCAGCCGCGCAACCAGTACCTCAATCTCCTTTGTATTCAGCTCCGCAACCTTTTCCACAACCTGTTTCACAACCTGTTTCACAAACCGCGCCTAGTGTTTCACAGCCTGTTTCACAGCCTGTCTATCAGTCGATGCCCAGCGTGATGCCGGGTACTGTGCCCGGCGCGATGCCCGGCACAGTACCCAACGGGCCGTTTGCCCCCGACCGTATGAATGCGACGGCCTATGCCCCCACCGAGTCCAAGCGCCGCAAGCCGGCGGGCCCAATCGTGGTCTTGAGCATACTGGGCCTTACCTTCCTCTCCTTTGCCGGTCTGATGGGACTGATTTGGGTAAACGACATGGGCATTATCGGCATTATGCGTCTGGGCACCATCTGGATTGCCGCAGTATGCATAGTGATGGGGCTGGTGGTCATCATTCTCGGATTCAGAGGACGGCGTACCGGTGGTCTGATTCCTCTCGGACTGGTTGCCGGTGGATGCGCGCTCTGCATGACCATCGTTTCAGGCACGTATGGCGTGTACTACCGTGATCTTGGTGCCAGCGGCATCAATACTGTTGTTTCACTGAGCCAATCTGTCAGTGCGAGAAACAGCGACGGCATGAACGATGTGCAAAAGGATGGCATCTTCGTTGCCGATGCCAGCGATGCCACGTTTGAAACATTGCAGCAAGGTGTGGCGTTCAGCGGTGAAAACTACAACACCGATCAGGCAATCATTGATTGGTCCGATTGGGACAAGACACATGGACCGCACACGGTGAAGATGCTGGATGGCAAAACTTCCATCAGTAATTGCCCGGTCGGTACCATCACCATAGCCGCAACACAGGCGCAAGTGCATATCGTTCTGCCGGATTCCTGCACTTACGCCTTCGGCACCGCCGACTCCTACTACTCCACTTCGAGTGACGTTGGCGGCAAATACGAGATGGTATACAACAACTACATGGGTCCAAGCTTTGTTTTCTTCGAAGCTGAAAGTGCCACCAATGGGCCTGATCACGAATGGTTGTATAAGGAATCCGCCATGCCGGACAACGGCCCAGAATTAAAAATCAATATTCCCTATGTGGTGGAAGCACGTGTCAACGTGGTGTACGCCTCCGATTGGGAAGGCTCTACGTTCCAGCCGCTTGCCGATATATACGACGGCAACAGTACAAGCAAGAACACAACCGAACAATCGGAATGATCAAGCCGTTGCAACTAGGAGATGGAATCATGACTGATGAAACCAAGGAATTCGCCTCCATCGAGGATGCGACACCGACCACGGCCATACCTTCCGAAACCGACGCGACCACCGCGACCACAACCATGGTGACCGTCGATGACCGAACCGATACCACGGTGCTGCCATCCGCAGCGGATGATGACGAAACGGCTGTGCTGCCCGTCCCCGACAATCATGCGGATGCGTCGGTCTCGGATGTGGATACGCAGGCAACAGCTGCCTCTCCATCGCCCATCGAACCAACCACAGATCGGATTGCCCTGGAAACAGTTGCCGATGCCGTGGAGGGAGATGGTGGGCCGATTCCATCTGCCGATGATGTGCCGATGTACGCAGCATCTTCAGCACGACCTCCCTATGGGCAGTCTCAGACCGCCGGCAAACCATGCCAGCCTGGGGGGAGCTCCAAGAACGTCCAGAGCGCCAAGAACGTCCAGAATGCTAAGGATGTCAAGAGTGCCAAGAACATCCAGAAACAGAGCACCAGCGCGCCTACTGTGGTATTCGGACTATTAGGCGTGATTATCGGCGTGATCGCGCTGGTTTTCGGGTACATATCTCCGGATCGGATGATTTCGTTGTTCTCGCCGAATCCGCAATTGCTGACGGCTATTATTTGCGCCGTAGTGGGACTGATTCTGGTAATAGTGGCCGTTGTATGGGCCATAGTCGGTGCCGTCAAGAAGAGAAAATAGCGTTACAAACCATTGCATTACGGTCCCAGTAGAAGCACATTATGACGGGAGCCGACCGATAAGAGCCGACCGTTCTATGCTGATGGGGGGAGGCATAGTAACTATGAAGCGGATTTCGGTGCGGCGGGTAGCGAGCGTCATCGCCGCCGCGATGGCGATGACGCTGGTATTCGCCACACTTGGCTGGGCGATGATGCCGCAATGGAACACACGGCCCTACACCAAGCACATCGTTATCGCTTCTGCCGACACCACCATCACCCCTGCCCATGCGAACATTCCCCACGAGGGGCGATATCGTACGCGTGAAACCCGACTATCCATCAAGACCGGCGACGGCGTCACGCTACCCGCCGTACTACGTGAACCGGTCGGCGCTCCCGGGCCACGCCCGGCTTGTCTGTTCATTCACGGGTCCGGTACCAGTGGTGCCGAGGATTTCGGCGATATCGCCAACGCCATGGCCTCTGCCGGTATCGTGACCTTGGTGCCGGCCAAGCGCAACGACAACTACACCGTGCTGCATCGCGACTACCCGCGTTTTGCTCGCGAATACGGGCGTTCGCTCGACGTGCTGCGTGGCATAAGCGGCGTGGACCCCGCCAAAACCGGCATCTACGCCGAATCCGAAGGCACCTGGATCGCCACGATTCTAACCTCGAAACGGCAAGACATTGCCTTTGCCGTACTTACATCCGCACCGGTGTTCAATGGACGTGAGCAAATGGCCATGGCTGTCAGCGCCTATACGCATGAGGCCGGCGCGCCCAAGCCCGTGGTCAAAGACATGGCCAAATTGATGTCGCTGGACTACGCGCCATTCGATCTGGCCTATGCCGACTTTGATGCCGACCGGTATCTGAAATCCCTCACCATGCCGGTGCTGGTGAACTACGGCACCTACGATACGGCCATGCCCATCGAACAGGGGGCGCAGCGGATCATCGCCACGGCCAACAAGTCCGGCAACGAGAACGTCACCGTACGCTATTTCGCCGGCAACCATCAGATGCGGGCTGGTGAGGGCTTATTCACCCCGAACCTGCCATTGGCCGAAGGCTATACGCAAGCGCTGGAAAATTGGGTGAACGGTGTGACTGCCGGAACCAAAGCCGATGGATGGGCAACGCCCCAAGTCGCCGGTGCGACACCTCACCAGCGCTTCGCCGCGCCGCAACGTACCAGATCCGGTATCGTCGGCTCGCTCGGCGTGCTGGCCGGTCTGATGGTGGCAGGGCCCGTGCTGATCGTGATGGCGGCGATATTAGGTATTGGCTTGACTGTGTTTTCTTGGCTACAGACGTTGCTGGCCGGGCGACGTAGTGTGGCGACTGTGCGGGCCATGCATGCGACGCCGAGTGGGCTGGGAGCCGCCCAACAGCGTACGTTGCACGGCATTGCCGGCTTATCTGCCGGTATCGGCACAGCGGTGATGGTGATTACTGGGCTGTTGTACGGCTATATGAGCGCCGTAGGCGTATCGGCTGTATTGGTTATGCCTCAACCGCGGCTGTTTGCCGTCGGATGGGTGGTGCTGCGAATAGCGACCATGCTGTTGGTGGTGCTGTTTGCTTGGGAAATGGAACGTGTCTGGTATTGCCGCGCCGATATCGTCGGTGTGCGGCGCGTCATATGCGTGATGGTAGCGCTCGGCACTCTCGCCACACTGATGACACTGGCATTTTGGGGCCTATTCTCGCTGTAATTCTGCCGATGTGCGCTGGTAAATGGGGCCTGGCGGGCAGGCTGCGTTGGTGGTCTGGGTGTGGGGCGATCGGCAGATTGCGTTGGCCTGGGTATGGCCGGCCGACGTACATCAGTCGGGGTGTCCGATACACAGTGAATGGCTGAGTATTACGCTTGGGAGGCTTCGGCCTCCTCTAAGGTGTCGAAACCGCCGAGCTGGACTGTGTGCAACAAGGTTTCCTCAGTGATATTGCGTTGCGGGCTGGCTGCGGCGCGCTCGCCAATCATCGCTTCGTAACGTTCGAAGGTCTGGTCGGAATACGTACCAAGCTCGCCGCGCAGATAGGTTTCGAATGAGGTGGCAGATGGTGTGTCTTCGGTGGTGGTGAGTGCGCGCATCGCCTCGCCGAGCTTGGGGTAGCGCTCGCGGAAATCCTTGGCCCAGGCGACCTGCTGGGCGATGACCTGTTCCTGACGGGCCGCGCGCTCTTCAGAGAGACGCGGAATATACGGCTCTATGTTCTTCGTGAAATTTTCCGGTGCGGTGGAGGCCATCATGCGGCCGTATTTTTCGGTCACGAGGTTGCGGCCCACGTGGTCGGCCGCGTCAAGATCAGCGGCATAGCTGGTGAGTAATGGCCGCTCCCATGTGAGGAACTGGGCCAACCGCATCTGGTGGAACACCGGCCAGTTGCCTTGGCATGCCGCGCGTCCACCCTCATTGTTGGTGCGCTGGAACTGATCCCATTCATGACGCACAATAGCCTCGCGCAGTTCATCATCAGTCAGTTCGTTGGTCATCGACGTTCCTTTCACTGATACCTCCCTCTGATGAGGGAGGTGGCACGGCGAAGCCGTGGCAGAGGGAGCTTGAATCTACAAACTTTTAAGCACCGGATCATCAGAGGCGATGTGGTCCTCGACATACGGGCGCTGCCATTCGAGGAAGGTCTCGCCGGACGTGGTCAGGTGTTCGCGTTTGAGTTCCTTGACGATATCCACCGCAATCTGCTCCACAATATCGTTGATTTTCTCGATTGCTGGAGCCGCGCCCTTGCCGCCTTCGCCAAATCCGGCCCCGCCATAGCAGGCTGCCGAACTCAATCGCATCACGGTTTCCAACTGTTCGCCCACGTTCGGCAACAGCGCGAACATCGAGCCAGACAGCTTGCGCAATGCTGCGAACTGCCACTTGTAATACGGCATATAGCCCACCACCATCGGCACGTTAACCAGGAACACCAACGAGGCGGTGGCCTGCACGAACTCGTGGATGGACAGCCATGCGGCCGCGCCGTCGCCGCGCTTCAACGAACGCGGCAGATTATATTGACCGGCCTGGGCGATCATGCCGAGTCGCTTGGAGATCAGCGCGAGCCGCACATCGTCGGGCATGTTCTTGAACCCTTGGCGCGTCTTGGAAAACAGACCGGTGGGATCGGCGAACACCTCGCCATTGGTGGCGGCGGCCAAGGTCGATTCCTGAAGCATTAGCCACTCATGCGGCGCGGTCTGCGCCGGCGCAGTGTGATACCCGGTGATCGACTCAAAGAAGTCACCGATGCGGAACACGCCGTCACGGCGATTCGCGCCCTGTGCGCGCGGCGTGACGGGGGAGAGCGGTGCATCAATCGGAGTCGTCATCGCTTCCGCCACATCAGAGGACGCCGCGCCTGACTCGGCAGTGGCGGTATCGTGCGTAGCGGTGCCGGGGGTGGGTGCGTTTGCCGCATCGGGTATGACGGTGGAGCCTGCACCTGCGGAGGGGAATGCTCCGGAAGCATCGGACCTGGCATGCGCCTCGAACGTCACGCGGCCTTGCGCATCCACGCTGAACTTGCGCGGCAGTGCCTCGTAATCGACCTCAAGTTGCTCGCCGATCGCCGCGTAATCCTCATCCGTAAGCCACAGGCAGAAGCGCGGGCCGAAATCGTGGTCCTGCGAATACGCATCATCGAATCCGTAGCATTCCGAGCCATGACCCACCAGACCGGCGGCGATACGCCCGGCATACTGCGGATACTTCGCCGCAATCATCGGCTTGCCCATCTGCGTCCAGAACGCGCGGGCCAGCTTCAGTCCGGACACCGGGCATGCGGAAACGGCCTCGGCCGCGCCCGCAGAACCGGTCGACACCGAAACGGTGGATGGGGAAGATGCCGCGTTCGCACCGGTCTTGCCCTGTGCCGGGCTGTTCGGCAGC
>OAUP01000396.1_pt1 | contig 14113 bp, 20 predicted proteins | sample 1476301 | NCBI WGS metagenome assembly OAUP01 (sample SAMEA2580055, study PRJEB22360) | human gut metagenome | biome: human gut; feature: human-associated habitat; material: faeces | place: Denmark | collected 2008/2010 | reverse complement strand
GGCATTATTCACCTCTCGCAGCCTTGCGCTTATCTTCTTTAATCTTGAAATAAAGATTTGTCAGGTACGTCAGCAGGCCAAATACCAGGCTACCCAGCACACCTATTGCTGCCCACTGTGAGGGCGTGACTTTATCGAGCAGCTGTAAAAACCAGTAACCGGCACTACCTGCTGAGGTGCCATAGGCGACACCCGTTGTTAACTTATCCATGGATTTCATAACCCCACCTCGCAGACAAAGCGGGTGTAAATTGAGGGAATACAACGTATCGCAAAAAAGCAGAAACGTAACAGACTCGGAGTCAGTGAATAACTCAGGTATTGGGTTATCAGCTAATATCGAGACTCAAAAAATGGAAAAACCAGCTCGACGGCGGGTTTAAGCTGTGTGACGAAGTAACCACTCTTAACAGCATAACCAATTTTTTACGTACGTAAACCACTGAATGATATTTATGAGAATGCTACCGAGTGTTCAAAACACCACCACAAATACATAAGAAAACCTCAACAAATAACCAATAAATAATTTCAGACGTTATTTTTAGTTGATTTAAATTAAACTGCCGAATTATAGAATCCCCATAAATAACAGCCATTAATATAAATTAGCTAATAGGTTTATTTTTGTTCAAATAAGAGCCATAAATAGGTTTCGATAGAAAAAGTTCAGATAAAAATAGAGATCTACTTCACAAATTAAATGAGAAACTAAAACTTACATCTTGAAATAATCACATTGATTAGATGAATATTTATCGCGCAGTGACATCATTTTTTAATAATAGTTCAAAAAAAAGGGCTCACGATGAAAAAATTAACAGTGGCAATTTCTGCTGTAGCTGCATCAGTACTGATGGCGATGTCTGCTCAGGCAGCTGAAATTTATAATAAAGACAGTAACAAGCTGGATCTGTACGGGAAAGTTAATGCTAAGCACTACTTCTCCTCTAATGATGCAGATGATGGTGATACTACTTATGCCCGTCTTGGCTTCAAAGGTGAAACCCAAATCAACGATCAACTGACTGGTTTCGGTCAGTGGGAATATGAATTCAAAGGCAACCGCGCTGAATCTCAAGGTTCCTCCAAAGACAAAACCCGTCTTGCATTTGCAGGCCTGAAATTCGGTGACTACGGCTCAATCGATTACGGCCGTAACTACGGTGTAGCATACGACATCGGTGCGTGGACTGACGTTCTGCCAGAATTCGGTGGCGATACCTGGACCCAAACAGATGTATTCATGACTGGTCGCACCACAGGTGTTGCAACTTATCGTAACAACGACTTCTTTGGTCTGGTTGATGGCCTGAACTTTGCAGCTCAGTATCAGGGCAAAAATGACCGAAATGAAGTAACTGAAGCTAATGGCGATGGTTTCGGTTTCTCAACTACTTATGAGTATGAAGGATTCGGCGTGGGTGCAACCTATGCTAAATCTGATCGCACTAATAATCAGGTTATCTACGGTAACAACGGTCTGAATGCTTCTGGTCAAAATGCTGAAGTATGGGCAGCTGGTCTGAAATATGATGCGAACAACATCTATCTGGCCACCACCTATTCTGAAACCCAGAACATGACTGTTTTTGGTAATAACCATATTGCCAACAAAGCACAAAACTTCGAAGCTGTTGCACAATATCAGTTCGACTTCGGCCTGCGTCCATCCGTTGCTTACCTGCATTCTAAAGGAAAAGACTTGGGTGTTTGGGGTGATCAGGACCTGGTTGAATATGTTGATGTAGGTGCAACCTATTACTTCAACAAAAATATGTCCACTTTTGTTGACTACAAAATCAACCTGATTGATAAGAGCGATTTCACGAAAGCATCTGGCGTTGCTACCGATGATATCGTTGCTGTAGGTATGGTTTACCAGTTCTAATTTGATTACTAAAAGATATGTTGTGGGAGGCTTTGCCTCCCCAACATATAAGTGGCTCCCTCAAGCCACTTCCTTTAGAAGCACAACCTTGCTTCTAACTATACAAACCTTCTGTTATATATTACCCTTTATTTTTGGGGGCGTTTCAACGCCCCATTTTTAATAACTTTTAGTAAATAATTGGCGTATTAATTAGAGTTATTAACAACGATATCCATCTCTAACCGGATATCTAATGCCATTAACATCCCTTCAATTATGCCCTCAGCCTTTTGTAACCTTTTCCCGATATAACCATCAGAGCAGCAATGCTTACCTGCCAGTGACATGAATGTCATACCGACTATATAATAATCTACTAATAAATCGTGCAAATCGCTGTTGTTCTTTTTCAGACGGGCCATGCACCCGCAAATGATCATCGCGTCATCGTCACAACATTGCGGGCGAGATTTTACTTTTGAAGGAATTAATCCCTTAAAACCGGCGGCAATGGACGACCAGGTCACATCTTCATGATTATTAGCCGCCCACGCTCCCCAACGCTCAAGAACCATCTGAATATCACGCATCAACTTACTCCACAAAAATCAGACCAAAACGCCAATTACAAGCAAAAATCAACAAAACAGTATTAGTTGATTGTTATCTCTGACTTCATACTCCTGCTCCTGTCAGGGTTTTGGCGTAACTCTTCAGTATTCGGTAATCGGTCAAAACAGAACCGGGGAAACGATATAAGCGCAGACGCCCCCAGCGGTGGCGAAGAAGTTCTGCCATATTAAACTCAAACATCATTCATTCCCCATTTCAGTGATGGTCAGTTCCAGCTTCCCACCTTTGGTAACAGGCATCTTCACAACGCGGTAATCAACGACCAGCTCATCATCCAGCCAGAAACCTGCTTTAGTGAGTGCGTCAAAAGCGGCTTTTTGCAGATTATCCAGGTCACGGCTACGGCGATCCGGCATGTGGCACTCAATGCGGATTTTCACAGGCATAGCCAGGCCGATATCCAGCATTGCGTTTTTAATGATTCGGGCGACGTTATCGCGGTATGCCTGCCCCTCTGCGCTGATGTGCGTGCGTCCGCGATTATGGCGGTAATAGCGATTATTGCTCGGAGGCCAGGGTAATGTGATGCTGTAGGTATTCACGCCTTAATAACCCCCTCTTTCAGCCAGATAACCTGTGTTCTCGCCATACCTTCCAGCGCGCATTCTTTTGCATATGCAGCATCGACAAAATGTGTGCGGCGGTCGATTTCGTCGTGGCAGGCAGAACATGCAATGGTGGCAATCAGGTCTGGCGGTTTGATACCGGTACCACACAATCCAGCCAGCCGGATATGTGCCAGTACAGACGTTTCAGGGTTGCCATTACATATGCCAGGGATTCTTACCTGGCATTCCCGACCACGCGCTGCTTTTCTCAAATCAGCCATGATTCCTCCTTGCTGCCAGTCGCAACCATTTTTTATCAACCAGGCTGGCGGTATACCCTAGCAGTGTTGGTATTTCGGAAGGCTTCAGCTCAGGTTTACGCTTACGACGATTTGGTACTCTGTAAATGTGCCCGTTCATGACACGAATAAGCGGTGTAGCCATTACGCCTCCTGCTTGTCGCGCAGCAGCTGGAACTCGCAGCTCGGCGGAATAGTCAGGTGGCAGCCAATATTCATCGCCCAGGCTTCAACCTTACACAGGAAGACATACATCTCTCCGGTATCAAGATCGGAGGTATGGCGTAACGACTGAATAGTGGTGATTTCACCGGTTACGACATCAACCAGGTCCTTGGTTTCATAACCGAGGTATGTGTGTTTGAGAGCATCTTTTACCCATGCTGCGGTAGCGAACGATTTCCCCCTGCTGATGAGGTATTCACTGATTTCGCTGTACCACATGTGGCTGAGTGCATTCTGGGAAAGACTGCGTTTCTCACGCCACGGTTTAAGCACCATGCGAAAGCATTTGCCGTCCTCCAGATAAGGCTGGATCTGCTGACCGATAGCGGTGAAGTTACCGCGATGCAGTTTGATGCCATCTTGTGGTAGGTTCACGCTTCACCTCCACAGAGGTCAGACGCTGGATGCAAAAAAACGCAGGTGCATTTCTGCATCTGTGAATGGAGAAGAGAGTTTGGATTGTATGTGCGCATAAACGTCCCCGTTTAGCGCAGAAGTCACCGGAGTTGTTCAGGCTCCGATGACATTATTATGGCATTTTGATTATTGGATCTCAATTTTGTATTGTTAAATTAGATGATTAGTTTCACAAATTAATAATTTCAGTCTAACATCATGTTAGCAAACAGTAAAAATGATGAATGTTGTAACAAAGGGTGTTAAAACATTTAACAAACGTTCATCTCAACCATAAAAACTCAAAAAGAAAACAACCCCAATATAATAAACAGCCCATCAAAATAGCAGTTCATAATTTAATCTTGACCATAAGCTTATTCTAAATAGCATGCCCCCTACAAGAAAATGCAGGGAGCTTGCATTGTGATATTATTATTTCATTAACATCAAATACGTTAAATATAACTCACGAGTTCAACAACATCTCAATATTGGGAAAAATCACCAAATTAAAAAATAACCCCATAAAGAACTCCAAATCATTAAAAATTTGGAGCCTGCACATGCTCATTTCAAATTCAGCAGCTCTGAAAAACTATTAACAACATAATCAGGTCTAACATTGGAGAATGCTTTTCTAAGTTGTTCCTCCCTCTCCACATCTGCATCTTTCCAGTGTGTGATTTTCACTAAAACTTTCCACAATTCAGGTGAAAACTGTCGCCCATAATTAGCCCAAACAGCAGTAACCCCCACAGCTTTAGCCATGGACATATCTTTAGTTATAGAATCGCCAATGTATACCGCATCTTCAACACTAACTCCTTCAAAAGAACATATGTGCTCAAGCAATTTAGGGTTTGGCTTTGACTCAGCGCAGGACAATCTAATTACAAAGTCATCCTTCACAGGTATTTTTTTTGCATTTTTGGGATTCGGGTGGATATTATGAATATCTTCTAATGTATAAAGATGATCAAAAAAATCAATTATACCAAGCTTATTCAGACGATATAAAGAATTAAACTCCAAAGCTTCAGTATGCCCTACAATTTTTACCCCCCGTTTCTTCAATAATTCCAGCGTTTCTTTTACAGTAGGATACAACATTAATGTCTGGTTACGTTTTGTGCTAAACGCCTGAAAAACATTAGTAAGTTTTTCCTGCAAAATCGTTTTATCATTAGTTCCAAAGTAAGATATCACAGATGGTAGCTCTAAAGTAGCAAATGGTTTTTCTGAGTTACCAAACTTCTGATGAATTGTTTTATATTCTGACAGGAGCGTATCCAAAGGCACATCAATATCCTTAGATAATTGCTCTGCCATGGCACTAAATGACTGGGAGTAAAAACTCACCCAATCGTACAGTGTATTATCCAAATCAGTAATAAGTAATTTCATAATAAACCTTCAACAATATAAGTAGCCGCCACTTTTTCTCCGCTCTGTTTATCAAGCTTGAAAAAATTAAAAGTTAGCTTTTCGCCAGAAAAATCCAGTACGCATGCATAGTTAGCACAATCCTGACTTGGCAATTCCGAACTAACAACTCCTGAACTTCCCAAAGAAACAATTTGGAATGTATGTTCAGGATTTGAATCCGTCACTGGTTCTAACGGAGATAGTTTTTTTGTTATTGTAATAAAACTACTTCTGTGCATATGACCATGCAGAATATAATCAACTTTATGCCTTACTACCCAACGTAATAATCGCTCTGCATCTAATGTTACACTATATCTTGAATCAAGATAGGCATCTTCAACTTCATTAATAGAAGTTAGGTGATGGTGAAGCATAGCAATTCTTATAACACCTTTCTTTTTGAGTATATCTCCTCCGCTATCATTCATCCATCCCATAGATTTTGCAACATCACTGAGTTGTTGCTCACCGACAAATCCCATGCCCAAAAATGAATCTTTTACTTGTTGTAATACGCATGAGTTCAATGCGGCTATTTCAACAACTTTATGGCCACCTAGTAAAAATTTCCTTCCTTGTGATAAATTTTCTTCAGGTTCCCTTTGAAAAAAATCTCGATAAAATTTTATATAATTAAGTTTACTTTCGCTATGGTAGTTTTCCGCCAGAATTTTCCATGGTTTATCCGTTACAGGCTTACCAACGATTTTAAAGTACTCATCTTTAGAAACCAGACCTACATCGTGATTCCCAGGACAAATAATTATATCATCCGTTGTCAGACTAAGAGAAGAACTAACATCTTTGATAAAATTCAAAGCTTGCTCGAATCCCTCTTTCTGTGACTGCCACGTCAAATCACCTGAAATAGCCAACCCAGCACATTTACTCCCATTATTATATTTTCCAGCCAACTCCACCACTCGAGAGGATAAACATTTTAGCTGATCATTATCTTGTGTCGGAAATGCATGTTTCCCATTTCCGCCATCAAAATGAATATCCGAAAGCCAAATTATAAACTCCCCTTTTTTTTGGCTATACTTCCGACTGAAATTATAAGGAACATAATGAGATGCTAATGACTCATGCTGTAAATCTTTATCATTTGCAGGTCTAATCTTCCAAATAGTTCTATCTTGTTTTTTTAATTCAGCTGAAGAAAAGACAATTTTGTTGAAAAGTTGCTCATCTAAATCTTTATTACCTGCAAACAATGCATCCAATGGAATATATGTGAATTTTTTGAGGATATCACAAGCATCAATTTCTATAATCTCAGAAACATTTAACCATCCCAGCAACTCATTCTCATTATAATATGCTGGGGTTCTGCAACCATCCTTAGGAGATTGCTTTTTTATATCCCCTAAAGCTGACGAGCAAGTATCCTTTAATACAGCGGTATAAAATTTAAGCCGCCCTGAATCAAAAAAATATATTTGTTTATTTTTTTCTGCCGCATTTTTTAGTTCCAGTGATGGGAAACGCTCACCAGATTTAGCCCACCACCCCCACCAAACATTCCCTTCTTGGCGAGCAATGTTATTGTGTTGCTCGATGGTAAATCCTTCACTTTTTCCTAGGTCACGGAACCTAAAAATATAGGTTTCACACATTTACTTCATCCTCAAATGAAAATTGCTCTACAATTCTTTTGTTTTATCAGTAAATTATAGTAAATTCAAATAATAAACTCTATCTTTTGAAGTGTGGGAGAGAAGGAAATCACCTCATTACTTTCATCCACTAAACCTTTTCCCTCTACATAATCCATGTTTAGCACGCAATTGTTTAATTTTTTCCAAGCTCTGAACACGATTAAGCGGCCTGCCGCCCATGACAGGAAGTTGTTTCACCGGTTCAGGGATCGCTTCACCACGGTTAATTCGCGCGGTCATACAGGACAGTTCATCGGCAGCCATGCGCCGTAATTCCGCGTCAGTCAACGCATTGGCCCGCATGTTCTGGTACAGGTTGGTAACCAGCCAGTAGTGCGCGTTTGATTTCCATGGATAAGACTCTGCATCTGGATACAGGCCACGCTTCCGACAATACTCATAGACCATATCAACCAGCTCGCTGACGTTTGGCAGCCCGGCGTTAACGGATGCTTCTTCCCGGCACCAGGCGACAAACTGCCCGGGTGATGGCAGGAATGGTCGATTCTGCCGACGGGCTACGCGCATTCCAGCGTTAACCTGTTCCATCGTGGTGATCCCATTTTCCCGGAAAGCCAGAACCCACTGGCGGCGGATTTCGTTCAGTTCATTCTGGTCCCGGTTAGCCAGGCTCGCCGGGAAAGTTGCCAGTAACTGGCTGAACACACCATTGATAATCTGCGCTACCTGCTGTACCTGCGGCTTTTCGTCGTACTGTTCCGGCATGTTATTGGCGATCCGGCGCATCTGCTCACGGTCAAAATTAACCATCTGTGCGGCGATGTTTTTCATAGCTCCACCCCGTAAATCCAGTCAGTGTTCGTCAGGTCGAGTTTTGGTTTTCCGGCTGTCACGCCAGCCTGTTGCTTGTTACGGTTGATTTCGAGCTGGGTCCACTTGTCGCGTAGTTTGGCCGGACTCAGCACGTTACCGGACCAGAAGTTGTCCTGGCAGGCCCAGCGGAACAGCACGCACATGTCGCGGTGGTTACGTCCGTCACGTTCACGCATCAGGCGGATATCGTTAGCCCACCCTGCAAAATTCGGTTTTCTGGCTGATGGCGCGATGGTCTTCACCATGTCAAACATCCACTCTGCGGCAGTCAGGTCTTCTGCTGTCCCCCACTTGCTGCCGCTCTGAATCGCAGCATCCGGTTTCACCACAGGAAGGGCATTTTCTGGCTGGTCAGAGGATTCGTCAGAATTCTCGGACGAAAAAGGTTTTATATTGTCTTTTGTTAGTTTGTCTTTTGTGTTTACCTGATTCGGGTAAGTGCCTTTACCTGATTTGGGTAAACTTTTCTTACCTGATTCAGGTAAATTTACCTCTTTCAGGTAAACTTTATTTTTCTTACCTGATTCGGGTAATGTTGACCATTCACTGACCACATTATTGATGCCGATATTCCGCCCGCTCTGAATAAGAATCCCACGCTTTACCAGAACACTTTTTGCAGCAGAACACTTGTGCGGCAATATCCCGGTTAATTCGGAAAGTTGCTCGTTGCTAACCCAATCCAGTTTTTTATTAAAGCCATATGTTTTGCGCATGACAGCCAGAAAGACCAGAAGCTGGTGCTGTGTTAATCCGGCCAGCATCACAGCTTCCAGCAACTCATTTGCAATGCGCGTATAACCATCATCGAGATCTGCCACGCGCGGCTCCTTTTGTGCCGCATCCGGCACTGGAAAATTGAATATCTCAGCAGTGTTTGCCATAATTCCTCCCGCAATGAGTGTGTTACGATTTGCACCTGAAAGTCGGTTCTGTTCGCGCAGACCGGCTTTCGCCATTTCCGAACCTGTCATATTGCCCCCAGCATGGTGGTGACCATCGCCATCAGTGGACCAGCCAGATCCGGGTCCACACGAAACATCGACACAATGCCTTCACTCATCTCCTTCAGTTTCTGGTGGCGTGGTGCGTTGAGAATGACAGCCTGTTTTGCCTCACTGAGTTCCTTTTCCATTTCAGCCAGCCGAGCCATGAAGCTATCCTGCTCAACCAGGTGGCCGCGATATTCCAGCGGTAGTACCGCCAGAATTGCCGGGGTCAGTTCACGCACGTTATTTCGGTATTTTTCAGAATCGAATTTGTTATCGAGGAAGCGGAACAGCTTCTGGCGTGCACGGCTGACATCATCAGGGAAATCGATGGTGCCGTCGCCCTGCTCCCGATACTCATTCACAATGAGTGCGGCAACGACATCCTGATTATCTGCAGCCGACCAGGCGCGGACGGCATCACGGATTTTTTCGTGGCCTGGAGCTTGTTTTGTTTGAGAACGATTTATCACCGCAGTCGGGCTAAATCCGCTAGTCTGTTGGTATGTAAGTGGTTGCATAGTCATTGCCTTATCAGTTAACGCCGCAGATTAGGCGGCAGAATTACTCGCGTTAAACAATGGTGCGAGGTCGGGACGAATATCTGCTGGTTTAATCTTTCCACCAGTGGCTGAGACAATTTTCATTACATAGCGGGCATCAATTCCGCCACCGTGTAGCCAACGCCAAACAGTGGGCTGGGCTACACCGCATAGATCTGCCAGTCGCTTTTGACTACCTGTAATACTGATTGCGAGTTGAATGGTTTGATTTGTCATTATCAATTCCTATTGGTATTGCAATGAATGAATAATAGCAATGCGTATTAATCCAAGCAATAGCCAAACGTGTTTTGACCATCAATACGCAAGCGTATAAATTAAAACTTATGAAAAAAGAAACTCTTGCTGATCGCTTAAACCTAGCGATGGAACAATCTGGAATGTCTCAAGGCGCTCTTGCAAAGGCGTCTGGCGTAGCTCAACCCACAATCTGGAGACTGACAAGCGGCAACGCGCGCGGCTCAACAAAAATTGTTGAAATAGCTAATGCATTGGGTGTTCGAACAGAATGGCTCTCATCAGGCATAGGCCCGATGAGAAATGACGGTCAACAATCAGGGAAGCCTGCTGTCAGCCATTCCAAATACTTCAAAATTGACGTTCTTGATATAGAAGTCAGTGCCGGGCCGGGAGTCATCAACCGTGAGTTTGTAGAAGTTCTACGCTCGGTTGAGTACTCGTTTGACGATGCTCGTCACATGTTCGATGGCAGGAAGGCAGAAAATATCCGCATCATTAACGTGCGTGGTGACAGCATGTCAGGAACGATCGAACCAGGTGATCTGCTGTTCGTTGATATCACGGTTAAATCTTTCGACGGTGATGGTATCTATGCATTTCTGTACGACGACACCGCCCATGTAAAGCGCCTGCAAATGATGAAGGATAAACTGCTGGTTATCTCTGATAACAAGAGCTACTCACCGTGGGACCCTATCGAGAAAGACGAGATGAACCGGGTGTTTATCTTCGGGAAAGTTATTGGGAGCATGCCGCAGACCTACAGGAAGCATGGGTAGGTAGTATGTAAAGAATTACCTTTGGTTGATTTGTAATAGCTACCGATTACGTTATCGGTAGCTATAAGAAATTTTTATGTCTTTACTGTGTTTATTTATTCAATACTAGTTGGACTATAGCAATGAAAGATAACAGACAAAAAGTCGTTCATTATAAAAAAGCAGTAATCCCACACAGCAAATCATCATTACAAAACATACTACTTAGTATTATAGGTGAGGGCGGCGTTGCAGAAAAAGTACTTAGTAGACAAGAAAAAATAACACCTTCAGATGAAAATTCGGGGTATCGTTTCTTAAATAAAAGCGACACATACAAAACTATACTTTTTGGGCAACTGGTTTTATTTGAAAAAGACAAAAGCCAGTCTCTATTAGAGCTTAGTGATAATGTTAAATTTTATGACATTAACTCCATCACGTCTAATGATATAATTATTGATGGAGATAAACGTAGTGACAAAAAAAGAGAGTTTGTAGATTCAATTTTATATTTTGGTGTACTAAACAACCATGTCATGATCGTTCAATCCACATCGCTTCGAGCAAGGGAGCTTGAGGCGCATTTGAATTGGCTAATTAATACATTCACAGATGAAAAAGAATCTGTGTTAATGCTTCAAGATAAGCCATCCGAAGAAACGATGAAAAAAATGGAGAAAGCACCAGCCAAGAGCATAAAAATTGGTGGATTACCCATTACTTCAGAAGTTAAAAATTCAGAGAACCAAACACCCTCCTTTTCAAATGGTTCGGTGAAGACAATAAAATACCGCCCAATAGGGAAAGGAGGTGCGCTACTAAAAGCATTTTTTGGCGATAACTGGGCAAATGATATAAACATTAAAGATTCATTAGATGAGGCCAATTTACAAGTAAGCCTCGAGATTACATACTTCAGAAAAACAAATGATAGCGGTCAAGCTGTTATAGACAGTATTGCTACCTCACTACGACATCTAGATGAGGATGATATTAGCATCAAACTTCAAGGCGGTGGGGAAATAACGGGAAAAGAGATAAAATTATCCGGAAAAATTAGCGTTGAACATAACAATGGCATTATTGATGAAAATGATTTATTCTTAAAAATGCATAAGTGGCTGTTCTCAAAACTTGATGCCGGAGAATTGGTTGCAAAATAACCTACCAAAAGGAGGGCGATAATGAAATCGAACATCATCCACCTTATTGGTATGTTGGTCTTCTATGTTGCTGGTTACTTTTTGTTCAAGTCAGCATTGGGCTATATTACACCGGGTGTTGTCCTAACAGCTCCGTGGGCTGTGGTTGGACTCATGCAATTGCCATTATCATATTGTATACAAGCCATTTTTAAGGCAAATGAGGCCAATGACCACTCGTCTTTAACCCCTAGTGAGGTTAGGCGATTAGTGCCAATAGTCAAATCCAAGAGACTGAAATTGGTTTTATTATTAGCTTTCTATGTATTTTCAACTTTGTTTGTAATCTTGGGGTTAATAGCAAGCACAAATGATCAAGCCCTACTCTTCAGGGTCTTAAAAATTTCAGGTGGATTACTCTTTATTTCTCTCTATACCAGTGTATTCGTTCATAAAATAATGGTTGAGCTTCAAGAGTTTAAAGCGTTATTAAACCGAAGAGAATCAGAGAAGAAGGAAAGAGAGTCACTCCTTGATAGATTAAAATGACCCCCCTCCCCGGCCGTCGTGCCGGGTTTTCTTTTGCCTCCCCTCATCACACACCGTTCAAAAAACCACCATGCCCCTGCTTCAGTTATCGCTATGCGATGCAAGTCACAAAATTAATTCTTTTTGCTATCAAACATTTAATATCAAAACACATCAGCCAATAGCAATAAGTATTGATACCACCAATAGCAATAGCTATTATCATCATATCGCAACAACACAACGATACGGCAACCACCTGATTCACCGTTGCGATGACCGCTTAGATCCGTAGCTTGAATTTCAGCAGGCTCCGGGAAGTGCGAGGGGTGAAGCGGACGCGTGAACGTCGGTGTGACCAGCTGAAATTAACTCAACATTTCATACCTCAGTCGCTTCAACGAGGCGGCTTAGTTATGACAACCGGCGGCCATCCACCGCCTGAATACGCGCAGAAGTCTTTATATGTTCAGCAGCCCAGCTTACGGGCAGGAGTTTTTATGGTTCATCAACATTACGGAACGCAGACCGTTAATCGCGGTGCGGTCATGCCAGGAATGCTGGTCAAACACAAAGATGGTACCTGGACAGCATCAGCTAATTTACGCGGACGGCTATATCTGCATCGCGGCATCGAGCGCACTTATACCCGTGATTTGCTCGTGGAAGTTTTTCTCGACGGACGAGGCAACGGCCTGAATCACTAATCCCCTTTCCTGTTTTCCTAATCAGCCTGGCATTTCGCGGGCGATATTTTCACAGCCATTTTCAGGAGTTCAGCCATGAACGCTTATTACATTCAGGATCGTCTTGAGGCTCAGAGCTGGGCGCGTCACTACCAGCAGATTGCCCGTGAAGAGAAAGAGGCAGAACTGGCAGACGACATGGAAAAAGGTCTTCCACAGCACCTGTTTGAATCACTCTGCATCGATCATTTGCAACGCCACGGGGCCAGCAAAAAAGCCATTACCCGTGCATTTGATGACGATGTTGAGTTTCAGGAGCGCATGGCAGAACACATCCGGTACATGGTTGAAACCATTGCTCACCATCAGGTTGATATTGATTCAGAGGTATAAAACGGATGAGTACAGCACTCGCAACGCTGGCTGGGAAGCTGGCTGAACGTGTCGGCATGGATTCTGTCGACCCACAGGAACTGATCACCACTCTTCGCCAGACGGCATTTAAAGGTGATGCCAGCGATGCGCAGTTCATCGCATTGTTGATCGTCGCCAACCAGTACGGCCTTAATCCGTGGACGAAAGAAATTTACGCCTTCCCTGATAAGCAGAACGGCATCGTTCCGGTGGTGGGCGTTGATGGCTGGTCCCGCATCATCAATGAAAACCAGCAGTTTGATGGCATGGACTTTGAGCAGGACAATGAATCCTGTACATGCCGGATTTACCGCAAGGACCGTAATCATCCGATCTGCGTTACCGAGTGGATGGATGAATGCCGCCGCGAACCATTCAAAACCCGCGAAGGCAGAGAAATCACCGGACCGTGGCAGTCGCATCCCAAACGGATGTTACGGCATAAAGCCATGATTCAGTGTGCCCGTCTGGCCTTCGGATTTGCTGGTATCTATGACAAGGATGAAGCCGAGCGCATTGTCGAAAATACTGCATACACTGCAGAACGTCAGCCGGAACGCGACATCACTCCGGTTAACGATGAAACCATGCAGGAGATTAACACTCTGCTGATCGCCCTGGATAAAACATGGGATGACGACTTATTGCCGCTCTGTTCCCAGATATTTCGCCGCGACATTCGCGCATCGTCAGAACTGACACAGGCCGAAGCAGTGAAAGCTCTTGGATTCCTGAAACAGAAAGCCACTGAGCAGAAGGAGGCAGCATGACACCGGACATTATCCTGCAGCGTACCGGGATCGACGTGAGAGCTGTCGAACAGGGGGATGATGCATGGCACAAATTACGGCTCGGCGTCATCACCGCTTCAGAAGTTCACAACGTGATAG
>OAUP01000384.1_pt1 | contig 14922 bp, 18 predicted proteins | sample 1476301 | NCBI WGS metagenome assembly OAUP01 (sample SAMEA2580055, study PRJEB22360) | human gut metagenome | biome: human gut; feature: human-associated habitat; material: faeces | place: Denmark | collected 2008/2010 | reverse complement strand
AACCGACTCGTTCAGACTTTCTTCGTGAATATCCTGCATCAGTTCACCACCTGCTTAAACTCCGCGCTGAACTCAACGCGCAACATCCCGACCCGCGCAGACCACCCGGCACAGGTCACCTTTATCTGCCGGTATGCATAGGGTGGCTTCCACAAAAATGCCTTCCAGCCACCGTGCTCTGCCAGAAACGCTTCCAGATGCCGGGCCTCCTCCCGGGTCACGGAAAGCATCACCCGGTATGTTTTCAGGTCAGCATTCAGCCCTGCCGCCATACGCTGTGAGTACCCGTCACCAAAACGCACTTCACGCACCGATGGCTGCGAGTTCACCTCCATATCCGGCTTCACTTTCCAGCGAAATGTTTTCATCGCCCGCTCCCCGATAACAGACCGCCATCACGCAACTGCAGCCGGAGCTCATCCTGCGCACCTTTACGGGCCATCTCATACACCGCTTTCATCAGCTGCGGCCCGGCCTGTCCGTTGATGCCGTCGTTCTGAATCACCACGTGATTGTTCTGATTAAAATTAATGCCTTCGGCCCGCCGCATCTGCGCCGGACTTCCGGCAGCACCCACATACCCCCCTTCCGCATAGCCCCGCATCAGGCGGTACAGGTTCCCGACACCAATCCGGCTGGTTGCCTCCTTCGTGAAGACAAACTCCCCGCGGTGGACAATCCCCGCTGGCTCATATTTGCCACCGGTTCCCGTAAATCCCCCGGTCGCGAAATGGAAGTTCGCCGCCGCAGCCTGAATGGCCGTCCCCGTGGAAGCGGATGCGCCACCACCGAAAGCACCACCAATGGCGCTGCCGATACTCCCGACAATCCCCACCATCGCCTGCTTCAGAAAAATCTCTGTCAGCATGGAGAGCACGGAACGGGTGAAACCACGCCAGTTCTGTTCGCTGCCGGTCAGCATCGCTGCCATATTCTGTGCAATACCGTCAAAGGTCTGCGTGGCCGCGCTTTTAACCTGCGAAAAACTGTCCGTCGCACTTTCCGCCCACTCGCCCCAGCCGGACTTCAGACCCGCCATCCAGCTTCCACGAAGCTGCTCCTCCGCAGACCAGGTGTTCTTCAGTGCAGATGTGGCCTTCGCCAGCGCATCCGGATTATCACCGTACACGTCACGAAGGCGCTGCTCTTCCGACTCCCGCTGCGCCTGACGGTCGGTGAGGCCGCGGGCTTTTGCGCTGATGGCGGCCTGCTTCGCGCTCTGCTGCTGTTCAAACCGCGCCGCCTGCTGTGCCAGCTCATTCAGCCGTTTCTGGTGTTCAACCTTGTCGCCCAGGTCAGCCAGCTGGCGTTTGTACTCCAGCGTCTCTTTCTCATGGGCCAGCAGGGATTTTTCCTGCTCAGATAACTGCCGTTTCGTGGCGGCCTCTTTCAGGACCACATACTGATTTTCCGCTTTCCATAAATCCCGGCGCTGCTGGCTGATTTTTTCATTCGCACCGGCATGCTTTTCCAGCGTCAGGAGCTCGGTTTCAAGCGCCAGCATGGCTGCATGCGCCCGGTCTTCCTGGCGCTCACCGGCAGACACCTTCACACCGGACGGCTTTTTCTGCGTCGACTCATAATCCTTTTTTGCCGACGCCATCAGCGTGTTGTAATCCGCCTGCAGGATTTTCCCGTCTTTCAGGGCCTTATTCAGCTCTTCCTGCCGGGCGGTATATTTCTCCAGTGGCGTCAGCAGGCGCTCATACGCCTTCTGCGCCTCTCCGGTATACTTCAGCTGTGACGACTCACGCTCAGCCCTGTCCCTTGCCGCCAGTTCACCGGCTTTTTCCATATCCGACTGCAGCGTTGCCGCTGCCAGACCCAGACGGGCATTTTCCCGGTCATCCCATGCGCCCTGAAGGTTGGCCCGGAAAGAGGAGGTTTTACCGCGGCGCTGGCTCCGGCTCTGGTACCACTGCCATTTTTTATCCGCCTCATCAAATGCCTTCTGCGCACTGGCGAGCATATCCGCTGAGGATTCCGGACGACCGATATCCAGAATGGCATCCCACATCGATTTGAACGCCTTCCCTGTTTTATCCGCCCAGGTTTCCAGCGTCCCCATGTTCTCTTTCAGGCGGCGGGTCTGCTCATCAAAGCCTTTCGTGGCAGCATCGTTCGCCGCCTGTAAGGCACCGGCCTCGTCTCCGGAACGCTGCAGCTGTGCAACATACGCAATCTGCTCTGCCGTCACGTTACGGAACTGGCGCGCCATCGCCATCAGTCCCGACGTCGGGTCGGTGGTCAGTTTTCCGAAAGCCTCTGCAACCTTGTCCACTTCAACACCGGATGCAGACGCAAAACGCGCGACACTCTGGTTAATGGCATCAAACTGTTCACCACCACGCACACCGGCATTCACCAGGGCTGCCAGTGACTCTCTCGCCTGGTTAAACGTCAGCCCTGCTGCCTGCCCGGCTCTTGAGAGCGTCAGCATACGATCGGCAGTCAGTCCGGCCTGATTGCCGGAAAGGACCAGCGTTTTATTAAATTCTGAAAGCGTGGAATCCCCCTGGTACCAGGCGTACGCCAGCGCACCTGTCGCCACCGCCAGCGAGGTGACCCCGACCATCGGCAGGGTGATCGCACCGGCAAGCCCCCTGAACATGGGGATCATCCCGCCGAAGGAGTCCTTCACCTGCCCCCCCTGTTGCAGCAGGATCAGCCACGGACTTTGCCCGCCTGCAAGCTGCGTGGCCACGTCGGTGAACTGCGCAGGCAGCATACGCATGGCAGCTTTATACTGCCCGACGGAAATCCCGGCTTTTTGTGCAGCCAGCGCCTGACGACTCAGCCCCTGCTCAACGGCAGTGGCGGTTTTTCTGGCATCATTCTCCAGTCCTGAAAAATGACGCCTTACCCGGCTCATCTGCTCATCGAAACGGACAGCATCCAGACTAAGGTCAATAACAAGATCACCAACCGGCTGGGACATATCTCACACCTCCCGGAATCCCCGCTGAAGCCATCATTAATGCGGCATCATCCACCATGACATCCGCCACATCCGCAGACGATAAAATATCGCGCCCTCCGTCCCCACCGAACCGGACGCCTCCGGCAAGTCCTGCCGCTTTCTGCATCAGCATTTTGTCCTCATCCGGCCTCTCCACCTGCTCTTCCTCATGCCGGGGGACAAGCAGACTGAAATCAGAGGGATGCATATCCGGATCGCAAAAAAACAGGCTGAGTACAGCGTACGTCAGCCCGGAAAAATGCATATCCAGCTGGGTATCCTGAAAATAATGCGTGCGGTAAAAACGGTGCCAGTCGGCATATTCGGTGGATGTCATCCCGGCAAGCATGGCGCGCCAGTCGGGTCTCCCCATCTCACGCGCCAGTCTGAGGGCAAAGTTCAGCTCGCCGTCGAAGACTTTCCCGCAGAAAAATCATCATCAGTCAGCGTGTTATTTTTCGCCACTTCAGTAATATCAGTATCCGGACGAACAGCTTCGATCATCCCGGACAGGCACAACACCACGTCTTCCGCCCGGGCAATGGCATCGGCAGGCCAGGTGGTGAGCACTTCCTGCTCTATCTTCATCACGGCCTCATTCATTGACGGTGACTGCGTTTTCTGTGGATGGTTATGCCACAGGGACATCGCCACCAGAAACGCGCCGGTTCTGACAAGATCTTCCACACTCACCTGCAGGTTGCCGCTGGCTTCAGCCTCTTCTGCCCGCCGTTTCAGGAGGGCAAGATGCTCAATACGCTGCAGCGCAGACAGCTCAGAAAGCGTGACGGATACACCGTTATATTCAAATTGTTCTGTTTTCAGGAACATCGCTTATCTCTCAGCTCTTTAGCCACCCGGCACATTATTAACGGTAATTTCAGCCACCGCAGCAAACTGACCATTACCGGAAATCACAGGGATGCTGACTTTTCCATCCTTAACCCCCGTCACAGTAATCGTCATATCTTTCACGCTAATGGTGGCTTTTGATGGATCGGCGGAAATCGCCCTGAATGTCTTATCCGTTGCATTTTCCGGTTCCACAGTAACGGTCAGGGTGGTTGTTTTCCCTTTTTCAACCGTACCTGTCGGCGTTACCTTAATCGCAGTGACCGGCGTAATTTTGCTGCGTTCTTCCGCTACAGAAGGTTTACCCACGTTAGTGACTTTCACCGTGCGGGTGATCACTTCTTTCGCCGTCACGGCCTTACCGATACTGCTGACCCAGCCACGAAACACATCCACCGTGCCATTCGGAAAACGGATTTTATAGGCCCGGACATCGCCGCTTTCAAACCAGCCTATAAGCCCTTTCTGACCTTCCTCTCCCGGTTTCCAGGCCAGCGTAAAACTGGTATCACCTGCAGATTTCTGTCCCTGCCCGGTCGCGGTCCAGTCCGCGTCTTCATCATCCAGGTAGTTATCATCGTAGGGTTCAGCCGTCATCTCGCCCGGCGTCAGATCCTTCACCTTAGCCAGTCGCTGCCAGTCATCGTCTGACAACGGGTTTGCATAAGCATCAGCCTTGCCGTTGTAAACCCACAGAGTGGTACCGGCACCTTTTACCGGCTCCAGGGGATTTGGTGTTGCCATATCGTCCTCACATCTCGTATGTAATGGAATAAGTCAGATCCGCAGAGCTCCATAACGCCATATCGTCATCACGACGATACTCATAGCCCTGCGTAACCATCGTGGTAATCAGTCCTGCCAGTGCCGGGATCGCAGTCATCGCCGGGTAAATCCGGCTTTCCATCCACTGATCAAGCTCTGAATCCGGTACCTGTGCCGGTAAAAACACCTCAATATGCAGCGTGGCCCGCCAGGTATCTGCATCCAGCTCTTCACCGGTATACTCTGCATCCGTCAGATAAACCGCGATCGCAGGAAAATCCTCTTCGTCAAAAACAACGGGGCGACCATCAAACAGCGTCGCCCCGTGTTCATGCTGCTCGAGTGCATCCAGCACTGCGGCACGAATGTCAGTGTGTTTCATCGTTTTATCGCAATCCTCAGTTGTTGTTTCAGCGCGTATGCCAGTTCTTTAGGCAGGCGTTCACGCCGGATACGGTCAACATTCTCATCAAATGCCTGTTTCAGTGGGGCCGCCATCGGGATTTTCACCACCTGAATGGGAAGGCGATTACGCTTTTTCCTTCCCTTGTCGTCATTGCCCTCCTCATATCTGGCCTGGGGAAGACGTTGCATAACATGCCAGCGCCCATTATTTAATCGCTGGATAAATGCCCGCTGATAACGATGCTGACCGGCTTTGAGTATGCTGTCCGGACGACGCCCCAGCATTCTGATCCCCAGCTTAATCACAGGGAGATCACCGCGGTTAACGATAATTTTTGCATTCGGATTTCTGACCGTGGCCCGTTTCAGTCTGGACCGTTCCTTAACCAGTTTCCGGCGTACCTTTGTCTCCCGGGCAACCTGTGATGAAGACTGATTAATCGCCGTTGTGGCCACGCGGTTAATCGTCATTGCTGAAGCCGCCGGAATGGCGTTTTTACGAACCCGGCTCAGATTATCAATCGCCTGATCAAGCCCTTTTATCGCCATAATTTCACCCTGCGTTTATCGTCGCCGGTTAACAGCGGGTGGTTGCCCACGGTTGAGCCAGAGATAACAGCTTCCCCCGTCATCCGGAGAAACACGATCCACCCAGAACATCTCGCCGTTAATGGTCAGCGTGTCACCACGCCGCACGGCACGCACCGTATCCGTCCGCACAAATAATGACGGGCTGCTTCCTTCAATACGGACCCCGCCACCGGCAAAACCCAGCGACTCCGGATCGTCAAAAACCCCCTGAACTTCGCCGCCACGTTGTGCTCCGGAGGTGAACTGCGCACGGATCCCCATCACTTCAACGATCGTACTGTCCACCCCGGCGAGGGCAGCATCAAAGGCATTCTGAAAATCACGCATATTCAGCCGTTCCGTGCTGTATCATGGCCGTTGCCAGTGATGATGGCACCAGAACACGCATACCCCGTAACGCCAGCTCAACGGGACGACCTGTCTCCGGGCAATACCCCATTACTTGCAGGCACTTCCGTACCCGGACGGCTTTAACATCATCCGGAGCATCCGTGTTGTTCAACTGCTCACCATCGTCTGTGTGATTTTGATCAGCCCCGCTCTCATCAGAGTGCATAATGCCCTCCGGGGAAACAGCAAGCTCCTCTTCCCACTCAGACACACGTTGAGCAATATCCGCAGCACTCCCCGACATATCCGCCTCGCGCCCCAGCAGGCCAGCCAGTTGACGAAGACGATTCAGATTTTCTTCTTTTGTTGCCATCTCAGCCTCCTGTGAAAAAAGACACGGGGGCATTTCGCCCCCGCTCACGGATTATTTCACCTGTACCACCACAAACTCATCCGGATCCGGCAGCACCATCAGCGGAGCGGACTGCGTCATGGTGAATTCACGGGCCGGATCGCCCACAGTCAGCCAGTGTTTCGGATAACGGGAAGAGGCCACCACACCTTCGGACAACGCCTGCGCATCCTGAATGGCACCATAGCAACGAATGCCCTCTGCTGCCGTATTCCCCAGGACCAGTGTGCCCTCCGGCAGATAACGTTTTTCGGTACCGTCCTCTGCCACATAAGACGTTTTCGCCACCACAATGGCCAGATCGCCGTAATACCCCTTGAAGGACACCACCGCCCCCAGGTCTTTCACTGCCGTTTCGAGTTGTGAATTTGAGCCGCGACGGGTATCCAGTTTTTCGCGGAACAGCTTAAAGCCATTCAGCAGACGCCAGACCGTACCGTCCATAATGGCGATATTCACAAGGCCGCTGGCCTGATCGCAGTAGAGGTCAATATCATGCGTCGGATCAAACGTATCACGGTCCTGCTCAGACCATTTTTTACCGTCAGCCTGCTCAATGTTATTTCCTTCAGAGCGCCCGAAATCCACCTCGACAGTATCAAACTGATCCCCTTCCATGGTGTATTTGCCATACAGCACGGCATTCACCGCCTGCATTTCTTCCACCTGGACAATGGCGTGCTCTTCCTGTTTGAGGTTATCGGTGATGATACGCAGACGACGGTAGGTCGGGTCGTTCAGCTGCGCCGGATCTTCACCGGGAAGGCGCTCCACCGCCTGCTGGTAATTAAATTCGTGTTTCGGCTTGACGTAGCCCGGACGTAACACGCGGGTTTCACCACCACGATGACGCAGCACTTTTCCTTCAACAACCGGGGAGACATAGGCTGCCACCGGCGTTTTTCCGGTAATTTTGTCCAGCATCACCTCTTCGGTGTGGAAATTCACCGTACGGCGGAAAAACAGCTCCAGAAACAGCGCACGGAATTTCACTTTTTGTTCGGTATAACCGAGTAACTGGCGGGTCGTAAACAATCCCATAAATCAGTTCCTTTCATTCAGAAATCAGTCAGGCCAACGCGGTGGCCTGATAACGTGTTACGGCAGCGCCGCGTGACTCAGGGCACTGCCGGTAAAGGCGTTGGCCTTTTTGTGTTCATCCACACTTTCAGGCCAGCGGATTGCCTCCGTCGCAAAGGTCCCCGACTTGTAATAGGTCAGCACCGCCTCTGTGCCTTCAAGCGGCAGTACCAGTATGCCAACCGCACTACCGGCTTTCTGTCCGTCCCAGACAACCAGTTTCCCGGTGGCTTCATCCAGCATCAGGGGCGTCAGTGCCGGTGTTGCCTGAGAAATCCCGCTGCTACCTGTGGCGGTATGAGCCGGATCATTACCGGCAAAAATACGTACTTCTGCACGTTGTTCAGTGATGGTTTTCGTTACCATATTGTAAAAACCTCATATTGATGGTCAGCACTGACTTCATGGCATGGCCATGAGCATTTTCACGTCCGCATCACCGTCTGCCGACGTCTGTGACACGCCACCCCGCACCGCTGCCGGTGAATGATTCGCCATGAAATGTTCAAACAGGGCGGTTGTGGATGCAGAGACCGGTTCTGCTTTATCCGGCGATGAGGACAGAATGTCGCGGGCAGCCTCCACCGTCATTCCGGGAAACGCCGCCAGTTTTTCAGCCTGCGCCTCAGCCCCTTTTGCCTCATCCAGAGCCATAATCTGATCACGGAGTGAGGGTCCGGCATCCGCCTGCGGTGAAGCCGCCAGGATCGGGCGGGCTTTTTCCACCGTCATCTCCGGCATCGCCGCCAGCGTTGCCGCCAGTTGTTCACGACCTTTAGCCTCTTCACACGCCATAATGCGATCGGCTTCACTCTGCGTGGATGCCACCGGCTGCTGTGGTGCTGCCGCGGTCAGAATCGCCCGGGCCTGTTCAACGCTCATGCCCTGTTGTCCTGCCAGCATCGTGGCAAGGTGTTCACGTCCTTTCGCTTCCTGACACGTCAGGATCCCCATCACTCGCTGGTTCTCCTGCGCGGCAGCTTCCGTTGCAGTTAATTGCGGCATAGTGCCTCCTGTATCATGTGTGTTCAGCGCCGCAGCCATCACGCTGATGGCATCCGACGCATTGATTAATTCATCCGCCAGCCCGGCCTCAATGCCGGACTGACCTTCAAAAACGGCGGCCTCTGTTCCCGTGACTGCATCAACAGACAGACCGGTATACATCGCCACTTTTTCGGCAAACATCCGGCGCGCCGCATCAATCCGCTGCTGCATGTCCTGGCGAACCTCTTCCGGCAACGCTTCAAACTGATTGCCATCCACCTTGTGCGCCCCTGAGTAAATCAGCGTGATATCCACACCGGCCTGCGCCAGATGACCGGCATAGCTGACATGGCTCATCATCACGCCAATGGAGCCGATACGGGATGTCTGGGTAACCAGCCGTCGGGAGCAGGCCGACGCCAGCAGCATGGCTGCAGAACAGGCCGTGTCATTGCACAGTGCCCAGACCGGCTTCTGCTGACGGAGGCGGTAAATCATGTCAGCACAGTCAAACGCACCGGCGGCCTGCCCGCCCGGACTGTCAATGTCCAGCAGTACGCCCCGCACCTGGCTATCCGCCATTGCCTGCTGAAGACAGGCGACAATGCCGTCATAGCCTGTCATTCCGGAAAATGGCCGCATACCCCCCAGCCGGTGCACCAGCGTGCCTGTCACCGGCAGTACAGCAATACCGTTCACCACCCGGTAAACACGGGCCGGTCGTTTACCTCCGGCCATGTACTCGTCCGTTTCAGCCAGCATTCCGGGTGCATCAAGCTGTACCTGCTGTTGTGGTACCGAAAGACTTGCTGCCCCCATCTCGCGCCCGAGCGCGCAAAAGAAAACCCGCGCATAGGCGGGCTCCAGAAGCAGCGGTTCATTGAATGCTGCTGCAATAATGTGTGAAAGATTACGTCTCACGTGGTGTTGTCTCCTCTTCCGGCCTGCGACTCTCCGCTATCTGCTGCTGATACGCCTGCGCTATCCACACCGGACGTGAGAGTCCGGCTTTTTGCCGCTCAGCAGATTCCCTGACCTGCTGGCGGAAAATGTCCTGATAATCCTCGCCCATCAGCGCCAGCTCTTTCTCATACGTGCTCAGTCCGGCCTCAATGCGCATCACTGATTCCTGGACTTCCTTGAGCCCGTCAATGGCCATTCTTCCGGCACCAATCCACTCTGCCCGTGACCAGGCTGATCGCGCCTGATAAAAATCAAAACGTGCCCGTGGCGGACGAATAATCCCCCGAAGAAGTGCCTCTTCCAGCCAGCAGGAAAACATCTGCGTGGCCAGCCGGGCCGCAATAAATTTTCGCCGCCCCATAAAATAGCGCCACGACTCATTGGCGGAGGCGCGGGCACTTGAGTAACTGACCTTCGAGTAATCACGGGACAACTGTTCGTAGGAAACGCCAAGACCGGCGGCGATATACCGCAGCAGCGCCTGTTCAAGCGCAGAAAATCCATTGTCTGAATCCTGCGCAGTCTGTAGTTTCAGATCATCACCAGGGAAAAGGTGCGGAATTTTGACACCGCCCAGTGTCACGTTATTCGTGTCATACCAGCTGGAAAACTTCTCCAGAATATTAATAAGCGGATTATCCTTCTGCTCCTGTGGCGCGCCGGCGATATATTCAAAGGCCTTTTCGGTATCAAGTTCACTTTCAATCGTCGCTGCATACATGGCTTTAACAATGGCCGACTGAAGCTGTGTTGCCTGCAGGGAATCGAGCATCTTCAGCCGTTCCATGACGCTGTAAAACTGGTTGGCCCCACGGGTCTGCCCGTCCTCCACCGGCTCGAAAATATGCAGCATGGCCGGACGCCCGGTGGGAAGTTCACGCGGGATCCGTTCCCATCGTCCACTCCCGGAGCGAGGAAAATCATCCTCACAGATATGGTACGCAACGGCACGGCCATATCGATCAACCTCCACCCCGGCCCGCAGAAAACGGTTCCCGATACCGTGTCCTGGCGTGTCCACCCGTTTCGGACTCACGGCTTTAAAACGCGTACGAAACAGTTGCGTGCTCTCCGTATCCCAGACCGGCTGCACAAAGATTTCGCCGTTAAACGCATGAACGCCCACACCTTCACGGATAAATTCCGTAAACGTGCGTTTCCCTTCCACGTCGATCTCACCAAACATCCCTTCTGCGTATTCTGACCAGGCCGCCTCCACCTCATCGACAAAACTTTTTGCCGCGGTCTCCCGCATCCCCAGCCAGCGCCAGTTCGGACGGTAGCTAATCAGAAACATATGCCCGACAATGTGATCCTTATGCAGGGCCACCGCATTGGCCGCTATTCCGTTATTGCGCACCAGATCATCTGCACGGGCATTCCCCAGACGCAACGCGGGCAGCAGGGCCGCATCGGCACTCTGCGAGGGTGGCAACCACTCTGCCATTTGCCCGCCAAATCCTGCACCGCCCCCGTTGTAGCTGAGACTCTCCCGAAGCGGAACGCCGTTCACATCAATCAGGACAGGCTTTCGTTTCATAACCTCACTCCCAGCGGACGACGGCGACGGCGGGTTGTCCCCAGTACCAACTCAGCATCATTGATCGCCCGGTTAAGCTCATCCAGAGAGGCCGCCGTATATTCAATTCTGCGACCATCTTTCTGGACAGACACCACCCGTTTACCGGTTAATAAATCAAGGCGCGCCTGACGCAGCGCCTGCAGTTCAGCGACTGTAACCATTCACTCCTCCGGACAGCTTCGCTGCCAGTTCTTTAAGGGTTGGCCGGGTCGTCTCTTCTTCCCGGAATTTTGCCAGTACAGCCAGATCAAGTTGCCAGCGTTGCACGGACACACGTAATGCCGCGTAGGCATACACCAGGCAGTCCAGCGCTTCGTTACGCCGCTTTTTGTTATCCCACAGCAGACGCATCTTTCCTTTTTCCCACTTCTCCACAAGCTCTTCCGCCACCAGTTGCTGCGCCTCTGTCTGCGAAAAAATCTCCGGATCATCAGGAAAACGGATGGCATACGACGTGGCTTCATCCGCAGGCGTGGGATCGGCTTTCATACGGGCATAGAGAATTTCTTTTGCGGTGTCCGTCCCCACTTCGCACAGATACACGCCCCGCTGATTGCGGGTTTTTGGCATGGTGATCACCGGCTTGCCATAAACAGATGCACCTTTTACCGGCAGCACCCGGAAAACACCGTGTTTTTTTGACCTCTGATAGACAATTTCGCCATCGATCCCCCCGGTGTCCCAGCAGACACGGGAAATGGTCATTTCGGTTCCGTCTGCATGGCGGTATTTTTTGTTGATCGCCACATCCACACGTAACAGCGTCTCTTCCTCATCGGGACGCCCCATAATGATGATTTTATCCACCAGAAAGGCTTCCTCTCCCGGAGCCCATCCCCAGACATACATCTCAAAACGGTTTCGCTGCGAGTCAATGCCCGCCGTCAGATAAACCACCCGGGAAGGCACCGCAGCCGTGTAACGCACAACCTTATCCATCAGCACCTGGTGATCGAGTTTTTCGCCCACGGCCTCTTCCCAGGTCTCGCCCAGCGTGGTGTTCACAAAGGTTTTCAGGCCGTTGGGATCTTTCAGTGCATCCAGCCAGTCATAGACAATCTGTACCCAGGTGGTGAACGGACTGTACGCCGTCCAGATATGGAATGTGATGGAGCGCGGCGGCGGAATTTCATTATCCGCGGCGCTGAAAAACGTCAGACCGTCGCGGGTCCACATCCCCGTGTTTTCACAGATCCACCGCCCGTTGCTCTGGTCAAGCTCAGACTGATGGATCACGCAGCCATGATGTTCACAGAGGTAGAAAACGCTTTCGGGGCTGTCCTTCTCCCATTTAAGGCCAAAAGGCGTGGACTCATCGCCAAATTTCAGATACTGCGCCTCCCCACAGTGCGGGCAGGGCACATAAAAACGCATGAAATGCGCCGACTCGTTGGCCGCTTTTTCGATCTGGCAGGAGCCTTTTATTTTTGGCGTCGAGCCGCGAATGGATTTTGGCCATACCGAGCCCTCAATACGCTTATCCCCCAGCAGGGTTGGCGAGCCCTCTTTTTCGACATCCGGCTCGAACGAGGAAAGTTCGTCATAGCAGACCACGTCCACGGATTTTTCACGGTAGTTTTTGGCGGCAGCGCCGCCCAGGCACCAGAAGCCCACACCCGATGAAAAGCGTTTCAGCGTGATGGTATTATCACGATGTTTACGTCCCAGCCAGGGAGAAAGTTTTTTCAGGCAGGGAACATCGCGAATCGTCGCCTCCACGTGAGACTTCATAAAATCTTCAGCGGCAGAATCCGTGGGCTGAAAAAGCAGACTGTTTCGGGATTTATGCTCAATAAAATACCCGGCGACTCCCAGCAACATCTTTGTATAGCCAACACGGGCAGATTTAATCAGATTAACAGTCCGGATCTGATCATTCCCCATGCTGTTCATGATGGCGATCTGGAACGGCAGCGTTTTCCATTCTCCCTCACCATATGAAGATTCTTTAGGCAGATAATAATTTTGATCAGCCCATTCAACTGGCGTCACCGGCAATGCCCTTATCAGGGGCTGTAATGCTGTTGTGACAGCACTCATCATATTATTCAGTTGTTGCTCTGATATATTCATCGAGTAAATCCGGTAATTTATCCCCCGCCCGCGCACACTGATTTGCCCCCTTCGCAATAAGGGTTTTCAGATGGTCAAGATGGCGCGGTGTTAAATCAGGAAACTGTCGCTGCATGGATAAAGGGATGGAATCAAGCGTACTGGATAACGCCATTGCCAGCTTGCTGAGGGCAAAAATACAGAACCCGGTGTCAATAAGTTTTCCTTTTGACACCTCATTTTTTAACTGCTGTGTAACAGCCTGTTCTGCTGTCAGTTCCCATCTGGCAATAAGCAATTTCTCCTCATAGTCGTCTTCGCTATCGCCATCAGGCACATCGTTTTTACTTCTTCTCAGATACGATATGTAAAAATCGCGCCAGGCATCCAGATCCAGTTGCCCTCGCTTATTCGATATCGGGGCACCCGGCAATTTCTGCAATCTGCGAAGCTGGCGATCGGTCAGACTTAAATGCCTGGCAACTTCAGTCTGCGTAGCCACTCCTCACCTCGCAAAAACTCTCACCTCACAATCACAACAAAACCGGTCATGTCCGGTTTTAGTGTCTATTTTTTGCGCATGTCCGGTTCATGGAAAGCATGTTTTTATATTTTTCATATGGTTAACTTGCAGAGAAACCGGACATGGATCCCGGAAAATTTTCATAAATAGTGAAAATCCGCGAGGTCGCCGCCCCGTAACGGCCCGGATCGCCGGAAAGGACCCGAGAAAATGATAATGATTATCAGTTGCAACAAAATCCAGTTTCTTCCACCATCGCACCGGACGAGCGACCATGAGGGGACAACGCCACGCTCCGTTAACGCGGTAAACCCCGGTGTGTATCGTTTTTGATTATCCCCGCACACTCGCGCAGAGGAGTCTCCCGGTAGGGCTGCGGTCTCTGTTCATGTGGGAATACGGCGACGATACTGCGCAAAGACATGCTTCAGAAATACATAAGTAAACTAAAATATTGTATCTCTGTGGCTAATTACGTAAATTGGTGGCTTGGCCCCTTTAGCCACCGGCAAATCTTCAGCGGATTATCCTTGGCCGGTTTTTATCTGAGGCATTGCTCACGAATGTATAGCTGTGCCCCTTCCAGCTGCTTCTGCATTGTCATCAACCGTTCTCTGAGGATGAAATAATCCCGTTCAGCGGCGTCTGCCAGTCTGGGGCCGGTTGCATTATCCACGCCGGAGGTGGTGGGGGCTTCACGCACGGAGCCTGGACAGGTGGCGTTGATCCGCAGGCGCTTACGACCAGCGGCAACGTCAGCGCGAAGAGTTTCATTTTCAGCTCTCGCATCGGCTAATTCCCTCGAGTATTTTGCATCGAGCGCAGCAACATCGCGCTGGCGCACCTGCATATCAGTAATGGTTGCGTTCGCCAGCTTCAGTTCACTGGCTTTGTTATCGCGCTGCGCTTTGTAGGTAATCGCGTTATCACGGTAATGGTCTGTTGCCATCCACAGCGCTCCACAGGCCACCAGCAGAATAACGATAAACGCGGAAAGCATTCGGTTTATGTTCACCCCAGCAGCCCCGACGAAGACAACATCATCCAGGCCATGGAAAGAAAAAGAGCAACCAGCATTAGTGAAAATGAAATGCCGACAATTACACAGAGGATCTTCGCCAGCGTTATGAGTTTGTCTGACATGCTTAATCCTCCCTTCACGATTTCAACGCAATGACCAGTTTTGCCAGCCCATACAGCATCGGGGACACAGCAACACCGACCGCCACCCACTTAATGGCAAAAGCCAGTGCTCTGCTGATGTCATCAGTTACAGGCGCTTTCAGTTCAAGGCCGTTTTTCATAGTCAACCTCAACAGAATTCGTTTATACTTTTCCATGTTCTCCCTTGCCTTATCCAAGGTCAGAAACACAAAACCCCGCTTGCAGCCAACAAACGGGGTTTTTACTTTTATTCACTT
>OAUP01000377.1_pt1 | contig 15327 bp, 10 predicted proteins | sample 1476301 | NCBI WGS metagenome assembly OAUP01 (sample SAMEA2580055, study PRJEB22360) | human gut metagenome | biome: human gut; feature: human-associated habitat; material: faeces | place: Denmark | collected 2008/2010 | reverse complement strand
ACTGGGGTGAGCGAACGCAGACGCAGCACATGCAACTTGAAGTATGACGAGTATATTGCTGTCAACCGCCACCAAGTGCGGTATACAAAGAAATTTCGTTAACCTGACGGGCATAATTCAGATCAAGTAAAGTTTGTCGGGTTGCAAATAAAGAACGCTCGGCATCCAGCACTTCCAGATAACTTACTGCGCCGTGCTGATATAATGCCCGCGCCCGTTGCAAAGTAATTTGCAGCGATGCCAGATAACGCTGCTGGGCGCTAATTTGATCGTTCAGGCTTTGACGTAATGCCAGCGCATCTGCCACTTCTTTAAAGGCGTTCTGGATTTTCTGTTCATAATTCACCACCGACTGCTGCTGGCGAATTTCGGCGATATCCAGATTGGCCTGGTTGCGTCCGGCATTAAAAATGGGGATCTCAATTTTGGGTATAAAATTCCACATCCCGCTGCTGGCGTTAAATAATGACGATAGATCGCTACTGGCGGTCGATATTCCGCTGGTCAGGCTTATAGACGGAAAAAATGCCGCGCGTGCAGCGCCAATATTGGCATTAGCCGCCATTAACGCGTGTTCAGCTTCCATAATATCCGGGCGCTGCAATAAGATTTGCGACGACAATCCCGCCGGTAATTTAACGCTTTGCAGGCTGTCGCTGTTTACTGTCTGCGCTTGCGGCAGCTTGCCGTAGCTTCCCAGCAACAGTTGCAATGCATTATTCGCCTGCGCCAGTTCCCCCTGACGTTTAGCGATGTCGCTGCGGGTACTTTCTATCACCCCGCGAGCCTGTTCCAGCGCCAGAACATTACTGCTACCTGTCAACAGTTGTTTTTCGACAAACGCATATGACTGCTGATAATTACGCAGCGTTTCTTCGGCTATTTGCAATTGCGCATACGCCAGTTGCTGATTGAAATAGCTTTGCGCGACATTAGAAACCAGCAGAATATGCACCGCGCGCTGAGCTTCCTCAGTGGCTAAATAATTTTGTCGCTCGGCTTCGCTCATGTTCTTTAAGCGACCGAAAAAATCGAGGTCAAAGCTGGCGTTAAGGCCGGTCGAAAACTCCCGTGTCGTGGCGGTATTCCCTTTAAGATTACCGCTCCAGCTGCCGCTGCCCTCGCCATTGAGCTGTGGGTAGCGGTCGGCATCGGTCAGACGATATTGCGCCCGTGCCTCCTGCACTTTCAGCGTCGCCATGCGCAAATCCCGATTATTCACCAGCGCCTCGCTAATCAGCGTCTTCACCTGATTATCAACAAAAAAGGTGCGCCAGCCCGCGTTCTGATAGTTATCTGCTGCGTTAACCAGGCCGTTCTGGCTGAGTGAGAACTGCTGCGGCACGGGCATTGCCGGACGCTGATAATCCGGTGCCAGTGAACAACCGGTTAGCGCAAGGGCCACACAAAATGGCAGAAGTTTACAAGGAGACATAGGCTCATAATTTCTGGTGATTTTATGCCGCCAACTTTACTCGCCAGGCTCTGATTTTCCGGTGACAGAAAAATGACAAAATTGTCATTTTGCCAATAAGCGATTGCCATCTGATCCCGCTACTCTAGAATTGCCCGGGCAACATGCGGAGGAAATATGAAACTGTTGATTGTCGAAGATGAAAAGAAAACCGGAGAATACTTGACCAAAGGGTTAACCGAAGCCGGTTTTGTGGTCGATTTGGCCGACAACGGGCTGAATGGCTACCATCTGGCGATGACCGGTGATTATGATCTGATAATCCTCGATATTATGCTGCCGGACGTGAACGGCTGGGATATCGTGCGCATGTTACGCTCCGCCAATAAAGGGATGCCGATTCTGTTGCTTACCGCGCTTGGCACCATTGAACATCGCGTCAAGGGGCTGGAGTTGGGGGCAGATGACTACCTGGTGAAGCCATTCGCTTTTGCTGAACTGCTGGCGCGGGTGCGCACATTACTGCGGCGCGGGGCGGCGGTGATTATCGAAAGTCAGTTTCAGGTTGCCGATTTGATGGTCGATCTCGTCAGCCGCAAAGTCACCCGCAGCGGCACGCGCATCACTTTGACCAGTAAAGAGTTTACTCTGCTGGAGTTCTTCCTTCGCCATCAGGGCGAAGTGCTGCCCCGCTCGCTTATCGCCTCGCAGGTATGGGACATGAATTTTGACAGCGATACCAATGCTATTGATGTGGCGGTGAAGCGGCTGCGCGGCAAAATCGACAACGACTTTGAGCCGAAGCTAATTCAGACCGTGCGCGGCGTGGGTTACATGCTTGAGGTGCCGGATGGTCAGTAAGCCATTTCAGCGCCCGTTTTCGCTGGCAACCCGCCTGACCTTTTTTATCAGCCTGGCCACCATCGCGGCGTTTTTCGCCTTTGCATGGATCATGATCCACTCAGTAAAAGTTCATTTTGCCGAGCAGGATATTAATGATTTAAAAGAGATTAGCGCCACCCTTGAACGGGTACTAAATCACCCTGACGAAACGCAAGCCCGACGCTTAATGACGCTGGAAGATATCGTCAGTGGTTATTCCAATGTGTTGATTTCCCTGGCAGATAGTCAGGGTAAAACGGTGTATCACTCCCCCGGTGCGCCGGATATCCGCGAGTTTACGCGTGACGCCATACCCGATAAAGACGCTCAGGGTGGCGAGGTGTATCTCCTTTCCGGCCCGACGATGATGATGCCAGGCCACGGTCACGGGCATATGGAACACAGCAACTGGCGGATGATTAACTTGCCGGTTGGCCCGTTGGTGGACGGCAAACCGATTTATACGCTCTACATCGCGCTTTCGATCGATTTTCATCTTCATTACATAAATGATTTGATGAATAAACTTATTATGACCGCATCGGTAATCAGCATCCTGATCGTCTTTATCGTACTGTTGGCGGTACATAAAGGTCACGCGCCGATCCGCAGCGTCAGCCGTCAAATCCAGAATATTACCTCGAAAGATCTCGACGTTCGCCTCGACCCGCAGACCGTGCCCATTGAGCTGGAACAGCTGGTACTGTCGTTCAACCATATGATCGAGCGTATTGAGGATGTCTTTACCCGCCAGTCCAATTTCTCAGCGGATATCGCTCACGAAATTCGCACACCAATTACGAATCTCATAACGCAAACCGAAATCGCCCTCAGCCAGTCGCGCAGCCAGAAGGAGCTGGAAGATGTGCTCTACTCTAATCTCGAAGAGCTGACGCGAATGGCGAAAATGGTCAGCGATATGCTGTTTCTCGCTCAGGCCGATAACAACCAGCTAATCCCCGAAAAGAAAATGCTCAACCTGGCGGATGAAGTCGGCAAAGTGTTCGATTTTTTCGAGGCGTTAGCGGAAGATCGCGGCGTGGAGTTGCGGTTTGTTGGCGACAAGTGTCAGGTCGCGGGCGATCCGCTGATGCTGCGTCGGGCGCTAAGCAACCTGCTTTCGAACGCCCTGCGTTATACGCCAACCGGAGAGACAATTGTAGTGCGCTGTCAGACGGTCGATCACCTGGTGCAAGTTATCGTCGAAAACCCCGGTACGCCCATTGCGCCCGAGCACTTACCGCGATTGTTTGACCGTTTCTATCGCGTTGACCCCTCCCGCCAGCGAAAAGGTGAAGGTAGCGGTATTGGCCTGGCGATAGTGAAATCGATTGTTGTCGCGCATAAAGGCACGGTTGCGGTAACGTCGGATGCGCGGGGGACAAGGTTTGTTATCACATTACCCGCTTAATCCTTCAGCAAACGGCAACTTTTATAACCAGTGTAAAAATAACGTGCCGCAATAGTCATACCTATTAATGGTAAAAAGCTGTCACAATTCATAAAAAACCTTAATATACGCCACCCTAAACATAACCAGCGTTAATGTAAGGTTTTTGTGTGGACTGGCTTCTTGATGTTTTTGCTACCTGGCTCTACGGCTTAAAAGTAATCGCGATAACGTTAGCGGTCATCATGTTCATCAGCGGGCTGGACGATTTTTTTATTGATGTCGTCTACTGGGTACGCCGCATTAAACGCAAGTTGAGTGTTTATCGCCGCTACCCGCGAATGAGTTACCGCGAACTGTATAAACCAGATGAAAAACCGTTAGCGATTATGGTTCCGGCGTGGAATGAAACGGGCGTCATCGGCAATATGGCCGAGCTGGCGGCGACCACGCTCGACTACGAAAACTATCATATCTTTGTTGGCACCTACCCCAACGACCCCGATACTCAGCGTGATGTTGACGAAGTGTGCGCTCGCTTCCCGAATGTGCATAAGGTAGTCTGCGCGCGTCCTGGCCCCACCAGCAAAGCCGACTGTCTGAACAACGTGCTGGACGCCATCACCCAATTTGAGCGTAGCGCCAATTTCGCTTTTGCTGGTTTTATTCTGCATGACGCCGAAGATGTGATTTCACCGATGGAATTGCGTCTGTTCAACTATCTGGTCGAGCGTAAAGATCTGATTCAGATCCCGGTGTATCCGTTCGAACGCGAATGGACGCACTTCACCAGCATGACTTACATTGATGAGTTTTCAGAGCTGCATGGCAAAGATGTTCCGGTGCGTGAAGCCCTCGCCGGACAAGTGCCCAGCGCAGGCGTCGGCACCTGTTTCAGCCGCCGCGCCGTGACCGCACTGTTAGCTGACGGTGACGGTATTGCTTTCGACGTGCAGAGTCTTACTGAAGATTACGACATTGGCTTCCGCCTGAAAGAAAAAGGTATGACGGAAATTTTTGTCCGTTTTCCGGTGGTGGACGAAGCCAAAGAACGCGAGCAGCGTAAATTTTTACAGCACGCGCGGACATCAAACATGATCTGCGTGCGCGAATATTTCCCCGATACCTTTTCGACTGCGGTTCGACAAAAATCCCGCTGGATCATCGGCATTGTTTTCCAAGGCTTTAAAACCCATAAATGGACCTCCAGCCTGACGCTGAACTACTTTCTCTGGCGCGACCGCAAAGGGGCAATCAGTAACTTTGTCAGCTTCCTCGCGATGCTGGTGATGATCCAGCTTTTGCTGTTGCTGGCGTATGAAAGTTTGTGGCCCGATGCCTGGCATTTCCTTTCTATTTTCAGCGGCAGCGCATGGTTAATGACCCTGCTGTGGCTAAACTTTGGTTTGATGGTTAACCGCATCGTGCAGCGGGTGATTTTCGTTACTGGCTACTACGGCCTGACGCAGGGGCTGCTTTCCGTCCTGCGTCTTTTCTGGGGCAACCTGATTAACTTCATGGCCAACTGGCGCGCGCTAAAACAGGTACTTCAACACGGCGATCCACGTCGCGTGGCGTGGGATAAAACAACGCATGACTTCCCCAGCGTGACTGGCGATACCCGCTCGTTGCGCCCGTTAGGTCAAATTCTGCTGGAAAATCAGGTCATCACTGAAGAACAACTCGATACAGCACTGCGTAATCGCGTCGAAGGTCTACGCCTGGGCGGTTCAATGCTGATGCAGGGGCTGATTAGCGCCGAGCAGCTGGCACAGGCGCTGGCAGAGCAAAACGGCGTGGCGTGGGAATCCATCGATGCCTGGCAGATCCCTTCCTCGCTGATTGCCGAAATGCCGGCCTCCGTGGCGCTGCATTATGCGGTACTGCCGCTGCGTCTGGAAAATGACGAGTTAATTGTCGGCAGTGAAGATGGTATTGACCCGGTTTCGCTGGCGGCCCTGACGCGTAAAGTCGGACGCAAAGTGCGTTACGTCATTGTTCTGCGGGGACAAATTGTCACAGGGTTACGTCACTGGTATGCACGCCGACGCGGTCACGATCCGCGGGCAATGTTGTACAATGCGGTTCAGCATCAGTGGCTCACGGAACAGCAGGCCGGTGAAATCTGGCGGCAATATGTGCCGCATCAGTTCCTGTTCGCCGAAATACTGACCACGCTCGGTCATATTAATCGTTCAGCAATTAACGTGTTGTTATTGCGCCATGAACGCAGTTCTCTGCCGCTCGGCAAGTTTTTGGTCACCGAAGGCGTTATCAGCCAGGAAACGTTGGATCGCGTCCTGACAATTCAACGCGAATTACAAGTTTCGATGCAATCACTATTACTCAAAGCAGGTTTAAACACAGAACAGGTTGCGCAACTGGAGTCCGAAAATGAAGGAGAATAACCTTAATCGCGTCATCGGATGGTCTGGTTTACTGCTGACGTCTTTATTGAGTACCAGCGCACTCGCAGACAATATCGGCACCAGCGCAGAAGAGCTGGGGCTGAGCGATTATCGCCATTTTGTTATTTATCCCCGTCTCGATAAAGCGCTGAAGGCACAGAAAAATAACGACGAAGCAACCGCCATCCGCGAATTTGAATATATACACCAGCAGGTGCCGGATAATATTCCGCTGACTTTATACCTTGCGGAAGCCTATCGCCATTTTGGTCATGATGACCGGGCGCGGCTGTTGCTTGAGGATCAACTGAAACGTCACCCAGGAGATGCCCGACTTGAGCGCAGTCTGGCGGCTATTCCGGTTGAAGTGAAAAGCGTTACGACAGTTGAAGAACTGCTTGCCCAGCAAAAAGCGTGCGATGCTGCGCCGACCCTGCGTTGTCGCAGTGAAGTCGGGCAGAATGCCCTGCGGCTGGCACAGTTACCTGTCGCCAGAGCGCAACTGAACGATGCGACGTTTGCTGCATCGCCGGAAGGAAAAACGCTGCGAACCGATCTGCTGCAACGGGCAATCTACCTGAAACAATGGTCCCAGGCAGATACGCTATACAATGAAGCACGCCAGCAGAACACATTAAGCGCGGCAGAACGCCGTCAGTGGTTTGACGTGCTTCTTGCCGGGCAGCTGGACGATCGGATCCTGGCACTGCAATCACAGGGGATCTTCACCGATCCTCAGTCATATATTACTTACGCGACCGCGCTGGCTTATCGTGGCGAAAAAGCACGCCTCCAGCATTATCTCATTGAAAATAAGCCACTATTTACCACGGACGCACAAGAGAAAAGTTGGCTCTATCTGTTATCTAAATACAGCGCTAACCCCGTTCAGGCGTTGGCGAATTATACGGTACAGTTTGCCGACAACCGCCAGTATGTTGTTGGCGCGACGCTACCGGTGCTGTTAAAAGAAGGTCAGTACGACGCAGCGCAAAAACTGCTCGCCACCCTCCCCGCCAATGAAATGCTTGAGGAGCGTTATGCTGTCAGCGTGGCGACCCGTAACAAGGCTGAAGCTCTGCGTCTGGCACGATTGCTGTATCAGCAAGAACCGGCAAATCTTACCCGCCTGGATCAACTAACCTGGCAACTGATGCAGAACGAGCAGTCACGCGAAGCTGCCGATTTATTGCTGCAACGCTATCCTTTCCAGGGCGATGCGCGTGTCAGCCAGACTTTAATGGCGCGACTGGCGTCTCTGCTGGAAAGTCATCCTTACCTGGCAACGCCGGCGAAGGTGGCGATTTTATCGAAACCCTTACCGCTGGCGGAGCAACGTCAGTGGCAAAGTCAGTTGCCGGGTATTGCAGATAATTGCCCGGCAATAGTTCGCTTGCTGGGCGATATGTCGCCTTCCTACGATGCCGCCGCCTGGAACCGTCTGGCAAAGTGTTATCGGGACACGCTACCCGGTGTGGCGTTGTATGCATGGCTTCAGGCCGAACAACGACAACCGAGCGCCTGGCAACATCGTGCGGTAGCCTATCAGGCGTATCAGGTTGAGGACTACGCCACCGCACTGGCGGCCTGGCAGAAAATCAGTCTTCACGACATGAGCAATGAGGATCTGCTTGCTGCTGCCAATACCGCCCAGGCGGCAGGAAATGGTGCGGCTCGCGATCGCTGGCTACAACAGGCAGAAAAACGTGGACTGGGAAGCAATGCCCTCTACTGGTGGCTGCATGCGCAACGTTACATTCCTGGTCAGCCGGAACTCGCACTGAACGATCTCACGCGCTCAATCAATATTGCGCCTTCTGCCAACGCTTACGTTGCGCGGGCGACAATTTATCGCCAACGTCATAATGTCCCGGCCGCGGTGAGTGATTTGCGCGCCGCGCTGGAACTGGAACCGAATAATAGCAACACCCAGGCAGCGCTTGGTTACGCCTTGTGGGATAGCGGTGATATCGCACAGTCGCGGGAAATGCTCGAACCGGCGCATAAAGGGCTTCCGGACGATCCGGCACTGATCCGACAACTGGCCTACGTGAACCAGCGTCGGATGACATGCCTGCGACGCAGCACTACGCCCGGCTGGTGATTGATGACATTGATAATCAGGCGCTGATAACCCCACTGACCCCAGAACAAAATCAACAACGCTTCAATTTCCGCCGTTTGCATGAGGAGGTCGGTCGCCGCTGGACGTTCAGTTTCGATTCTTCCATCGGCTTGCGTTCCGGCGCAATGAGTACCGCTAACAATAATGTCGGCGGCGCAGCGCCAGGGAAAAGCTATCGTAGCTACGGACAACTGGAAGCCGAGTACCGCATCGGACGCAATATGCTGCTGGAAGGCGACCTGCTCTCAGTTTATAGCCGCGTCTTTGCCGATACCGGAGAAAACGGGGTGATGATGCCGGTGAAAAATCCGATGTCCGGCACCGGTCTGCGCTGGAAGCCGCTGCGCGATCAGATCTTTTTCATCGCCGTCGAACAGCAGTTGCCGCTGAACGGCCAAAATGGCGCATCCGATACCATGCTGCGCGCCAGCGCCTCATTCTTTAATGGCGGCAAATACAGCGACGAATGGCACCCGAACGGTTCAGGCTGGTTTGCCCAAAACCTGTACCTCGATGCGGCGCAATATATCCGCCAGGATATTCAGGCGTGGACGGCAGATTATCGCGTCAGCTGGCATCAGAAGGTAGCTAACGGACAGACTATTGAGCCTTACGCTCACGTTCAGGACAACGGCTATCGTGATAAAGGCACTCAGGGCGCGCAGCTTGGCGGAGTCGGGGTCCGCTGGAATATCTGGACCGGCGAGACGCACTACGACGCCTGGCCGCACAAAGTCAGTCTCGGCGTCGAGTATCAACATACCTTTAAGGCGATTAATCAACGTAACGGAGAGCGCAACAACGCGTTTCTCACCATTGGAGTGCACTGGTAAATGCGTAAGTTCATTTTCGTATTGCTGACACTGCTTTTGGTCAGCCCTTTTTCCTTTGCGATGAAAGGTATTATCTGGCAACCACAAAACCGAGATAGTCAGGTTACCGATACCCAGTGGCAGGGGCTGATGAGTCAGTTACGTTTGCAAGGCTTCGATACCCTTGTTTTGCAATGGACCCGTTACGGCGATGCATTTACCCAGCCAGAACAGCGCACGTTATTGTTTAAGCGGGCCGCAGCTGCGCAACAGGCTGGTCTGAAGCTTATTGTCGGGCTGAACGCCGATCCGGAATTTTTTATGCACCAGAAACAGTCGTCCGCAGCGCTGGAAAGCTATCTTAATCGCCTGCTGGCTGCCGATCTCCAGCAAGCCAGATTATGGAGCGCCGCGCCTGGCATAACGCCGGATGGCTGGTACATCAGCGCGGAAATTGACGACCTGAACTGGCGCAGCGAAGCCGCCCGTCAGCCTTTGCTAACATGGTTAAACAACGCGCAGCGGCTGATTAGCGATGTTTCAGCAAAACCGGTTTATATCAGTAGTTTTTTCGCCGGAAACATGTCGCCCGATGGCTATCGCCAACTGCTGGAACACGTTAAAGCAACCGGCGTTAATGTCTGGGTACAGGATGGCAGCGGCGTGGATAAACTGACCGCTGAACAGCGTGAACGTTATTTACAGGCCAGCGCCGATTGCCAAAGTCCCGCCCCTGCCAGCGGCGTTGTTTATGAACTTTTTGTCGCCGGCAAAGGCAAAACCTTTACAGCGAAACCGAAACCGGACGCAGAAATTGCCTCGCTGTTAGCGAAACGTTCCTCTTGCGGTAAAGACACTCTCTATTTCTCTCTGCGCTATTTGCCCGTCGCGCACGGCATTCTCGAGTATTAAATCTCCTCCAGGTAAGTCGGGTACGACCTGGCTTACCTCTTTCGCTCTCATCAGAATTCCATCAAGATTAATTGCTAAAAAGCGTGCTAAAGAAAGAAGATCGTTATCGGCGAACGGGCCGATCACTCATGCAGGAAGCATAGATCCTTTGAGCGGAGTTTCTGATATCTGAGGAGTGCGAAATGCAATTGAGCAGCAGTGAACCTTGCGTGGTGATCCTGACCGAAAAAGAGGTAGAGGTAAGCGTCAATAACCATGCTACGTTTACCCTTCCGAAAAACTACCTGGCCGCCTTCGCGTGCAACAATAACGTCATTGAACTCTCAACGTTAAATCACGTATTAATCACCCACATCAACCGTAACATCATCAACGATTATCTGTTGTTTTTAAATAAGAACTTAACCTGTGTAAAGCCCTGGTCGCGGCTGGCAACCCCGGTTATCGCTTGTCATAGCCGTACACCGGAAGTGTTCCGGCTAGCCGCCAACCACAGCAAGCAGCAACCCAGCAGACCCTGCGAAGCGGAGTTGACGCGCGCATTGCTTTTTACCGTATTGTCTAACTTTCTTGAGCAATCGCGGTTTATTGCCCTACTGATGTATATCTTACGCAGCAGCGTCCGCGACAGCGTCTGCCGCATTATTCAAAGCGATATTCAGCATTACTGGAATCTGCGAATTGTCGCCAGTTCGCTATGTTTAAGCCCCAGCCTGCTCAAAAAGAAATTAAAAAACGAAAATACCAGCTATAGCCAGATTGTCACAGAGTGTCGTATGCGTTACGCCGTACAGATGTTATTGATGGATAACAAAAATATCACTCAGGTGGCGCAATTATGTGGCTATAGCAGCACGTCGTACTTTATCTCTGTTTTTAAGGCGTTTTACGGCCTGACACCGTTGAATTATCTCGCCAAACAGCGACAAAAAGTGATGTGGTGAAGGGCAAAGCGGAAACGGATAAGACGGGCATAAATGAGGAAGAAATGGCGCGCCCTGCAGGATTCGAACCTGCGGCCCACGACTTAGAAGTTCCTAGAACGACATTTTAAGTCAACAACTTACCGCGCCATCTCTGCGCTCACACGTCCCACTACCTCAAAACATGTAAAGCCTTGCAAGCCATTGTGAGGCCTTATGTGTCTCAGTTTTGTCCCTCTTTTTTGTACCAAAAAACATAGCAATTGAGGATAAACCTCATGCTATTTTCGCTTATATGCCTCTAAAGGCATGGCGCTTAAATAGATAAAAACACCACAAAAGCATAAAAAACCACACAGTAAAACCGCAACATAAAACAATAACAGATAATTAAACCAAAAACAGATAGCACATTGTGATAATCATTCAATACTAAACAAAATATAAACAGTGGAGCAATATGTAATTGACTCATTAAGTTAGATATAAAAAATACATATTCAATCATTAAAACGATTGAATGGAGAACTTTTATGCGGGCGAAACTTCTGGGAATAGTCCTGACAACCCCTATTGCGATCAGCTCTTTTGCTTCTACCGAGACTATATCGTTTACTCCTGACAACATAAATGCGGACATTAGTCTTGGAACTCTGAGCGGAAAAACAAAAGAGCGCGTTTATCTAGCTGAAGAAGGAGGCCGAAAAGTCAGTCAACTCGACTGGAAATTCAATAACGCTGCAATTATTAAAGGTGCAATTAATTGGGATTTGATGCCCCAGATATCTATTGGGGCTGCGGGCTGGACTACTCTCGGCAGCCGAGGTGGCAATATGGTCGATCAGGACTGGATGGATTCCAGTAACCCCGGAACCTGGACAGATGAAAGTAGGCACCCTGATACACAACTCAATTATGCCAACGAATTTGATCTGAATATCAAAGGCTGGCTCCTCAACGAACCCAATTACCGCCTGGGACTCATGGCCGGATATCAGGAAAGCCGTTATAGCTTTACAGCCAGAGGTGGTTCCTATATCTACAGTTCTGAGGAGGGATTCAGAGATGATATCGGCTCCTTCCCGAATGGAGAAAGAGCAATCGGCTACAAACAACGTTTTAAAATGCCCTACATTGGCTTGACTGGAAGTTATCGTTATGAAGATTTTGAGCTAGGTGGCACATTAAAATACAGCGGCTGGGTGGAAGCATCTGATAACGATGAGCACTATGACCCAGGAAAAAGAATCACTTATCGCAGTAAAGTCAAAGACCAAAATTACTATTCTGTTGCAGTCAATGCAGGTTATTACGTAACACCTAACGCAAAAGTTTATGTTGAAGGCGCATGGAATCGGGTTACGAATAAAAAAGGTAATACTTCACTTTATGATCACAATGATAACACTTCAGACTACAGCAAAAATGGTGCAGGCATAGAAAACTATAACTTCATCACTACTGCTGGTCTTAAGTACACCTTTTAACGAAGTTAACCAGATTTTCTCCCCGGTGGTATTGTATAACCCCGGGGAATTTGTTTACAGTTACAAGTAGACAATATCCACTAATTTTGTAAGCATTTAACCTATGTCATAACGTGTAATCTCTTACCGCAACACAAGACCTCAATATATTCAAATCTTATCTTTATTCCGATATTCAGAGACACAATGCGAAAAATAATTACTCATTTCAAAGTTGTTTTAACGTTACTTCTACCAGTAACCGTATCTGCCCAGCAGATACAGTGGCAATCCTGTATGGCCAGTCAATTCAACCACTGGTTTGGTGAGGAAAAACCGTCTCCTGACTTACTATGTGGTTATTTGTCTGTTCCATTAAAATATACAGACACAGGCGGAGATGCTTCTTATGAAAAAAAATCACAAGTCAAACTAGCGTTGACAAAATTGCCGGCAAAAAGCAAGCATAAAGGAAGTATCCTGATAATAAGTGGTGGTCCCGGGTTACCAGGCATAAATCCTTATATTAACTTTGACTGGCCAGTCACAAATCTTCGTGAGTCATGGGATATTATTGGATTTGATCCTCGAGGCGTCGGACAGTCCACTCCGACAATAAACTGCCGGCAATCAGATACAGAGACTCAGGAAAACATAACCGAAAAGCAACAAGTATTAAATAAAATTAATGCCTGTATCCATAATACCGGAGCCGAAGTCATTCGCCATATCGGCTCTAACGAGGCTGTATACGATATTGATCGTATTAGGCAAGCCTTGGGGGATAAACAACTGACAGCCGTGGCGTATTCGTATGGAACTCAAATTGCAGCCTTATATGCAGAACGTTTTCCCTACAACGTAAGATCTATCGTTCTTGATGGAGTCGTCGATATCGATGACCTGGAGGACAACTTCACATGGCAACTCAAACAGGCACAGAGTTATCAGGAAACGTTTGATCGCTTTGCATCCTGGTGTGCGCGTACAAAAAGTTGCCCGCTTTCTTCAGACAGAGATAAGGCAATAACTCAGTTCCATGAGCTATTATCAAAATTACATCACAAACCTTTATTAGACAGTAAGGGAGAAAATATATCTTCAGATGAACTCATATCATTAACAACAGACCTTCTGCTATGGCGTTCATCATGGCCAACCCTTGCAACTGCCATACGCCAGTTCTCTCAGGGGATTGTCAGTAATGAAATTGAAACTGCGCTCAGTGCTCCGATAGCCTCAGAAGAGTCAAGCGATGCTTCGGGGGTAATCCTCTGTGTAGATCAGGGGGATGAGCAATTAACACCAGAAGAGCGAAAATCCCGAAAAGACGCTCTTGCGAATGCCTTCCCGGCTATTAACTTTGACAATGGACGTTCCGATTCACCTGATTTTTGTGAATTATGGCCAATACATAGCGACCTGAACAAAACTCGCCTGAAAAATACTGTTCTGCCCTCTGGTTTACTGTTTGTAGCACACAAATACGACCCAACAACGCCCTGGATTAATGCCCGTAAGATGGCAGAGAAATTTTCCAGCCCGTTACTAACAATAAATGGTGATGGGCATACATTAGCTCTCACCGGAGTTAATTTATGTGTAGATAAAGCAGTTGTACATCACCTGATCACTCCACAAAAAATAGAAAATATATACTGCCCAGGAAATTCTGAAGCAGAAATACAATAATTTCAAAATATTCCGCTATTTGCTCCCAATGCAAAACATATATTGTATTGGGAGCATATTCATATTTTTGTTATTCTTGTATGAAATCGTCTCATGTACACGGTCCTTTTTTCGTCGAAAACTGATATTACTTTAATCAAAAGTTGACGTGCCAGATTCGAAGTAAATTTATAAAATATCAAATCAATATACATTTTGCACCTTCGAGATAGTAATGGCCATTACTGTAACATGAGTTACAAACAGCTTCATACCCAGAGCTACTGATGTATCAACACGATTCAACAATACCCGATATTTATTCCATGCCTCCAGCAACGATCTTTCTTCCTCCGTTGCGATTTCCAGATCTACAGCATCCTGCAGTGGCGCAATATACCCACTGAATTCCTGGATGTAGAACTGTGTGGTGACGGTCTTCCAGCCATTCGGCTCCTGCTGTATCGAAGCATACCAGGCTATTTCAATATCGCTATGCTGCGGCAGCATTTAACCCCTTGTAATTCATCGCCATAATTGATTTAATTCACAAATAAAACTATAACATGGTGAAATTAATGAAAAAAAACACAGATGATGGGGCTAGAATTTACACACCACTTACCCTAAAGCTTTATGACTGGTGGGTTTTGGGAGTATCAAATCGGCTTGCATGGGGATGTCCTACAAAGGAACACCTTCTTCCACACTTTCTGGAACATTTAGGTAACAACCATCTGGATATTGGTGTTGGAACTGGGTTTTACCTTACTCACGTACCTGAGAGTAGTCTGATATCTTTAATGGATTTGAACGAAGCTAGCCTGAACGCGGCATCTACAAGGGCTGGGGAATCAAAAATTAAACATAAAATTAGCCATGATGTTTTTGAACCTTATCCCGCGGCGTTACATGGTCAATTTGATTCCATTTCCATGTTTTACCTTCTTCACTGCCTGCCTGGAAATATATCTACAAAAAGCTGTGTAATACGCAATGCGGCGCAGGCCTTAACTGACGATGGAACTCTATACGGAGCCACAATTCTTGGCGATGGAGTTGTGCACAATAGCTTCGGTCAAAAACTGATGCGCATTTACAATCAGAAAGGCATCTTTTCAAACACAAAAGATTCCGAAGAAGGCTTAACACATATACTCTCAGAGCATTTCGAGAATGTTAAAACCAAGGTTCAAGGTACTGTAGTAATGTTTTCCGCTTCAGGGAAAAAATAGCATCCAACCGCAGCACGTTCTTGCTTAAGACGTGCTGCGGCATAATCCCAATGATTACTCCCTGACAGGGTTCGTAGGCCACTCAATAT